>ERZ1090868.518-NODE-518-length-21602-cov-10.652481_pt1 | contig 21602 bp, 10 predicted proteins | sample MGYA00478475_ERZ1090868 | MGnify/ENA primary metagenome ERZ1090868 (study PRJEB33644, sample SAMEA5815747) | chicken gut metagenome | biome: Chicken; feature: Gastrointestinal Tract; material: Caecum | place: Ireland | collected 2019-01-01 | study: A study of the...
GCAAAACCGTCATCCGCTGTCTTCTGCAGGCTTCGCCTGCAAGACATCGGCCGCCCCGGCTCTCCGTCCGATCCCCACATGCCAGCTCGACTCCGCTGCTTTGCAGCTCCGTCTCGCTGTATGGCGTCCGCCATATGGCAAAACCGTCATCCGCTGTCTTCTGCAGGCTTCGCCTGCAAGACATCGGCCGCCGGTTTTGCCGCATGTGTGGATCTGGTATTACAACTTGTAAAGATAATTTGCGATTTCCCAGTCTGTTACCTGCATGTAGTAATCACGGTATTCTTTTCTGTGTGCTTTTATGATCTTATCCGCCAGTTTTTCTCCGAGCACACTGAGCACCAGATCGTCTTTTTCCAGCTCTGCCACTGCCGCTTTCAGGGATCTTGGAAGTTCTTCCACGTGGAGAGCGTCTCTCTGTGCCTGGGTCATCTTCTGTATATTCTCATCAATGCTGTCCGGAGGCATGATCTGATTCTTGATTCCATCAAGACCGGCTTTCAGAAGGACCGCCAGGGCGAGATACGGATTTGCCGTCGCATCCGGGCTCCTCAGCTCGATCCTGGTATTCTCTCCGCGGCCGGATGGCACACGGATCAGCGGGCCTCTCGTCCTGCTCGACCATCCCATATAAACAGGCGCTTCATATCCCGGGACAAACCGCTTGTAAGAATTAACAGTCGGATTGGTAATACAGGTGATGGCTTTCATATGCTTCATCAGTCCGCCGATAAAATAATATCCTTCCCGGCTCAGCCCATTTCTGTCCTCATCGCTCTGGAACGCATTGACTCCGTCCCTGTTCAGAGACAGATTGATGTGCATTCCCGATCCATAGGTTTCAATCTTCGGCTTTGGCATGAAAGTAGCGTGAAGTCCGTGCCTCTTCGCGATCGTCTTGACAACCATCTTAAACGTCATCAGATTATCCGCGGTCACCAGCGCTTCATCATAACGGAAATCGATCTCATGCTGCGCCGGAGCGATCTCATGATGGGAGGAAGTAATCTCAAATCCCATGTCCTCCAGTGTCAGCACCATATCCCGCCGGGCATTCTCGCCAAAATCAAGCGGCCCCACGTCAAAATATCCGCCCTGCTCATGTGTCAGCGTCGTCGGCAGTCCGTCATCATCCATGTGGAAAAGGAAGAACTCGCATTCCGGCCCCACATTCATCGTATACCCCATTTCTTCCGCCTCAGCGATCGCCTTTTTCAGGACATACCTGGGATCCACCTCATAGGGCGTCCCATCCGTGCGGTAGACATCACAGATCAGACGCGCCACCTTCCCCTGCTGAGGTCTCCACGGAAAGATCTCAAAGGTACTCAGATCCGGATAAAGATACATATCCGAGTCCTCTTCTCCGGAAAGTCCTTCCAGTGAGGACACGTCAAACATACAGCGGTTATCCAGCGCCTTTTCCAGCTGGCTTACCGTCACAGCCATATTTTTCATCGTTCCGAAGATATCCGTAAACTGCAGCCGGATGAAAGCCACATCCTCTTCCTCCACGATACGGAGAATATCTTCCCTCGTATAGTCATGCATTGATTGAACCTCCTTTAATTTTTTCCGTTCAAACAGTCTGTGATAAGACAAAAGGGCGTTCTCCTCCTACGGGAAACGCCCTTGTTTCGTTCTTATTATATAGACTGCCGTCTGGAATGTCAAACATTTCTTCTGTTATCCGGCTTACCTCTCATATGCATTGGACCGGAGCACGATGCGCACAAGCCTTGTGACACAGTCTCTCAGCTGCTCCTCCGAGAGTGTCCCGTCCGCCAGCGCGCGGCGGATATTCTCCTGGTCGGAGAACTGCCCCGGCATGACGAGATCATTTCCCGCACGCATACAGCCTGAAGCAGTACATCTGTCGTCCACTTCCGTCGTGCACCAGTCTGTCATGATCACACCTTTAAACCCGAACTCACAGCGCGCCGCTTTCGTACAAAGATCATAATTATTCGCCGAATGGATTCCGTTGATCAGGTTATAACTTGTCATGATCGACATCGGCTGTGCTTCCCTGACTGCAATCCCGAATCCGCGAAGATAGATTTCCCGCAGGGTCCGTTCTGACAGGATACTGTCTGAGTTCATACGGTTGTCCTCCTGATTATTGCAGGCAAAATGTTTGATAGTCGTACCGCATCCGGGATGGCTCTGCACTCCCTTCGTCACGGCAGCAGCTATCCTTCCGCTTACCAGCGGGTCCTCTGAATAATACTCAAAATTGCGGCCGCAGAGCGGATTCCGATGGATATTCATTCCCGGGGCAAGCCAGAGTGTGATTCCAAACCGCTCCATCTCGTCTCCCGCTGCACTGCCAACCTCGGCTGCAAGCTCCTCATCCCAGCTCTGGGCAAGCAGCGTCCCGATTGGGAATGCGGTACAGTACTGATAATATTCCGTCCCTTCAGCCTTCGGGCCGTCGTACAGGAAGCCCCTTTCAAAAGCCTCTTCAAGGGGAAGCGGAACGATTGCCCCGTCCCGCACTGTATAGTGCTGATTCAGCCGCAGTCCCGCCGGGCCGTCCGCCAGGACGATCTCGGCAATTCCCTCTTCTTCCGCACATCCGCTGGTCTGTCCCGCGGAACCGGGAACAGAGATCCCTGCTGATCCCAGCTGGCTTCCCTGACCTTTCGCCGGATCGCCTGCGGCAAGCTGCACAAGCTGGTCCACAGTAAGCTTCGAGACAAGCTCGGCTGCTTCGTCCTCCGGCTCAGTATAATCATAGCGGAAACGCTCAGTCTGTCTGCCTGTCAGGTCATAGGCAGTCTTCGGCACTCCTGAGATCTGGAGCGCAAGTTCATCATACAGCATCCTCTTCTCTTCCACATCCAGGGAGAGTTCATTCAGCGTCTCTTCTAGCGGGCAGATATTCTCTGCCACCGTAAGGATCTTCTCTTCCGAAAGTTCAAGGGCTTCCTTCACCACTGATGCATCCAGGGAATCCCCCACAAAGATTCCATAGCATCCCGGCTCCAGAATCCACGAAGCCCTCCTCTCATCATAGGAAGCCATATTCTCCGCCCCAAACGTCATCTCAATCCTCTGACTTTCTCCGGGAGCAAGCTCCTTCGTCTTGGCAAATGCACAGAGCCTCCTGCGCTCTTTCTCCAGCCTTCCTTCCGGCAGCGATACATAGATCTGGACCACCTCCCTGCCAGGGAAAGTATCACCGCAGTTTGTTACCTTGACGGAAACAGTGACCCTGCCGGTCCGGTCCACACAGACTTCCTCTGTTTCAATCTCAAATTGTGTATAGGAGAGACCATATCCGAAACCATATCTTACCGGCACACCGAAAGTATCAAAGTAGCGATATCCGACGAAGATGCCTTCTTCATATTTTTCCTGTTCCGTGTTGCCGTTATTATGAGAAAACGTTGCCGAATTCGGGTAATCCTCATATCGAAATGCCCAGGAATCCGTCAGTTTTCCGCTGGGGACAACCGCCCCGCTGACCACATCCGCCACAGCGTGTCCGCCCTCCTGTCCCGGCTGCGATACCAGGAGCAGAGCCCTGATCTGCGGGAATTCATCCAAAAACGACAAATCTACCACGCCCCCGGTATTCAGGATAACAATTACCTTCTCATACATTCCGCACAGTTCTCTGAGCATCTCATGCTCGTCGCTGCTCATGAAATAATCGCCAGCCTCCGCTGTCCGGTCTATATTTTCTCCGGAGCTGCGGCTCAGGACATAGACCGCGGTGTCTGTATCAGAAGTATATACCTCAGGCCCAGCCGGGATCTGGAAAGGCGTTGTAGAATATGCCATCCAGAAATCCATACCTTCTCCTGATTCCGCAGGCGTGCTCCTGCGCCTGATCTCAGCCTTCCACGCAAGGCGTCTGGCACTGTAGAGTTCTTCATATTCTTCAAGCCACTTTTCTGTTGTTATCACATATCCGGCATCTTTCAGTCCTCTCCAGATACTGACGCTGTCCCGCTCATTCACATCGCCTGAACCGGTTCCGCCCTTGACTGTCCTGGATGCTCCCGCTCCGAAAAGAGCGATCCTGCCGCCCTGCCGGATCGGAAGGAGATGCCCTTCATTTTTCAGCAGGACCATCCCCTCTGCCGCTGCCTTTCTCGACACAGCCGCATGAAGTTTCTCATATTCTTCCGGCTCCTGACTTGTCGATCCGGTAAAACTTTTCTGTCTGATGATTCTTTTCATAACACTTACCTCATACTTATATTTTAGAGCTGAAGTAAGTATATCATATCTGCATCCCGGCGGCACCACATTTTGTCTGCCGCCGCGTATCTTACTCTGTCCTTACCAGAGAAAAATCCGACAGCTCGATCGCTGATGCAGGAGTTTCAAGGCCCGTGATCGCTCCCATGGAAATAACCATAGATGCGTTCATTTCCGTTGTCTCATTCATTACAAAGTCTACAGTGACCTCTTTCTCCTGATCTTTTTCCAGGACTATGTCCGCTCCGCCGTACCATGCATAGCTCGGGCTGAGCATGGCAAGTTTGATCGTTCTCGCCTCTGAGGATTTTGCTTTGAACGTAACTTTATAGTGAGCGCCCTGTTCCAGAACGATTCCGTTCTGTTTGAGCTGTACGTTCCAGTCTTCGGTTCCCACATCCGTAATATTATATACTGCGCGGCCGTTCTCAAAAGAAACCTCTGCCGCTCCCGGAGCGGTAACCGCATTTTCCCATCCTTCACTTCCGGAAGCGAAATCGCTGTTCGCAAGGAGGTTTTCTCCGACCGGCTGTTCACCGATATCCGGAGCATCGATCTTTTCAAGATTGATATTGTCAATGCAGATCCGGTGTTTTTCTGTAATCTGGATTCCATCGACAGCTCCCATGGATATACTGAGCACTGCTTTCGGATCCGTCTCACCTGTCATCTGAAATACGATCTCATATGTATTGTAATCTGTTCCGAGATCCACGATCTTCTCACCCGAATACGGCGTCCAGTCGTCATCAGAAGTGCCGTCCCTCTGGATCGCAAACATCAGTTTTCTCGGTATACTTGCCTTGGCGTCGAGAGAAAGCCTGTACCACTGTCCTTTTTCAAGCTCCACGTTATTTTGTTTCAGCTGGATCTTCCATGCCGCGTCTCCGGTGTTATTGATCGAGAAGTCTGCCGCATTGTCCTCATTCAGGCTGTCCACAACATAAGTAACGTCTGATGAGATGCTGCTGTCGACATACGGTTCGTATCCGGAAAATCCTGCGTTAAAGCTTCCGTTTTTGATCAGGCTGTCCTCTTCAATCCGCACATTGTCAAGATAATAAAGTCCCGGTTCTTTGAAGATAAATGCAAGATCCGTATCTGCCGGTTCCGTATCCAGAGTCAGTTTGTAGTCATATTCCTGCTCTGCCCCGTTCATTTCAGCGCTGTATTCCTGTCCGGCAGCTCTTACCGCGATCTCCCTGCCGGGTTCACCTTCCGCCGTAAAACTCATTGCATACGTGTTGCCTGCGGACAGCGCAAGATCACTCTGCGATACAATGACCGGATGATCCGCCGATGTTCCCTCAGGAGCGTTTACCATCAGTCTGCGGATATTATTCTCATTCGTGACACTCACTTCTGCTCCGCCGTTTTTTGACACATCCCAGTATCCGAGACGTCCTTCTCCTTCCTGGAAACTGCCGTTGTACACGTAATTGCCGTCGGCAAGGATGCCTTTGTCTCCTTCGGTGATCTCAATCTCATCTATTTTCTTCAATAAAACATTACTGATCCGGATCCCTGCCGTTGAGCCGGCTGCTCCCATATTGAATTCCAGACGTCCGTTCGCATCATCACTGTCTGCCATAGTAAATTCAAACGTATATGTCTGCTTTTCCGGTGTAAGGCTTACCACTGTATCTTCCAGATAACGCCGGAACGATCTGTCAGGCGCAGATACGCCTACTTTCATTGTTCTGTCTGCATCTGCATATGCATCGAACGTAAGCTGGTATACTCCTCCCTGTTTCATAGGAAGATCCGGCTGGACCAGCTGCACACTGTAGTCCACCGTACCCTCGTTTTCTGTTGTAACCGCAATTTCATTGTCTTCGATTTTGGCTTCGGCTTCACCGCCCAGCGCAGTAAGGAACGTCCAGTCTTTCTCGTCTGTCAGGTCTTCCTTTACAGAAAAGTCTCCGTTCACAACATAATTGCCGTTTTCATCGGGATCTCTTAAGATCACTTCTTCAACCGGCTTTGTAACATTTTCATCATAGCTGTCTTTCTGGTAAACTTTCACATAGTCAATATAGTATGCGGCGTTTGCAATATCTGTCGTCTCGTCCGGATTGCCGGGCCAGTTTCCGCCGACTGCAAGATTCAGGATGATATAAAATGGCTGGTCAAACGGAGCCGGATATGTGATCTCTCCCTGTCCTTCTGTTGCGGAGTACCAGTTATCCTCCGTGTGGATCAGTTTCCCGTCGACATACCAGCTGATCTTACCCGGTTCCCATTCTACGTCAAACACATGGTATTCATCTGAGAACGTTCCTTCTTCCAGTGTATAGCTTCCCTGGCTCTCGCTGTGCGGATTTCCGTAATGGATCGTCCCGTAAGAAGTATCCGTATCGTTTCCGAGTACTTCCATAATGTCGATCTCACCGCATCGCGGCCACTGTCCGTAGAGATTCTCATCTGTCGGCATCATCCAGAATGCGGGAAGGAAGCCCTGCCCTTCCGGAACTTTCACTCTTGCTTCAAACAGTCCGTATTTGAAATCATGTTTATTCTGTGTATTTACACGTCCGGAAGTGTAGGACACACTGCCGTCTTCATTCACAGTCTCTACCGGTTTCAGCACAAGGCTTCCATCTTTAATATAGATATTTTCCGGTGAATCCACATAGGACTGGAGCTCATTATTCACCCAGCCCGGATCATGCAGCTCTACATTCCAGTCGTCTCTGTTCAGAGTCTCCCCCTCAAACTGGTCCTCCCATTTCAGGTTGTACCCCTCATATGAGAGATCCGTTGTCTGCTCCTCCTCTTTCTGTTCTGTTCGATATGTAATCTGCGCCTTCAAAGTAACTTCCTCTCCGTCTATCAGTATCGTTTTTGCGATCTCTTCTGTCTTCACTTCTACTGTCTCTGCTCCCGGTTCCGCCGCTTTCGCCGTCAGGGAAGCCGGAAGAAGCGTGCCGGCCATTGCAGCCACAAGCAGCAGGGAAAGTAAGTGACGGCCTTTCCTTTTTCTTACTGCGGCAAAGATGATACAGATGCTTGCCGCACCCGCGATGCACCATGGAATTATATTGGCTGTATCGCCGGTCTGTATGGTTCCCTTATCTCCGGTTCCATCGCTGTCCGCCCGGTTCCCTGGATCTGTATCTTTGTCCGGCTTGTCTGTATCAGATCCTCCCGGCATCTGCGCACCGCCCTGCTCCTGACCTGTCCCGGACGTCTTTCTGACCAGCCGGACCGTACATGCACCTGTCTCACCGCTTCTCACGTCGCCGGTCTTCATCTCCCATTGATCCGGCGAGGCAATGCCGTCTTCCGTCTGATACCCTTCGGGGATATTTCCGCTGATCACAATATCGGTCAGTATATCGTCCGTCGCATTGTTAATTTTTACTGTCTCATTGATCGGATCTGTACTGCTGTACTCCGTCCGGTCTGTCTCAATGGAAAATTCTGGCTCTGCGGATTTTGTTTCTGCCATTACCGCAGGATTCGCCATCAGTACTGCAGTGGCTGCCGCCAGTATAACGGCTGCCGCCCTTCTCGTTTTCTTCATTTCTGCGCCTCCTCATTCATTTTTTTCACTAACGCTAAGATTCTTCCCGCACACTCGCGGATCTGTTTTTCTGACAGTTCGCCCTGCTCATATGCTCTGCGGATGTCCGTGTCGTCCCGCCGGTTTCCCGGCATGATGATATCATTTCCGGCAGCCGCGCATTTCCACGGGATACTACCGTCTTCCGGTACTGTCGTGTTCCAGTCTGACATAATCACTCCCTGAAATCCCCACTCTTCCCGCGCAACGACCGTGCAAAGGTCACGGCTGTTTGCCGCGTGTACTCCGTTGATCAGATTGTAGGAAGACATGATTGCCGCCGGGGCGCTTTCTTTTACCGCGATCTCAAACCCCCGCAGATAGATCTCGCGCAGCGCCCGCTGAGAAACACAGGCATCCACTCCCATCCGGTTATCTTCCTGATTATTGCAGGCAAAATGCTTGATCGTTACACCGCATCCTGTTTTATACTGCACTCCCCGGGTGACTGCGGAGGCGAGTACTCCCGAGAGAAGCGGATCTTCCGAGAAATATTCAAAGTTACGTCCGCATAAAGGATTTCGCTGGATATTCATGCCGGGCGCCAGCCAGAGGTCTACCTGAAATTCTCTCATTTCTTCCGCAACCGCACGTCCGAACTCAGCGAGCAGCTCAGGATCCCAGGTCTGCGCCAGAGCAGTACCTGTCGGGAACGCCGTACAGTACTGATAATATGTATCCGCGTTTTCATGGATTTCCATCGGTTCCAGGAAGCCGTTTTCGAGGGATCCGAGAACGCCGGTCCCATATACGGAATCTGTCTCCCGGTCGACCTGATAGCTCTGCCTGAGCCTGAGCCCTGCCGGACCGTCCGCCATGATCAGAGAGCGGATCCGGTACTTTTCTTCCAGAGCCTCTGTTGTCTCCCCGGCTGATCCGGGCACCCGTATTCCTGCCGATCCGAGCGTACTTGCGCCCGCCGTGATATTCCCGTACAGAAGAGGGATCAGCTCCTCCACGGGATACTGTTCTTCTGTCGGCTGCACATTCTTTATTTCCGGTTCACGGCAAGGTATGAATTCACAGACCGGTATCCCGGTCTCCTGGTTCTCCTTTTCCCTGTCTCCGGCTTCTCCCCGGCTCAGCTCTTCAAACGGCTCCTCCGGCGGGCAGATCCGGTGTGTTTCCTCTATCACCGTCTCCCGGGCGACTGTAAGATACGCTGAAAGTACGGCAGAGTCCAGGCTGTTTCCGATCCAGACGCCGTATGTCCCTGCTTCCGTGATCCATGCCTGTCTCTCCTGGGAGAATACCGCCAGCTGCTTCTGAGGGATCTCTATCTTCACTTTTCCGCTCTCTCCCGGAGCCAGCCGCTCTGTCTTCGCAAAGCCTGCGAGCCTTCTTTTCTCCTTTTCGATCCCGCTGTGCGGCAGAGATACATAGACCTGTACTACTTCCCGCCCCGCATAGCGTTTTCCTGTATTTGTGACGGATATTTCCGCCCGTACTGAAGACTGCTCCTGCTTCAGGCCGCAGAATTCCAGTCTGAACGAAGTATAGGAAAGACCGTATCCGAAAGACCAGAGAGGTTTTACGCCAAAGCTGTCAAAGTAACGATATCCGACATAAATTCCTTCTCTGTATACTTCTTTTTCCAGATCCCCGTTTAGATAACTGTATGTATCCGAAAACGGATAATCCGCATACCTCATTGCCCACGTCGCTGTCAGTTTTCCTTCCGGCACTGCCTTTCCGAAAAGAATATCCGCAACAGCGTGTCCCCCCTCCTGACCCGGCTGAGAAATATTCAGCACCGCACGGATATTCTCCGTTTCCTGCAGGATATCCGTCAGCTCAACCGGACCGCCGGAATTCAGGATCAGGATCAGCGGGATCTGAAACCTGTCAAGGTATAACAGATCCTCCCTTTCCCTGCCGCTCAGGTAATAGTCCCCTTCTTCCAGCCTCCGGTCCTTTCCTTCTCCGGAGATCCTGCTGATAACATAGACGGCTGCCCCGGCTCCTCTCAGATCCTCCTCTGTGATCCTGCGTCCGTCCGGAAGGACAAAAGGATTTGCCGCATATGCATCAAACGGATTCTGTACATGGCGCGCGTCCTCCAGTATCTTTTCTTTCCACTTTTCTCTCGCTTCTCTCCAGCGTTTCTCATAGTCCCGGATCCAGTCTTCATTTACGACGGCTGCCCCGGCTTCTTTTATTCCTTGGTAAGCAGAGATGTTTTCCCTGTTATTGACATCGCCTGATCCGATGCCGCCTTTTACTGTCTTCTCCGCACCGCTGCCGAACAGAGCGAGCGGAGCCGAGGGATCAAGCGGGAGCACACCTTCATTTTTCAGGAGCACGATCCCTTCCGCCGCCGCTCTTCTCGCCAGAGCTCTGTGTTTTTCTTCGCGTGCGGACGGCTCCTGCTTCAGGCTGCCGCTGTGTGTCCATTTTTTCATCATTCATACCTCTTTATCTGTCATCATTTTTTCAGTCATGGTATAAAGAAACCGCCATAGCGTTCTCCTGCATATTCTGAAAGGATTGCCCTATGGCGGTTTCTCAGCTCGTTTCTGTTTCCCTATTCTTTTACGCCGCCGAGCGTTACACCCGCAATAATGTATTTTGAAAGAAGCAGATATACGATAATGATCGGTACGATCGCTACCGTGATCATCATATAGATTTTACCCATATCAAAGTTCATGTAGTCCGCTCCACGGAGCGTTGCGATCAGGATCGGTACTGTCATCTTGTCCTTAGACTGGATGACCAATGCCGGAACGAAGTAATTATTCCATGAACTTACAAATGTAAATATTGCCTGCACCGCGATCGCCGGCTTCATGATCGGAAGCACGATCCGGTTGAAAGTCCGGAATTCTCCGGAGCCGTCAATCCTTGCCGCTTCCACAAGCGACAGCGGAAGAGACGACTGAAGATAGCTGTACATAAAATAGAATACAGCCGGTGACGCAATGGACGGTATGATCAGCGGAAGAAGCGAATCATACATCCCCATATTTGTAATCAGGCGCAGGAATCCCATCGCCGTCACCTGCGTCGGCATGACAAGGATTGCCATGATAAATGTAAACGCAGCCTTCTTTGCCTTAAAATCATAGGCGTACAGACCGTAAGCCGTCAGCGATGAAAAATATGTACATAACGCCGCGGAACAGGTCGACACGATCAGGCTGTTCAGGATTCCCTTAAACATCGGGAAGCTTCCGTCATTTGCCACGTTCTTCAGATTTTCCAGAAAATAGGTTCCCGGGATCGCCGAAAATCCTTTCTGCAGATCCGCATGGGAGCGCGTCGCATTTACGATCAGGATGTAAAAGAAGAACAGGCATAAAAATGACAACAGTATCAGCACCACATAAGCCAGTATTGTCTGGCCGTGTTTCGCCTTTTTCGACTTCATAACCTATCTCCTCCCTTTCCGCGCATCTTTAAGTTTTCGTTTCGACGCTTTCGAGCCATAGCCGTCGTCGTTGTTTCCATTCGTCATCCTGTATACAAAGAAGCACAGGATACCGCTTACGATAAACAGGTATACAGACAAAGCACCCGCCATGCCGTAGTTTCTGCTCTCCAGATGGCTGTTCAGGAACATGATCAGCGTCATGGACGTACGGTCCGGATTTCCCTGCCCGTTCGTCAGGATCTGCGGAACATCGAACATCTGCAGGCCGCCGATGATCGAAGTGATCAGTGTGTAGGCAAGGATCGGACGGATCAGCGGGAGCGTGATATAGAAGAATCTCTTGACGCTCGTACATCCGTCCAGCTCGCACGCCTCGAAGATATCCTGGCTGATCCCCATGATTGCCGCCATGAGCATGATCGTCGTATTTCCAAACCACATCAGGAAGTTCATAAGTCCCACAAGTGATCTGGTACCGATCACAGAGCCAAGGAAATCGACCGGCTCACTGATCCATCCCAGAGACATCAGGATCGAATTGATCGGTCCGTTGGTCGAAAACATCGCGAAGAACAGCATGGCAAACGCAGACGCCATGATCAGGTTCGGAAGATAGATGACGACCTTAAAGAACTGTTTGCCTTTGATCTTCAGACGGATATCCGTAAACCAGTTTGCAAGGAGCAGCGCGATCACGATCTGCGGAACAAAACCGATCACCCACAGGATCAGGGTGTTTCCCGCGTATTTGAGCATATCAGAGCCCAGCAGACTGATATAATTCTGCATTCCGACAAAATTGGGACCGATTTCTTTGATTCCCGACCGGTAATATTCAAAGAAACTGTATCTGACCGTATCGATCAGCGGGATCAGAGAAAATATCAAAAAGCATATAAAAAACGGCAGGATAAAAATATATCCCCACTTGGCATAGCTGACACTTTTACGTTTCTTTTTCATAAAGTATCATTCCTTTCTATTTCCGGCAGCCGCACAGACTGTCCGTCCGCTGGGCTGCCGGCTTGCTGCATTATTCGGGCCACTCAACCTCTGTGATATCCGGATAACGTTCTTTGATCGCAGTCTCGAAATTCTCTTTTGCCTTATCAAAGTCTACATTACCCTGGAAATAATCGCTGAATGAGTTCTGGAACAGCTCGACGCATCCGAGGTCATATGCGGAAAGCGGAGCGATCTCTATGTTTTCCGCTACCGGTGCATAGTACTCATACGCATTCTGTCCGCCGAGGAAATCAGATGCATATGCATCGTCTGCGGCTGCTTCTTCCATACCGCTTACCGTATTTGTAAAGTCAAGATAATCCTGTGAGATCTTCAGCAGTGTATCTTTTTCCGCTGTCATTGCCAGGATGATATCTTTTACGTGCTCCGGATTATCCGTGCCTGTTGCCGCATGGATATAAGAACCGCCCCAGTTGTATTCCTGCGGAGGATTTGTGACCGCCCATGCGCCGGCTTCGCCGTCCCAGTTCGGATTCAGTGTGAAATCAATGCCCCACGGCGGAAGCAGGAAAGCGAACACCTTGGAAGAAGATCCCATCGCCTTGTTCCAGTCATCATTGAACTGTCCCTTTACAGTCTTGTCCAGATATCCGGCGTCAAGCCATTCTTTGGAATTCTCTACCCAGTTCATGATCAGCGGATCGATTTTTACTGTTGTCTCGCCGTCCGCTACCCACGGCTCGCTGACATTATTGCTGTATACACGGAATGTATCCGCATAAGAAGCAAATGTATAATATCCTTTTGCCTTCAGCTCCTCAGCTGTCGCTTTCAGCGTATCCCAGTCTTTCACTTTTTCGCCCACAGCCGCCGGATCATCGGTTCCGAACACATCCTTGGCAATATCTCTGCGGTATACGAGAACTCCCGGACAGCACTGCCATGTAGAACCTCTCTGGACTCCTTCACGGTCAGAAGCTGTCGTCTTGGTGAAATCATACTGGTCTGCCAGATCCGTGTCCGGATCAATTCCAAGATCTGTCAGCGGCATGGCTACATCGGCTTCTGCATCTGTATACTTATATACATAATCTGTCTCTGATAAGAAAATATCGATCTTATCATCTGCCGCCGCGTCCGCCTGGTTCATAAGTGCTTCGTCAAGTTTCTGCTGGTAGACGCCGTCCTGGTTCGGATTGATCACCCAGTGGATCTCTGTTCCGTCCTTCAATGTAGTCACTGTTCCGTCATCGGAAGTACTCTCAACTTCCGGATAGACAGCTTCCAGACGGGTGCGGAATTCATCATTCCAGCTGTAGATATTAATGACTTTACCTTCCTCCGTGCTCTGTACATCTCCGGATCCGGAATCAGTTCCCTGTCCGCCGCATCCGGCCAGCAGGCCTGCCGCAGTGACTGCTGCCATCATCACGGCAACTACTCTCTTTTTCATTGTTCATTCCTCCTCGTATAATAAATTTATTATCCGGCGGTTCTTCTGTCCGCCTGTGATAGTGGAATTATAACCCATTCCTGCCGGACGATATATTATGAATCACAAAAAAATATCAGATTCATGACCCGTTTTCGTCATTTTTTTATTTTATGTCATGATTCTGATATTTTTAGTTTTCTTTCTGATTTTTGTCCTGACGAGATTCTTATATAATGCCCATAAGTAAGAAATACACGAAATGAAAGGAGACTTAATATGAAACATCTGCAGTTTACAGACGAACATGGCAGTTTTTCTATAGAGCAGCCGGAAAATACAAGTTATCTTTATTTTCCGCTGGCGTCAGAGAAAGGCCTGAAAAGTTCCGTCACTCCCAATCTCGGAGGGGACGCAAAAATCGATCAGGAAACATTTCTCCTTGAGCCGGTCAGCGCCGAAAACCTTCATAATAACCGTTCCGTCAGAAATTTCTGGCTGGTATCTGATACAGGCGAAGTATTCTCCGCGTCCGGAGCGTCAGCGGAACAGGAAGCAGCCCGGTTTACAAAGCTCCAGGACGACAGCAGGATCACGGCGGGATTCATGTGGCATTCAATGGAAAGGATCTCCAAAAGCCAGGCTGTCCGGACTGTCGTTACTTCTTTTATACCTGTGAGAGACAATGCGGAGATCATGTATATTACAGTCCGCAATCTGTCAGACAGCGCAAAGGTCCTGATTCCCTTCGCCGCAGTTCCTGTCTACGGGCGGAGCGCCGACAATATACGGGATCACAGAAATGTAACTTCCATGCTCCACCGCATCCGCACGGAATCCCACGGGGTCCTTGTCCGCCCGACAATGTCCTTTGACGAGCGCGGGCACCGTCCCAACTCTATGATCTACTATGTATACGGATGCAGCGGCGCCGGTGAAGCTCCGGAAAGTTTCTTCCCCACTGTAGAGGAATTTCTGGGAGAAGGCGGAACCTATACGCACCCGCGCGCCGTCTGCGAGCGCCGTACCGGCGTGCCGTCCGGTTCTTTTGCCGCCGGCAGAGAAGCGATGGGCGCTTTCCGTTTCCCGGAAGTACATCTTGCCCCCGGGGAGGAGGCGGATTACATCCTGATCCTGGGCGCGGAAGACAACAGAGAATCCATCTCTCAGATTTATGAGAAATACAATACGCCGGATAAAGTAAAGAAGGCTCTCGACGAGACAAAATCCTGGTGGAGGGAGAAAGTCAACACCGGATTTCATACCGGCGACGCTGATTTTGACCGTCTGATGAAATGGATCTGCTTCCAGCCTTTTCTCAGACGGCTGTTCGGCTGTTCTTTCCTGCCCCATCACGATTACGGAAGAGGCGGCCGGGGATGGCGCGATCTCTGGCAGGACTGCCTCTCTCTTCTTCTCATGGATCCGGACGGTGTAGGACAGATGATCGAGAAAAACTTCGGCGGGGTCCGGATCGACGGAACCAACGCCACGATCATCGGAGAGGGCGACGGGAACTTTATCGCGGACCGCAACGGGATCGCACGTGTATGGATGGATCACGCTCTCTGGCCCCAGATGACAACAAAACTTTATATCGATCAGACCGGCGATGTGGAGATTCTGAACAGGAAGGTTCCTTATTTTAAAGACGCGCAGACGTGTCGGGGAACGCAGAACGACGAGCAGTGGGACGCGGGGCAGGGCAGCCTGCTCAGGACAAAAGACGGCGAGATTTATACCGGAAGTATTCTGGAGCATCTTCTGATCCAGCAGCTGACCGCTTTTTATGAGGTCGGCAACCACAATATTTACCGTCTGCGCGGAGCTGACTGGAACGACGCCCTGGATATGGCGTCTGAACACGGCGAGAGTGTTGCTTTCACCTGCGCCTATGCCGGGAACCTGCGGGATCTCGCCTCAATGATCCGTCTTCTTGAGAGCCGTTCCGGCGAAAAAGAGGCTGTTCTGGCCGGGGAGCTTCAAATTCTCCTGAATGGAGACGCCGGTTTATTCGAAGATCCTGATGCCAAAAATGTACTGCTGGCAGACTACACCCGAAGCTGCCGGCACCAAATCAGCGGCGGGCACTTCTCCATTTCTCTGTCCGTACTGGCAGATGATCTGGAGCGCAGAGCCGACTGGCTCACAGGTTATCTCCGGGAACAGGAATGGATCGACGGAGGAGCTGACGAGGGATGGTTTAACAGCTACTACGATAACCACGGACGCGCGGTGGAAGGATTCTTTCCCAACGAAGTGCGTATGATGCTCACAGGCCAGGTCTTTTCCATTATGGGAAATGTAGCTTCCGATGAGCAGATCCGCAGGATCACAGCCAGTGCAGACCATTATCTCTACCGAAAAGAGATCGGCGGTTATCGCCTGAACACGGACTTCCATGAACTTAAATTTGATATGGGCCGTATGTTCGGCTTTGCATATGGTGAAAAGGAAAACGGAGCCGTATTCTCACATATGACCGTGATGTATGCCAACGCCCTGTACCGCCGCGGCTTTGCAAAAGAAGGCTGGAAAGCGCTGAAGACGCTTGCCGAAACTGCGCTGGACTTTGATACAAGCCGGATCTATCCGGGGATCCCGGAGTATTTCCGCTCGGACGGGCGCGGAATGTACCACTATCTCACCGGAGCCGCAAGCTGGTTTATGCTGACAATGATCACTCAGGTCTTCGGCGTCCGGGGCGAAGCCGGCGATCTCATTTTCGCCCCCAGGCTGATGGGCGAACAGTTTGACAGTCAGGGGAAAGCATCTGTCAGCCTTGTCTTTGCCGGGAAACAGCTTGAGGTGATCTACGAGAACCCGGAACACAAAGACAGCGGGGAATATACGATATCCTCCGCAGCCTGTGAAGGATATCGGCTTCAGACAGACAGCGCCGGATACGCTGTGCTTCCCCGAAAGGTACTTGACGGCTTTTCCGGAGATCATCTCCGCGTGACCGTTACTCTCAACTAAAATCAACTGAAAGGACAGGAATAAGATTATGAAATATGGATATTTTGACGATAAAGAACGGGAATATGTGATCGATCATCCGGATACGCCTTCCCCGTGGGTAAATTATCTTGGTTCTCCGGAATACGGCGCGATCATCTCCAACAATGCAGGCGGCTACAGCTTTGCAAGATCAGGGGCAAACGGCCGCATCCTCCGCTACATCTTCAATCAGTTTGATCAGCCGGGACGCTATATCTATATCCGTGATAATGCATCCGGGGACTACTGGTCCGCTTCCTGGCAGCCGGTAGGAAAAGAGCTCGGACAATATCAGAGCAAATGCTGCCACGGCATGGGGTATACAAGAATGCTTGCAGACTACAGCGGAATACACTCTGAGGCTGATTACTATGTGCCTCTCGGGAAATCTTACGAAGTGTGGGCGCTTACCGTGACCAATCGATCGGATCGTGTACGGGACCTTACTCTTACCGGATATGCGGAATTCACAAACCACAGCAATTATGAACAGGACCAGGTAAACCTCCAGTATTCCCTGTTCATCACCCGCACCTTATTTGAAAAGAACCGGATCATCCAGCAGATCCACGGCAATCTTGACGCGCTCCGGGAGGACGAAGAAGTGGATGACAAGAAAGTGACCGAGCGTTTCTTCGCTCTTGCGGGCGGAGAAGTCTCCTCCTACTGCGGAGACAAGGATGCATTTCTCGGGAAATACCACGGATATGGCAATCCGCAGGGCGTGATCTCTGGTGATCTTGGCAATATCACAAGCTACAATGAGAATTCCTGCGGCGCCCTCTCCTGCAAAGTCACTCTGGATCCCGGCAAATCCAGGACCGTGCTCTTCCTTCTCGGCATGAAATCCTCGGCAGAAGCCGCAGCCATAACAGACTCCTATACAGATCCAGCCGGACAGGTCAGACAGGAGATCAATGCGCTGAAAGCCGACTGGTATGCAAAACTGGACCACCTTAAGATCAATACCCCGGATCACGCCTTTAACACGATGATCAATACATGGAACGCATATAACTGCTTTATCACTTTTGTATGGTCAAGAGCCGCGTCCTTTGTTTACTGCGGGCTTCGCAACGGCTACGGCTACCGCGATACAGTACAGGATATCCAGGGGATCATCCACCTCGCGCCTGAAATGGCGTGTGAGAAGATCCGTTTTATGCTCTCGGCACAGGTAGATAACGGCGGCGGGCTTCCGCTTGTAAAATTCACCCACAACCCGGGGCATGAAGACACGCCGGACGACGCCTCCTATGTACAGGAGACCGGGCATCCAGCCTATCGCGCAGACGACGCCCTCTGGCTGTTCCCGACCGTTTACAAATACATCGCGGAGACCGGTAATACAGCATTCCTCGATGAAGTCATTCCGTTTGCCAACAAAGGCGAAGGGACTGTTTATGAGCATCTGAAACGCGCCGTGCAGTTTTCCTTCGACCACCTCGGTCCCCACGGTCTGCCCGCAGGATTGTATGCGGACTGGAACGACTGTCTCCGTCTCGGCGCAGAAGGCGAATCCTCCTTTGTCGCACTGCAGTTTTATTATGCAATGACAATATTGAAGAAATTTGCCGTCTACAAACAGGACAGCGGATATGTCCGCTACCTTGAAGAAAAGCAGGAAGAAACAGGACAGAAGATCCAGAAACTCTGCTGGGATAACGACCGTTTTATCCGCGGCTATACCGAGAAGGGCGAGCGTATCGGAGCGGCAGAGGATCCGGAAGCGAATCTCTGGCTGAATCCCCAGAGCTGGGCTGTCATCAGCGGACTGGCATCCAGAGAGCAGGCTGATGCCGCACTGGAAAATGTATATCAGAGACTTAACACGGCATACGGCGCCGTCCTGATGGATCCGCCTTACCATGAGCACGCATTTGACGGTGCGCTTGCCGTGATCTACAATCAGGGGACAAAAGAAAACTCCGGCATTTTCTCCCAGTCGCAGGGCTGGCTGATCCTCGCGGAAGCTCTCAGCGGCCATGGCAACCGTGCATTCGGATATTTTACAGAGAATGCGCCCGCCGCACAGAATGACAGGGCAGAGATCCGCCGGCTCGAGCCATACTGCTACGGTCAGTTTACCGAAGGTCCGGCCAGCAGCCATTTCGGCCGCTCCCACGTACACTGGCTGACGGGAACTGCCTCCACCGTAATGGTCGGCTGCGTAGAGGGAATCCTCGGACTCCGGCCGGATCTGGAAGGGATCCGGATCGCGCCGGCTGTCCCCGAGAGCTGGGATTCCTTTGAAATTGACAAAGATTTCCGGGGAAAACATCTCCATATCAGGGTCGAGAACCCGGATCACCGGGAATCCGGATGCCGGAGCATGAGCCTGAACGGTAAAGAGCTTCCTGATAATTATATACCGGAAGGACTGCTCAAAGAAGAAAATGAAATTCTCCTGACACTGTAACCTTTCGGACAGCACAGACAGGGGCGCCGTGTTGACCGGACAAGGGAAAAAACATTTTCCCTATCCGTCTGACACGGCGCCCCTGTCTGCTCACGGCAAAGTCGTTCTTGTTCAAAATTATTTTTTATCAGACATTTCATCCGGCATTGGCATTCCGGCGGTATCTCCTTCCGTACGCGGAGTGCCGGATTCAATGTCCCACTGGACCATATAGTACTCGTCGCGGTACTTCTTCGGGGTCATCCCAACCACTTCCCTGAACTGCTGGATAAAATGACTCTGGGAAGAAAACGAAAGCCGGTTCGCGATATCGATCATGGAATAATCACTGAACCTGAGAAGGTTCTTCGCCATGTCGATCTTCTGGCTTCGTATGTATGCGCTCACCGATATGCCGGTCTCCTTCTTAAACAGACGGGAGAGGTAACCGGACGATACACCGAGCTCGTCCGCCAGATCCTCTATCGTAATCCTTTCTTTGATGTGTGAATATATGTATTCTTTGCACGCGTTGATATGCTTTGAATTTGTATCGCTGCGGGCATATTTGCGCATCTTTTCCGAAAAATCCATAACCATCTCATCGTGAAGGCTGTGGACTTCCGCCTCGGTGTGAATGTCATCCAGTTTCCGGATATAAAAGTCGCTCATCCTGAACGCCTGTTCCAGTTCCATACCGTTCTGCCTGCACAGACGTGTGATCATCGCGGTCGTGATCACAAAGTGATATTTCAGATTGACCACAGGATCTCTTGAAAGGACTCCGACTCCTTCTCCCTCCACAAAACGCCCTGCCTCGCAGTTCTTTCTGACTGTCTCGATATCTCCGGTCGCTACCGCCCTGTAGAACAGAAACTCTTCCGTAGGCTCGCGGTGTTCTATCTCGTCAATATTATCATCAGCTTCCAATAAAAACCATTCATTTTTGTAACTCATAGGACTGCCTCTTTTCTGATATATCGGAATCTGAATTTATAATAGCACAATCTTTCCGGGCATACCAGGGAAAAAGCGCTCCCCGGATCCGGTTTTCGAATCGAAGAAAGGCCGCACGCCCCGGATCTCCGGACCTTGCGGCCTTGCTGATAATTATTGAGTTTTTAAACTGCCTTCTCTGCTGTTACCGCTTCATCCAGACAAAATCCCATCCGGACAGCTCCACGGTCTCCACCTCTTCTTTCACACCTGTGACAAGATTGGTATAGACCGCTTTCTCCGGCATCCAGATCGTCTTTCCCTGGTCACTGAAGTTAAACACGGCGTGAAGTTCCTCGCCTTCTGCCTTCCTGACGATCCAGAGAATGGATGTATCATCGTAATCCTTCGTGTACACTTCTGCATCCGTATTGAATACCGCTTCAGTCCTTCTGATCTTCTCCAGATCTTCCAGTCCGTTGAAAATGCGTCCCTGCACACTTGCCTTATCCTTGATATTCTCTACAAGATCCCAGCTGAACTTTCCTCTGTGGATATATCTGGAATCCGGAGCCTTCTCAGGATCCTCTTTATAAGTATAGTCATTCACCTGTCCGATCTCGTCGCCGCTGTAGAGCATCGGGATTCCGGACTGGGTGAACATGTATGCGTGGAGCATCAGATCCTTGCGGATCGCCCAGTTCATCTTCTCATCATCCTGCTCGAAGCCTGCACTCTCGACGCCGCACATAGAAGCTGTCGTTGCGCAGAATCTTGCGTCTCCGGTCACCGGATCCTCATTGTAGAGCTCACCGCGGCTGACACTGCCCTCAATCTTGCCCTGGAAGTAGTCATTCAGATATTTCTTGTGCGGCACTTCCTCCATGCCCCATTCTTTCAGGGTAGCATAATCCAGTCCCCAGCCAATGTCGTCATGGCACCTTAAGTAGTTGAGGAATGTATATTCCCTCGGAAGCGCACACACGATATCCATCTGTTTTCTCAGCAGGCGGATATCTCTCGTCGCCACTGTATGCCATGTCGTCGCCATGGTAGTTACATTGTAGAGCATGTGGCACTCCGGTTTCTCGACCGTGCCAAAGTACGGCGCCACCTTATCCGGCTCCATGACCACCTCGCCGAGAAGCACGATCCCCGGACAAACGATCTCGCCGATCATGCGCATCATACGGACGATGGTGTGCACCTGAGGAAGATTCCTGCAGTTCGTACCCAGCTCTTTCCAGATATAGGGAACCGCGTCGATGCGGATAATATCCATTCCCTGGTTCGCCAGGTAGAGGAAATTGTACATCATCTCGTTGAATACACGCGGGTTTCTGTAGTTCAGATCCCACTGATACGGATAGAACGTAGTCATCACATAGTGCCCCAGCTCCGGAAGATAGGTGAAATTGCCCGGCGCTGTAGTCGGAAATACCTGAGGTACAGTCTTCTCATATTCCCGCGGGATGGACGGATCCGCATAGAAGAAATAGCGGCTCATGTACTCGCCGTCTCCCTGGCGCGCTCTTCTCGCCCACTCATGATCCTCAGACGTATGGTTCATAACGAAGTCCATACACAGGCTGATGCCTTTTTCATGGCATTTCTCGGCCAGCTCCGCCAGATCGTCCATAGTGCCCAGCTCCGGTTTTACCTTTCTGAAATCTGCCACCGCATATCCGCCGTCTGAACGGCCTTTCGGCGAATCAAGGAA
>ERZ1090868.519-NODE-519-length-21555-cov-6.075907_pt1 | contig 21555 bp, 19 predicted proteins | sample MGYA00478475_ERZ1090868 | MGnify/ENA primary metagenome ERZ1090868 (study PRJEB33644, sample SAMEA5815747) | chicken gut metagenome | biome: Chicken; feature: Gastrointestinal Tract; material: Caecum | place: Ireland | collected 2019-01-01 | study: A study of the...
TACGCGATGACGTCGAGTCTCGTGGGCTCGGAGATGTGTATAAGAGACAGTGTTATTACTGATAATCTTTCTCCCCCTTTTTCTCGCATCTTACTTTTGTCATTCAAATTCTAGCGCAAAATTACTTTTTCCTCAAGAGTTTGGCACATATTATATAAAATTACCAATTGCTGTGCATTCCGCTTAAAAGAAGCACGCCCGGGGCCAACAAGCCCCGGGCGCATCTCCTGCTTCTATTCTTTTTTCTTCACACGAAAATATTGTTCTCACTTAATACAGCAGCTCTTTAATATAAGCCTTATTCGCCTCCAGATCAAAATCGATCACCGACATTCCCTCATACGTTATAAACTGGTACGTTCCATCCTGAGGCACTGCCGCCTGCTGTGTCGTCAGATGATCGATCGCCAGCACTTCTGTGGCCAGATCATAAATATCTGTCACAGCCATGTTGGTGGACACCTGAGTCATGCAGTAATTGATCAGGGACAGCAGCGCCGCCGGATCTCTCTGCTGCATCAGCTTATTGTAAATGCCGTACAGCACGCTCCGCTGACGCTGGGTGCGGCCGAAGTCATTGTCCAGGCTTCGGTTTCTCGCATGGGCGAGCGCCTGAGAGCCGGTCAGCGTGACCGGTCCAGCCTGGATGTCCGGCATGCCGTTTTCACGGTAATATGCTGCCTCTTCCTCGGTCAGATTGACCTCGATGCCTCCCAGCTCATCGATCACATGGACGAGGCTGTCAAAGCTGACAGTGATATAGTTCTGAATGTCAAGGTCGAACTGCTTGTTCAGCGTGTTGATCGTAAGTCCGACGCCGCCGTACGCGAGCGTATGTCCCAGACGGCTCTTGCCGTGTCCGTCGATCTCCACCAGGGAGTCGCGGAGGAAGGAGATGACAGTTGCCTTCTGCTTGGTCCGGTTGAAAGACACGAGCATCATACTGTCCGATCTTCCCATATCAGAATCGGGGTCGCGGGAATCCGTTCCGACAAGGAGGACATTGATCACGTCGTCGTCCTTCTGTTCTTCCTGGGCGATCTGAACCTGGTCTGCCGTGGGATCCACGTCATCTGGATCTACGATCCCCACGCTGTCCTCATACAGTCCCCATAAGATAGAGCCGATGACGCCTGCTATGATAAGGACACAGATCAGTATGATGCTGATGATGGCTGTGGCGATCTTATGTTTCTTGATCCATTTACCGAACTTTCCTTTTTTCTTTTTCTTCATCCTCTGTGCCCTCCTAATCCTTAATGACACGTCCTGACAGATCTTCCCTTCTGCCGGTATCCTTCAGTTTTCCATAGTGACCGTAATGACCGTAGTGTCCATATCTGCTGTAGTGTCCGTACCTGCCATAGCCGCCGTATGTTCCGTAGCCGTAACCGTATCTGCCTTCTTTCCGGCTCACATCCCCGTTGAAGATATAACCGATAATATCTACTTTTCTGAGCGCCAGCGCTTCCACGCCACCGCGGATCTTGTTCATCTTTGTGTAATCGTAACGGATGACATAAAGCGCAGCGTCCGCATACCTTGCCATCAGGGAAGCGTCAACGAGAAGCTCTGCAGGAGCTGTGTCCAGGATGACGTAATCCGCCATATCTCTCAGCAGCTTGATCAGTGCTTTCATCTCTTCCGTGCCGAGAAGGGATGCATCCTGAGGGCTCGGGCTTCCGCCGTACAGGATCTGCAGATCTCCTTCCGGAAGTTCTACTTTTGTGAGGGCATCGGTGAGAGGAATCTCGCCGCGGAGCACCGCTCCCAGCCCCGGATGCTCTTCCGTATTCTGCATAACTTCCGCCACGGAAGGATTCCTCGGATCGCAGTCTACAAGGATGACCTTCTTCCCCTGTCTTGCCAGCTCGATCGCCAGATTGACGGACACGGTAGTTTTCCCTTCCCCGGGTACAGAACTGGTGACCATGAGGACCTTCTTCTCCTTCAGATCCATTTCTCGCAATACTCGGATTCGAAGTCGCCGGATTGCTTCCACATAGGAGGGAAGCGTCCGCTCATTCAGAATATTGATATTATTGTAGCTTGCCTTTCGCCGTTTTTTCTGGCGGATATATGGAAGGCTTCCCAGGTCTCTGAGGTTGATCTGCTTCTTCAGCTTGTCCCTGGACCGGACTGTTCTCTTTGAAAATGCATAGAGACACACAATGGCTGCATCCAGTACTGCTCCCTGGATAAATCCCTTTCTCTTGGATCCTCGGATCACGATTTCTCTTCCGGTATCCGAAGGGATACCGGTCTCATCAAGAACCTGCAGACTTGTCTCCCCGAAAATGTACTCCGCCACCTGGGGATAATTCTTGATCACAGACTGCAGGATATTGTAAGCCATCTGAGGATCATCACCAGAGACAGAGATGGTCAGCATGTTCATGCCCTCTTCCGCCTGAACATTGATCTGTCCCGGCAGATAATCCAGTCCCATGTCCTGCGCCACCACATCCTTCAGCACGCCGCTGGTCAGGATATAGGGGAAGATCTCCGCCATGTCCTGCGCAGACTGGATATTCGTGTATCCCCCTCCCGGCGTCGTGACAGAAACGGTTGCAGACGCCACATACTGGGGAGTGTAGGAAAAGCTGGTGGCGAAATAGGAGCGGAGGGTGCATACAATGAGCAGCACGATCAGCAGTCCCCACAGTTTCCGCACTGCCATGACGAGGTCTGCCACCAGATTCATGATATCGATCTTTTCCACTTCATCGATCTCTTTCTTTTCTATTACTTCTCTGTTCTCACTCATTTTATGCTTTCCTTCTGCCTTTTTCCATAATTTCCATAGTCGCCGTATCTGCCACTGTATCTTCCTACCGTCGCGCCTGCGATGCTGCCGAACGACTGCACGCCGTTGAGCACAACGCCCAGCACTCTGATATTCTGACTGCGGAACTTATCCAGCATATTGTTGATATCCTCTGCATAGATAAAGTTCTGGCGCGCCACGAACATTGCGGCATCCGTGTGCTGCGCCCACAGCTCTGCATCGCCGAGCACCGCTGTAGGCGGTGTGTCTACAATGACGAAATCTGCGATCTCTGCGCATTTCTCCATCAGTCTGCCGACACAGCCCTTCTGAAGGATATCCGTAGAAGAAGAATAGCAGTTCCTGCCTCAGATCAGGAACAGCCGCTCCACCTCCGTCTTCATGGGGAGATCAAAGTCCAAAGAATCACTCTTCAGGAATTCTCCGATCTCATTCTTTTCCTCCGGACGCAGCCCGAAGATCAGGAACTGGGAAGGTCTGCGCAGGTCCCCGTCTATAAGGATCACTCGTTTTCCCTGTTCTGCCAGGCTGATCGCCAGGTTTGCAGCCACTGTGGATTTCCCTTCATTTTCTGACACGCTGGTCACCGCAAGGGTCTTCCAGCCTTCCTTTTCCATATGGTACTCGACTCTGGATGACAGTTTCCTGTGGCTCTCCACAAATCCGAATCCTGCGATCGGATCATTGACCAGAAGCGCTTTCTTTCTTCTCTGCAGAAGTTCCTTCACAGTCTTATACTTGAACTCAAACACGATCGCCCCCAGGCTCTTGGCATCCAGCTTTTCCTCCACGTCAGACTCCAGCTTCAGTGTATCCTGCATGGTAGAGAGAATACCGAAGAGCAGGATCAGGACGCCTGCTGCGATCAGGAATACCTTCTCTGTGGTATCCTTCAGATTCAGCGGATTATCCGGAGCGAAAGCGATTCCCGGACTCTGCAGTTGATTCAGGACCACATCTCCTACCGTATAGAAAGAGATACTGGAATAGTTGTCCAGGATTCCCTGCATAATGTCAAAAGAGTCCTTCGGCGATGCGGAAGTGACGCTGAGTTCCATCAGGTTTGTTCCTTCCATGACATCCGCCTGAATATCCGCGTCGATCTCATCCACGCCAAGCTTGGTGCACAGGATCTCGTTCATCGCGGAGCTCTCGATGATCTTCTGAAATGTAGTCGCCGTCGTGTTGGCGCTGCTGAGGGTTGAATAAGATGCTGTTGTATTTTTGGACTGCACCACGAATGTTGCCGAGGTGGTATACTCAGGGACATATCTCAGGCTGAGTGCGATGTAGGCGATCATCGCCGCCGCAAGCGCTCCCAGCAGGATCGCCCACCAGTTCACCACAATATCATGGATCAGTGTAAACGGCTCTATCTTATAGTTTTCCAATGTATTTCTGGTATCCTTGTCCATCCTGCTACCTCACCACTACTGCTAATTTTGTTACCGCTGTCACGCCGTCCGCATTGGCGAACTGATACTCCAGCGTATAGGTTCCGGGCGTATTATAGTCAACTGCTCCTGCGATCACAACGCTCTCTTTTCCTGCCGGCATCAGTTCCGCATCTGTATCAAACAGATACTGCGTTTCGTTTCTCTCCAAGCCGATGAGAAATGCCGCCGGGTCGATCGGGACGCCAGCATCAGTATATGCAATGTATTCGCTCAGGACAGGATAGTACTTTTCCCGCTCGGCGGAATCTGTCGGATCCGTAACCGTGACATCCACAGGGACTGAACAGGTATCTCCCGCGCTGTTGCTCACCTGTACGGTAATCGTATAGCTGCCCGCAGTGCTGATATATACATCTCCGAAGCTCACCCTGATCTGCTTCGTGATGTCGCCGTCGATACAGTCCTCAGCCGTCATATTTTCCGCCAGGTTTGCGTCGTCCATCTCGTTCAGGCTGAACCTGAGCGGCTGTGTCTGATGAATCTTCGGCGACACATAGTCTGTGTACTCCAGATTTCTTGTCAGCGTCGCAGCCTGATTTGAACTGTCGAACACCGCATAGGAGATGGTCCGTTTCCCTGGCTCTGTAAAATTCGACATGGAAGAAATCCTGATGGAATCCGTGATGTCCCCGTCCTTGTTATCTGTGGCGGTCAGCCCGGCAAGCAGCTCGGAATCCTCCGCAGCCACACTTACCGAGATCGTGTCCGAATCAGACGTGATGACCGGCGGCGTATGATCGGAGAGTATCCGATTCGCAATGTTGTAGCCGATGAATGCGATCCCCGATAATACGAATAATATAACGATCGTTATCCTTAACCTTCTCATTTATCTATACTCCTTGCTGTCAGTATGTCTTTCTGAACGGGATCCGCTGAAACTGGATCGGCCTCAGCCCGTTGCAGATATATCTCGGATTTTCTGTGAACAGAGCGTCCAGATAATCCTGCGGATATGTCGGAAGCAGATGCTCATAGGCGTCCGACATACAGGTCGTCCTCTGGATCGGGCTGTGCGCGTCGCTTGCAACAGCGGTCACCAGGTTGTGGTTCAGGAGCTCGTACGCAGTCCTGCGCGCCCTCTCGCCGAACCTTCCGAGGAAACTGCCCTTGTTGAGCTGAATCTCATACCCCTTCCGCTTCCACTCATAGGCGATCGAAGGGTCGTCCTGGACGAATTCATACCGTTCTGCATGTGCGACCACAGGGAGCGCTCTGATCTCTTTCACCTGCCGCAGGATTCTGGACGCAAAGTCCGGGTCTTCTCCAAAGTCAAATTCCATGAGGACATATCTCGTCCTGTTGATGGGGAAGATCTTCCCTTCCGTCAGAAGCCGCGGTACATCCTCCGTTGTAAATACCTCCATCCCGGCGAGCAGCGTGATCCCAGGCTGCTCTTCGTTCAGAATCTCCTTTGTCCGGGTATATGTATCGCAGTATTCTTTTCCGAAATAGTTAGAATACAGTCCGGGCAGGTTGCAGTGAGGCGTTGCTACAATGGCCGTGGTCCCGCTCTCATATGCCAGGGCTGCCATCTCAATAGTATCGTAGATATCGGCTGCGCCGTCGTCCAGCCCGGGCAGTATATGCGTATGGATATCTATCATATTGTCCTCCTTTTGCAAAGTACCGAATAAAATGAACTGTTTTTCACTTACTGTTCACCCGCCTCAATCCCCGGGCAGGTGCAGCTCGAGAATCAAATTACAACCAATTATTATAGCACAGTTCTTTATATGAAAGAATCCTTCTTTCACATTTTATATCTGTTTCCCACGCTGTCCGGTTCTCATGTACGGTGCAGCATCTTTGACACCGCCGCGTACAGCCGTACAGCGGGTCTCCTCAGCGGGATCATCCGGATCCACACATGTTCAAAGAACTCCCACCAGAAATCTCCCGGCTGGATGATTCGGTCCTTGCGCTTCACCTTAGTTATAAGAGCGAAGATCTGATCCCTGGAAACGGGGCCTTCGATCTCTGTCTGGGCGTCTCCTACAATATAATATCCGTCCGGCTTCACCTTATAGATCCGGTGCATGACGTACTGCCCGTTCCGACGCTGATAGAACACCATGTCTCCTGCCCGCAGTTCTCTGTCCGGCTTTGTAAAATAGATGTAGTCTCTGCCGTGGGCAAGGAAGGGGGACATGCTGCTCCCTGCGATCCGGAGCGAGACCACTTTCCCGCTCTCCGCAATCTCCCGCAGCACAGACACATATTCCCGCGTATCGACAACTCTCTCGATCATACCACCATCCCCTCTTCCTGCTAGAAATCCATCGCCATACGGCTTGACTCTTCCTCGCTCAGTTCTGTCACATGGGTCTCCATCACACGGTAAACTCGCTGACAGAGATTGAGCACGCTGGGTCTGTGGGTCGTGACAATGCAGGTCTTGTTTGGATGCTGCTTCACAATATTTCTCAGCACTGTTCTCTCAGTCGTCACATCCAGCGCTGACGTCGCCTCGTCAAGGAGAAGAATCGGCGCATCTCTGAGGACTGCCCTTGCGATCGCGATCCTCTGGGCCTGTCCCTCCGACAGACCGCGTCCTCTCTCGCCTACACTGTTGTTGATCTGCAGCGGAAGCTTCTCAACGAAATCCCAGGCACAGGACACCTTCAGCGCCTCGACAATCTCTTCATCCGTGGCGTCTTCCTTCACCATCCTCATGTTCTCGGCAATCGTCCCGGAAAGAATCGTATTCCCCTGCGGGACATAGGCAAAGAGGTGGCGGGTCTCTGCGTTCATCTCGATTTCCTTTCCTTCCGATGCCCGCAGCTTTACTTCACCGTCCTCGGGCCTTACAAGCCCCAGGATCAGACGGATCATCGTCGTCTTGCCCTCGCCGGACGGCCCCACAAGCGCCACGATCTCGCCCGGCTTCGCCCGGAATGCAGACTCTGTGATCACTCTCGTTCCTTCTACATAGGAGAAATTCACATCCTTCATCTGCACTTCAAATCCCTGGTCCACATATCTGTCCATCTCACCGCTCTCCGGGATATGTACTTCCTTCGGCAGCTCCACAAGCTCGCGGATCCTGTGTGCGGAAACGGAACTGTTCAGGAACGCCGGAATGATGGACACCACGCTGTTAAACGCAGAAGAGAGATTGCTCCTCTGCTGAAGGAAAAGAGTCATTGTTCCGTAAGTAATATCATTGGTCCACAGACGATACAGACAGTATCCAAATGCAACAAACTGGACTAATGTTCCCAATATGGACAGAAAGATATTTGTCTTAATGGAAAACAGATTATACTTCAGGCTGATATCGCGGAACTTTCCCTGCCACCAGCGCATTTTCTTACTGTAGTGCGGCGCGACCCCAAACGATTTGATCGTGTCAAAATTATAAAATGCCTCTACTTCGAACGTCATGAGCTGACTGCTCATCTCACGCACTTTCTTGCTGTAGTCTCTCTGTTTCTTGATCATAAAACGGGACATTAAAAGCATGACCGGCGCGCTTCCCAGCGCGATCACAGCCATGACCCAGTCATAATGCATGATCACAAAAAATGTTGCGATAAAATTATAAACCGCTATTATGATCGTAGGAAGCCAGCTGATGGCGTTATTGCTGACCGTTCCGATATCGCCGTTGAACCGGTTCAGGATATCGCCGTTTGAATACTTGTTCAGCGACAGCCAGTCCGCGTCCACGATCTTGTCAAAGATATCCGCCTGAATATCATTGTTGATATCAATGCTCAGCTTCGTAGAGATCCTGCTGATGATACTGCTGAATGCAAGGCTGAAGATCGTGCTTCCCACCATAATGAGGATCATGACCCACAGCTTGCTCGTCTCATATCCCGTAATGATATCTATCATATACTTGCTCGCGACACTGCTCACCAGTCCCATGGAAGTACTGAAAATACCCAGGATCACGTAGAAAGCGATCGCACCTTTATATCTTGCACTGTAGCTGAAGATCCATTTCCAGTCGTCTATGATCTCCGAAAAAGTACCGTCCTTCCACCTGGATATCAGGACATCCAGGGATTCAAATGCCGGATTCTTCTGCTCATTCTTGTTTTCTTCGTCCATTCTATCTCTCCATCCTGCTGTCTCTGCAGATTCTATGCTCTGTTACGGAATCAGTATACCCTTGACAAAAGTGAGCGTCAAGCCTCCACATTTTTCAAACTCTCATGAATTGTGGTCGAATCAGGTCGAATAATGTCGAAAAAGGTCGAATTCTTTCTATATATAATAGAAAATATTTGTGTCAGAAAGGCGGCCTGTCCCTTTAACATCTTTTCACTGCTCTCTTCACTGTTTACACTTCGAGGATTCGCGCCAGACACTCCACCGCTTCCTCAGATATGGTGCACCCCAGATGATATACCGGCACGCTCTCCAGAAGATCCTGGATCAGATCCATGGTGTGGATGTGATCCTCCCGGTTCCACCGGTTCACTGTGATCTGGCTGTACACCAGCGGGAATGCCTGTCCCGGCGTCATCCTCACAGCCCGGTTCTCATCCGCCTGGCTCAGCATAACGATGGCGCGGATCGGGAAGGCTTCATCATGGCACACCTCAGACGTGCCGCACACGGGCCATCCCTGCGCGGTCCATCTCCCGTCCTTTTTCCCCAGGAGCGAGCGGTCGCCATTGACTGTCCTGCTGCCCCTGTACTTCTCCCACAGATTCGCCTGTGTTGTCTTGCCCGTCTCCGACGGCGCGGAGAACAGGATTGCTTCTCCCTGATACTCCACATAGGCACAGTGGAGTATCATACTGTCCTTCTTCACCAGGCGTCTCTCCAGCGCGAGCAGCGAGCTGAATACCGGATCGATATGGAGACCGCCGATCCGGTCCGCCGCGAAGGTGATCTCGGCGGAGCTCAGATCGTTCTCCCGGTAGCACGCATAGTATCCTTCCGTCCCTTTCACGCCGATCAGACGGCTTTCTCTGTTCCCGCATTCATAGACCGTAAGATCCGGCCGCCTCGCAATGACCTTCCCCTCGGGCACGGGCAGTTCTTCCGCCACATGCATCCTGTATGTATATTCCGGCTCCGCCGTCTCTTTCATACTGGAGTTCTCCGATCCTTTCTCCAAGGCGCACTCTGTATCTCCGCGCTCGAACAGCATGAAGTTGGGCGGCGGCATGATCTCTTCCGGGCAGCAGAGCCGGAAGGTAAAATCACCGATCTGAAATATCTTGTCCATTCTGTATCTTCTCCCATTCTTCCCGGATGAGCCTCAGGGATTCCTCCGTATACCGGCACATGTACTCCGGCACACTGTCATAGCTTCCGCCTTCCAGAAGCGCTGACGCCGCGCATGTCCTGCACAGATGGCGCATGGAGCAGGCGCTGCACTTTGCGCTCAGGCGGATCTTCCCGGTCTCTTCCACGATATGCTCCCATGCCGCCCGGAAACCCTCGTCGAATACAGACGCCGCCGGACTGCTCAGGATGACACAGGGGCGCATCTCTCCCTGCCAGTTTATAGTAAAGGAGCACTGCCCCGCCATGCACGCCATACGTCCCGGCTTCTCTTCCGCGTGTTCCGGCTGATCCGCTCTTCTGGCGGATACCTCTGCATACTTCGCAAAAAGCTCCGGCCCCATCTCCCGCTTCAGTGCATGGATCCGCGCCCGCGCCGCGTCCTCCGGGTTCAGCCGCGCCTGCAGGTCGTATGGCTGGGACCGCTCCCTGACAGCCGGCATCATATACGTATCTGCCCGCACAGGTACTCCCAGCTCGTCACCGAGATCCAGGAGTCGGTCCAGATCACCGCGGTTTGCCTTTACCAGGCTTCCCCCGATCTTCACATCCACACCGTACTTCCGCAGCAGGCGGATCCCATTCATCGTCTTCTCGAATCCGCCGGGATAATGGCACAGTTCTGCATAAGCCTTCTCGTCCGTTCCATAAAGCGTGATATTCACCCGGCGGGGCTTGTTCGCTCCCAGGAACGCCGCCAGGTCTTCATCGATCAGAGTCCCGTTCGTATTGATCGTAAGAATCATCCCCATCTTCCGCAGTCCCATATAAAGCTTCCTGAACTCCGGATAGAGGAAGGGCTCGCCGCCTGTCAGCAGCAGGAAGAGCACGCCTGCCTCCTGCATCTGACTGCCGATCTCCAGCCATTCGTCCGCAGTACGGAGCCGCCCCTGCCGTTCCATCTCCTCGCGGCTGAGCCGTACATAGCACATATCGCAGTTCATGTTGCAGAGCGGAAGAAGTTCGATACTCCCATTCGCCGGCGTCCTTGTCCGCTTCGCCTGGTCTAAGAGCATCCGCTCCACTGTCGTGGCATCCTGCATCGGTTCCATCGCTGTCCCTCCTTTCGACTGAAAGAAAATAGACCGGAGGTCATCTTCCGGTCTATCGCTGTTATGTATTGATCATGATTTTGCAGTTTCCCAGGAATCCTGATTAAGATTCGTAGTACAATGAATGTTATCACCTTCCGGACCACCCCATACAATTACCTGTTCCGGTCGGAAAATAGATACTAAATCTTTACAATAATATCCCAGCTTAAATTCATCTGTCACCGGTGCTTCATGCGTCTCACCGCACGGATGATAAGGACCGCCCAAAAATGTATCTGGATTTGAGCTCACCCTCTGTAAGCCGGGCTCTCCATTGGTTTCAAGATATACCCATCCCTGAATCAAGCCAACCGGAGCATCACATTTAAACTTATAAACTTTGTTTTCATCTCCGCATGCTGCCACATACTCATTCGGCACAAACTGCTGAACCATTGTCAGCGGGTTCTCCCATACTTTCTTTTCCATTTCCTTTACTCCTCCTTCAATAGACCATATTGCAAATATTCTTTTACAAACTGATGAATTCCCTGTTCCATCACTCCGTCCGGGTCGTCGTACTCTTCTTTCGCCGCCGCTATCACATCCTCTACCGACCTTGGAGTCTGGAACTGCTGCCAGAGAAACCGGCATGTATCATTCAGCGATATGACGCTGTTCTCAAATACTCCTGCTTCACCAACGGGAACGAGTACGGCTTCGCCGCCAATCTCCCGCAGAAGGAAATCAGGATTTGCTGTAAACAATCTGACACATTCCTCTTCACACTTCTGAGGCTGGAGTCCTGAACCGGAAGCTGCATCAGACAGATCATTCTTCTTTTCCAATATGCTCCTCCCTGTTAAAAAAATCTTTTCAGCCTTACTAACTATAGCACAATAATACAGGATGTCAAGCCGTAAGCCATTTTACGCGTATAAAAACTGCCGCCTTTCGGCAGCAGTCTTTTGTCTTCGTCATTATTACGAATGATTCGGGCGATCGTTATCAATGTTCGTAATCGTTAATTTCCCGTAATGAGTATACTCCGGTCCTCCGCTGTTGCTGTTCCAAATAACATCATATGTTCCTTCCTGCAGCTGATATCCTTCAATATTATAAATCGGACGGTTTCTGTCAACAACACCATGATTTACTTCATATCCGCTGCCTGTGGATCCGTTAAACGTAATCGGAGCTGCATCTCCGCAAATGCCGTGATTAAGCCCTTCTCCATGAACAATTTTTCCCCCCCACGACATATCATAATTAAAGTTGCGGATAGGTGATGACCCGTCACATATGTACTCGCTACGTCCTGGTATCGCACACTGTATCGTACCAGTAACGCACGCTGCCACATACTCATTCGGCTCAAATCCCTGCACCACGGTTCTCGGTGCTTCCCATATTTTTTTCACTGCAATCAACCTCCCTTGAAAAGATATCCGCCAAAAGCTCATGCCTCAATAAAACTATAATCAAAACACATCTCTAAAATATCGGCTTTCCTGGATATTCTCTTTTATCTGCTTATTTTACCGCATTTTTCTCCGACTTTCAAGTTTTTCACATCGACATTTCTCGATATTCATTATATCAGCGCAGAATTTTTACACAATTTTAGCACCGTCTGTCATGTTTCCGCATATCTCTGTGGATTCAGTCAAGACCAGCTGTTACTGTATGATCTTGTACTTCTTCATCAGGCTGATCCTCTTATTCCCGATCTCGATGCTCTCCAGCGCATCGTTATTTTCCATCTTCTGCGACTCCAGCAGATACTTTCCGATGCGGGAGAGCCATGCTGCCGGAAGAAGGAACGGGTAATCCTTCAGGTATGTATACGTTCTCTCCATATATTCCCTGCCCGGGAAAATGCTCTGCCTCAGCGACGCCTTCGCCTTATTGCCCCGCTTCTCCTCGGCAACAGCCTGCAGCGTCATATTGCTGCTGTGCTTTCTGCTCATACTCGAATCCCCGAAGACACCGCCTGCGATCAGATCCGCCAGCAGCTCATCTCCGTCAGCGCTGATCTGTTCCCAGCTTTCCGGATAACACGCTTTTTTCTTGTCGAATACCAGCTTCTTTTCACCGATATCAAACAACGCCGCGGCAAAAACCTCTGCATGAATACCTCTGCATTTCTCCTGCAGCTCATTCCAGTCGATCTCACCGCCATATGTATTTGCATAAATCGCAATATCGCACACCTGCCGGATTCCGAATCCGCTGTGCAGGAAATGCTTAAACGCATGTACGATCAGGTAAAGCAGATGCTCTGTATGGCACATTGTATAGACCTGCACGCCATTTATCTCTATCTGTGTCTTTCGGTCAAATGCATCTGCGAACAGACTGTTGAACTCACCGTATGCCTCCGACTCAGCCGCGAACAGCTCCTTGTGAAGCTCGATATGGAGCACGCCTCTTTCTTTATAGTACGGCACCTCGCCCTCTGTCTCCATATCCTTGTCAGGTTCCAGAGGTTTCATTCCGCTTTCTATAAATATCTCATGGCATCTGCCAAACTGCTCCCGCGGGATGAATACATCCTCATCTCCGGAGCACCGATAATCCGGCTCGCTGTACATATTTCTGCACACAAGCCCTTTCACGACCAGCGGCTTGATCCCGTTTTCCGTAAGCTTCCGGTAGAGACCAAGAAATTCCTCTGTCTTCCTGCTCTGGATCATAACCTGGCGGATCACTTGACGCTTCAGGATCTGATTCTGCTCTGCAGACACTGTCCGGAATGCCGGACACGAATAAACCGTTTCATATACCATCGGAAGCACTTGATGCTGCTGGCTCAGCCCGAAAAGCTCCATCCATTCCTCTTCGGTGATATCTTCCTGCCATTCAACCTTCTTACCATTCAGGAAACAGCGTATTGCTTCCAGCATCCTCTCATTTCTTGCATTCATTTCCATATGTACCTTTCTTTTCCAAACAAAACTTTCATCCGGTAATATTTTCATGCATGAATTTGAGCATCGCTGCTCTCAATGGTATTCTATACTAGTATTGGTAATTTTTTCCAGTCTTTTTTGCCAAATTTTTCCTCAGAAAAAGCAATTTTATTTTTAAATTTCGAAGTACTTCCGCCTTTTTTGAGACAAAATAATTCTAGCACCAAAAAAGGAGAATCGCCTCATACCCAGGTATGAGGAAATTCTCCTTTTTTCAATCTTATTCTGTTGTTTCAAAGTATTCTAAAGAATGCCGCTTTCCTTTGCCTTCTGCACAGCCTGAATCCGTGTCGACACCCCCAGCTTCTTGTAGATATTATAAACGTGGCTCTTTACTGTCGGCAGCTTCACATTCATCTTTCTGCCGATCTCCGCATTGCTGAATCCATTTTCCATATACTGGAGCACCATCTGCTCTGTCACTGTCAGCTTCTCCACGCGGTAAATATTCTGCTGTTCCTCCTGCAGGTCAAGATAATATTTCTTCTGTCTCCCTGCCTTCCGAATAATATAGTCCAGCCAGTCCTCTACCGGCATGCGGAGGACATTTCCATACTTATATTTCTTCTTTCCCTGCCTGGGACCTGCCTCGTTCTTCTCCACCCAGTCGCGGTACTCTTCGAGCAGCTCCAGGCCTTTGCCTCCGTAACCGCAGTAGATCCTGACATACCGATACGGATTCGCCACAGAGATAGACTCCGCCATCGTTTTCAGCGCCTGTCCGGACTCCCCTTTCTCTTTCTCTATGATCGCTCTTTGAAAGAGACTCTCTGCCAGCCACTTCCAGCTGCGGTTTGTCTCGAACCAGGGGATCAGGCTTTTCAGAAGTTCTTCTGCGTGTCCATAGTTTCCAAGGTAAAGGCTGACCTTCACCTCTGCCGCCAGATAGAACCGGGTCTTTCCGCTCTCGTTCCCAATCTCACCGCCAGTCTCTCGGATCCATTTCATCAGATCCTCCTTCTCTCCCCATCTCGCCTCCGCCAGATAGTAGAGCGCCATCGCATTCCAGCGGCAGACGGGCTCCTCCTCTTTTTCCAGATCCGTAGCCAGCTCCCGGATATTTTTCTGCACAAGATTCCGGAGCTCACTGTCATCCGTAAGAAGGTACTGCAGATACATTGCGCCGAGCCTTACCTGCCACGTTCTGTCTCCTCCTGCGGCAGGCAGAAGGTCAGGGCGCAGCTCCATACGCACAACAGTTCCATCCGTCTGGAAATCATACTCCATCTCAGCAAGACGATATGGGATCTGGTTTTCTGAAGCTACCCGCTCCTCCCACAGTCTGCGGTATGCATTTCTCTCCTTCCGGCTGCAGGCGAAAAGCTCTGACAGGTCACGCATCCCGCTCAGATAGGAAACAGATTCCCCAAGCATAAAATACAGCCTCACCGGGCGCCCGGGCTTCGTCTGCTTTTCCAGAAGCTCCATCCACTGCTTTGCCGAAAGCTCCGGATCTGTGTAAGCAATATTCAACAAGATCTCTCTGCGCTTCTCCGAGGCCAAATTTCCCTCCTCCACATGCTCCCAGAGCCACTTGACCCGTTTACGCATTTCATACTGTTTTCCTCTGTCCTGCCTGATCACTGCCTCCATCCACTGAAGATAAAAGATCTCGATCGTCCCTTCTCCCTCGTTTTCTTTTTCCATATTTACATATTGCAGAAAAGGAATCCTGTCATAATTCCGTATCAGGCACTCTCTGTAGACCGACCGGTCGTGCAGACTCCAGCTGCATTCCAGCGCTTCTTTGATATATCCGTTTTTCTCGTACCAGCTGATCGCTTTCCTGCACACTTCAGGCGAAACATACATATCCAGCGCCATGCGCAGGGCAGGCTGTACATGCCAGCAGTTCTTGTCCGGAACCCAGACCATGGCTCCTCTCGTGAAAAGCCGGTCCTCCACCTCCCGCTGAGGGTCTTCCCACAGGACAGACACCAGCTCCTGATCCAGGCGCGGAAAGGATGCCCGTTCCCTCAGGAGCTTCATCTCATCCTGCGGAAGCACGGAAAGGATCCGCTCCCGGATATACTGCCTGATCTCATATCTCTGCGACAGCTCCCACGCCGTCCACCGGTCTCTGAGCTGGTCCTGTAAACGCACAAGCATCGCTATACACCCTGCCCATCCGCCTGTCAGGTAATATACCTCCCTGTATCTGAGTGTGCTCCTGCACCGTTTCAGATACTGATATGTCTCAGTCTCAGTAAACCAGAATGCCTCCGGAAGCACTTCTCCCATGAGCCCGTTCCAAACAAATTCCAGAAACCCTTTCGGCATCAGCCCGTCCACGGAAAGCAGGACCCTGTCTGTCTTCTTCATGCTGCGGATAAATCTCCAGAATCCTTCGCTCGTCTCAGGATATCTGTCCCCCTCCGGCTTTCTGACCAGATACCAGCATGTCTGCTCACTACTGCCATGCTCCAGCGCAGATCCATCCTCGATCTCCTCCACGGAGCAGAACACCGGTTTCACCTCAGGATGTTTCTCCAGCAGCATACTCACTGCCGTTTTTCTCCCTGCCCCCGGCATACCACAGAGACAGACGGCCAGATGATCCTGGAGCGCGTCTTCAATTGGCAAAGTTTTATCAATCCTGACATTTCTTAAACTCATCCGCTATTAAACCCCGTTTAAGACTCCTCCCACAAGATGGAGCCGGCTCTCTGCGATCTCCTCCATGCCGTCCAGAATATGATCTGCCCTGGCATAATCCTTCTTAACTACAAATACAACGCTATCCGCATACTGTGCCAGAATCCCGGCATCCGTCAGCACGCCTGCCGGCGCGCTGTCCAGGATCACATAATCTGTATTTTCAGCCAGCAGGTCAATCACTGTTTTCATCCTCTCCGATCCCAGCAGGCGGGAACCGTCCTCTACCGCCTTGCCTCCGGGAAGGAATAAGAAGCTCATATCTTCATCCATTCCGAGCTGTCTGCCTGTGACAAGAAGCTCTGCGGGATTACTCTGTTTGGTCAATATTTCGTATAACCCTTCTCCGTCCTCCAGGCCCAGGATCTCACGGTCTGACGGATGCCGGAGGTCACAGTCAAGGAGCGCTACACGTTTGCCGTTTCCCGCCAGGGCCAGCGCAAGGTTCACAGCGATCGTGCTCTTGCCTTCTCCCGCCAGCGCACTCGTTATCAGTATGACCTTATGATGGTGTTTCCATGCACTGTACTCCACCTTGCTCCTCACGAGACGGATTGCCTCGAGGAACTCCGGATCAGTCTTCCCATTGAGAATATTGATCGTGCTCCTGTTCTCACGGCTCCGCTTCTTCATAGAGATCTGCGGGACCTCACCGATACATCTCATATTGATCAGACGTTTGAAATCATCCGATTTCTTTACTGTCTTCCGGCTCAGCATGACAAGCCCGATCCATGCAAGGCCCAGGACGGCACCTGCCGCCGCCCCTTTCACCATATCGCCTCTGCTGTTCCTCGGATTATCCGGATATGCGGGAATCCCCGTTTCATCAATGAGCTGCATATTTGTTCTTCCGATGATCACCTCAGCTACATCCGGATAGCATGCGATGACTGCCTGAAGCGTCTCATAGGCCAGCTCAGCATCCGTATCTGTGACAGACATGGTGAAAAGGTTCGTATTGTCTTCCGCAGAGGCGCTGATCTGCCCGCTCAATGCCTCTCTGCCCATATATGCCGCCGCTCTCCGCGAGAGTACTCCGCTGGTCAGTATATACGGAAATGTACTCACCATCTGCTCCGCTGTTGAATTATCATAGAAACTGTAGGAGCCTGAGGTGGAAGAGGTATCCTGGCTGATCGTGATCGTAAATGTCGCCGACGCCGTATACCGCGGTGTCCAGGACATATAGCTCCTCACATAGGCGAACCCGCCTCCGAGGACAGCGAGGATCAGCACCCACGCCCACATGCGCCGGAAAGTCCTGAAGTAGTCTGTGAGCAGACCTACAATATCGATGAGCCCCTCTTCCGTCTGCACCTTTTCTTCTGTTTTTGCATCCATATTTACTACACTGTCTTTCATCTCTTCTCCATCTCTTCCTGCTCATTTTCAGAATGAAGTTTTCCATACCTTCCATACTTGCCGTATTTTCCGTACTTCCCGTATCTGCCGTAACCGTATCCGTAGCCATAGCCGTAACCATAACCATAACCGTAGCCATAGCCGTAGCCGGATGTCAGGATACCGCTCCTTCCCGGCGTATCGTTGAAAACACACCCAAGAAGCCGGCTGCCATAGTTCTCCAGCACATCGATCGAATCGTTGATGTATTTTGCCAGCACTCTGTTCTGGCGTACGACAAGAAGGCTCGTTTCTGACTGACGCGCCCAGGCTTCTGCATCGGAACGTACTTTTATATGAGGTGAATCGATCAGGATGATGTCCATCTCCTTTTTCATCTGCTCAAGGAACTGCCTCATACTTTCGGATGAAATGATCTCCGTAGACCGCAGCACCTTCTCATCGTTCACCATAACGGAAAATCCAAGCTCTTCACTGTAATGGACCGCACTCCGCAGGCTTGCTGCATTCGATGCGCAGCTCCCCCAGTCCTTCACATCGGACTGCGCCAGCCCGAGATATTCTCTCAGCGATCCCCCTCTGAGGTCTCCCTCGATCAGCAGCACCTTCTTTGCATCCTGAGCAAACGCAAGCGCCAGATTGACCGCAAGAGTAGTCTTTCCTTCTCCCGGAGCAGTACTGCTTATAAGAAGGATCCTGCCCCCGTTCTTCCGCTGCTGATAGATCAGCTTTGTGCGTATTTTCTTGATCGTCTCTCCGAATCCGAAGCTTACCGCCGGCTCTGTAAACCATATTTTCTTCTTTTTGCGTTTCAAAAGCGCTTTCAGATTTTGATATCTGCGCTCGTGATAGACCGTTGCAAAGAGGGTCGTATCCAGCTTCTTCTCCACATCCTTTTCATTTTTCACACTGTCGCGGAAATAAGACATCAGCGCAAAAAGGACGATCATCACGCCTGCCCCAGCGAGAAATCCCCTCTTCATCATGCCGTCTCCCTGGAATGATGTCGTCGCTGCCGCAGGATAATTCGGCTCCTCAAACACTTCCAGCACGACATCTCCCAGCACGTTCTGAGAGACAGACGGATATTCCTCCAGCATGCCGTTGAGCAGCTGGAATGCCGTAGTCGGAGATCCCGATGTCACGGACACAGACAGCAGATTCGTCTCCGGTACAATATTAACATTCACCGTCCCATCAAAGGAATCCCTTCCCAGGCTCTCCGCCACTTTCTTCTTCAGCACGTCGCTGTCCAGCACTGTCTTGAACACTTCCGCCATCCTCTGAGTCTGGCTCAGATTAGCATACGCGCCCGTACTGCTCTCCTTCGCCGACACTACGAATGTGGTCGAAGATCTGAACTCAGGCTGATAGAGCAGATAGGCTCCTATATATGTAAGGAACGCCGCTGATACCGCCACCAGCAGCACCATCCAGAAGTTTTTCATCACATCCTGGAAAATGGCATACAGATCAGCCGTTCTCGCTCCCAGCTCCGCTGCGGTCTGGTTCTGGCTCTCTTTTGTGATTTCTTCTCTTTGTTCCATATCTATCCTTCCTTTATTCGCTCACCACAACGACCATTCTGCTCTTCCCGCTGTACTGCCCGTCGGACACAATATAGTCCACATAGTAAGTCCCCGCCGCTGAAGTGTCCACTGTAGACTGGATCTCCAGGGTCCCCTCGCGGTCAGCTCCCCCATAATATCCTGCCGGATCAAAGGCATCATTGACTTTCAGATACAGCAGATAAGTGTTCAGCGTCACATCGATCCGCTCCGCCGACGGATCATACACCTCAAGCTCCGTGGTCAGATAGGAAGTCTGTCCCGCACTGTCCAGCACGCGGAACTCTACCTGATAAGTCCCCGTCGTAGAATTGGACACGTTCCGGTCAATCGTATATTTTATATTATTTGTCAGATCGCCGTCCAGTGTACTGGATGCTGTCACACCCTCACAGATATTGAATGAAGTCCCCATCGGAAACCTCAGCGGCCCGCTTAATGCAAACACTGGCGGCTGATAGTCCGTGTACCCGATCGTCCTGTTGTAATACCCAACATTGCCGCTCCTGTCCGCAGCCGCATAGGTAACTGTCCGGAGGCCCTCCTCGTCGAATCCGGAAACCTCCTGGACAACGAGCAGATCCGTCACGTCACCGTCTCTGTCGTCCTCTGCCGTCATTCCCTCGAGCAGCTTGTCCTCTGTGTCCGCCACACTGATCTGCAGCGTCTCTTCTCCTCCGGAAATGACCGGGGGCTGGTGGTCTGTCACCACCCGTTCATACAGCTTGCATCCGGCAAAAGCCGCAGCCGAACAGAAGAAGAGAATGATAGTAAAAATCTTTATCTTTTTCATTCTAATAAACCTTGCCTTCTGACTTAATATTCTTTAACAGTATAGCCTCTATTGCGGAAAAACGTCAATAGCGGAGAGGGGGATTCTCGGAAATGTGCGAAAAGTCGAACGCATGCCTTTGCGGTGAAAAATAGATACCTTCTGGACAAATACTATAAAATACGTATTTCTACCAGAAGGCATCTCATTTAGCAAAGTCTTATTTTCTCACCATATAGCTCACAACAATCCTTTGCCGGCTGATATATCAAATTAATTCTATAAACGTATCAGAGCTTTATTTCATCCCTAATGCTCATACAGTGAGACAAGAAGGGACTGTGAAATCAGTTCCTCCAGTTCATCCATACTGACTGCCACACAGGATCCTGTATCAACCTGCGCCGGATCAACCACATCAAATGTGGCAAACCCCAGGTCTCTTGTGTAAAGATCCGTCGTTCCGGCATCTGTCCGCTCTGCTTCAAGCGGCGTCGACTGTACTGCCGTCTCCGTACCTTCAGCGGTAAAGATAACATATGCCCCTCCACTCTGCATCTTGTCGGCAGGATCCGTTTCACCGGTAAGATAAATTCCTTCTATCTCAAAATCCGGATACTGCATGGAAACCGCGGTGACCATGCCGGCGGCAAGCCATCTTTCGTAGGAGGCGTCGGATTTTTCTATTATCTCAACACTTCCCGTCCTGTCCAAACCAGATTCTGTCTCGTCCCCATCTGCCTCTTTATTTTCCGAAACTCTCTGTCCGAATAATGCAGCAATTATAACCACTGCACAAACAATCAGTACAACTACAACCGATATGATTATCCATGCTTTTGTTTTATTATTCTTCTTTCTTCCTTTATACCTTCTGCCCATTATAACCTCTTTCCGAATGCACCTCTTATAGAATCAGCATTCATCCAATTCCTTTTTCATCTCTGCTATAAGACAGTCAGAGAATCTGCATAAATATGGGGCTCTGCGATTAACATCACCGTTTTCCGCATACAGCATCGCCACACATGGCTTACAGATTGCCTTTTTTTTGCACCGTGAGCACTCCCTTAAAACAGGCGTAGTTCGAACTGTGTCTGTCAGCCTTATCCAACAATCGTGAAAAGATTCTGAGAATGGATCCGTCTGCAGTGGAAAAGGAAGCATCCCGCAGGCAGTCATATAGCCTTCCCACGACACCCAGAAGGCACTTCGTCCCGCACGGCACCTCATATATTCTTCTTTAACGCCCCAGTCTTTTTCATATATCTGTTTTGATTCTTCCAGTTTTCTAAGTTCTTTACAGATCATATCCTGATATTTTACACCGTCCATCAGATATCTCTGTTTTCTTAGGAATACTTCTGCTGATTGTTCCGGAGTGAATCGGGAATCGCTTTCTTCAGCCTCTCTTCTGGCAGGCGGGAACATATAAGTTGCCATACGGGTATTCAGTTCCAGCTTCTTTCCAAACTCCAGAATTGCCTCCAGATCACATTCATTTTCCGGAATCATACTGGCATTTATTACAACAGGAATCCCTGCTTCCTTTAACATGCGAATAGCTGCTGTCGCTCGATCAAACCCCTCGGGATTCCCGCAGATCCTTTCATATGTTTCAGGTGAGGCACCATACAAAGTAATATTTCTGTCTCTTATACACATCTCCGAGCCCACGAGACTCGACGTCATCT
>ERZ1090868.523-NODE-523-length-21417-cov-7.275770_pt1 | contig 21417 bp, 19 predicted proteins | sample MGYA00478475_ERZ1090868 | MGnify/ENA primary metagenome ERZ1090868 (study PRJEB33644, sample SAMEA5815747) | chicken gut metagenome | biome: Chicken; feature: Gastrointestinal Tract; material: Caecum | place: Ireland | collected 2019-01-01 | study: A study of the...
TACACTTATGCGATCGTCGGCAGCGTCAGATGTGTATAAGAGACAGTAATAAAACCCTCTTTACTATCGGTTTTATTTTCGCCTTTTTCAAAATGCAGCCTATATTCAAAACCATCACGAACAATAGTTACGTCCATATACTTAGATGCATATTGAGTTGCACAAGTACCCAAACCATTAAGACCTAGTGAAAACTCATAGTTTTCACCCTCTTGGTTTTTATATTTACCACCTGCATAAAGCTCACAGAAAATAAGCTCCCAGTTATAGCATTTTTCATTTTCGTTCCACTCTACTGGAATACCACGTCCCATATCGGCAACTTCAATAGAACCATCAGAATAACGAGTTACAGTTATCTGACTGCCATAACCTTCTCTTGCCTCATCTATTGAGTTTGATAATATTTCAAAAACTGCATGTTGACAGCCATCAAGCCCATCAGAGCCAAAAATAACGCCCGGACGTTTGCGGACGCGGTCTGCTCCTTTTAGGGCGGATATACTTTCATTGCCATATGAATTTTTGGCTTTAGTCATATAAACTTCTCTCCTGATTTATTTTTAATCAGCTTATATTATAACAACTAATTTATGCAACGTCAAATTTATATCGTATATCTTGTATTTTTGAAACATATATATATTTATGGAGGTGGGTTTAAATGGACGCTGCACAGGTTTTAATTTATGTATTTTTTATACTTATAGCAGTGCTTGCACTTAGTGCATTATTTACACCAATAAGACTTGGCTTAAAATTTTTAATCAATGGGGTATTTGGTTTTTTAGGCTTAGTCATAGCTGGGGTGTTTGGTGATTTTCTAGGTGTCAGCATAGCAATTAACATATTCACTGTTTTACTTACAGCATTTTTAGGCATATATGGCTTAATACTTATAATTGTTTTAAATATATTTTTCTAGACAAAACAAAAACGTTCGGAGGGGGATTCCGAACGCTTTTGTCTTGGTAAAAAAAGAGTGGTTGTTGCTTTGTCTACGGGTAAAAAATGACAAAACAAAGAGGGGTAAAAAAATAGGGGATAAAGGAGTGTTCACTCGAGGAGGGGGAATCCTCGCTTGAACTGATTATTATATTACATTAAATTTGTGTACAAATTGTGTCATTTTGATGAAAGAAAATTCAAAATTTAATGAACAGAGCATAATTTACAATTATGATACAAAAAAAAGATGCCGAAGAGATTATCTTCAGCATCTTTGAATCGACTTAGGCAGTGCCTTATCTGAACTTACGCTTCTTTGCACGTGCAGCCTCAGACTTCTTGCGGCGCTTTACGCTAGGGCTTTCATAATGCTCACGCTTGCGGAGCTCGGAAAGCACACCCGCCTTTGCACAGGAACGCTTAAATCTTCTCAGCGCACTGTCCAAGGATTCATTTTCCTTTACGCGGACTTCCGACATCGTTTTCCCTCCCTCCGCGCGAACCGTTATTCGGACGCTTAAAAGCACGTTCTGCCAAATATAACTAGTATTTTTTTACATAGTTATACCTCTGAACAAAACCGTAAGATTATTATATCGTTTTTTATATTACTTGTCAAGTTTTTTTATTAATTACTTTACAACAAGATTTACAATTTTATTTTTTACAACAATTGTCTTAACGATACTTTTGCCTTCGACAGCTTTTTGAACCTTCTCATCAGCTAAAGCGGTGTCAATAGCAAGCTGCTGCTCACAATCAACTGGCAGGCTGATAGTAGCTCTTAACTTACCATTAACCTGAACTGCAATTTGTACAGAAGATTCCTGAGTTTTATTTTCATCATATTCTGGCCAAGACTCAAGGGATAGTACAGAGGTCTCACCAAGCATACTCCATAATTCTTCTGCAACGTGAGGAGCAAATGGACAAACAAGCTTTAGAAGTGTCTTATATTCAGCCTTGTTAATGCCCTTATCATAGAAATCATTGACCATGCTCATCATTGCAGCGATAGCAGTATTAGCCTTTAGGTTTTCGATATCCTCGCCAACCTTTTTAATGGTCTTATTGATAAGAACCTCATGCTGCTTTGAATATTCTTCGCCATCTTCAACCTTTTCAAACAGATTCCAAACACGCTCTACAAATCTACGGCAACCCTTGATTGACTTAGGACTCCAAGGAGCAGCCTTTTCAAAGTCACCGATAAACATTTCATATAGACGCATGGTATCTGCACCATAGGTTTCAACTATTTCATCAGGGTTTACTACATTGCCTCTGGATTTAGACATCTTTTCGCCGTTTTCGCCCAAAATCATACCATGGCTTGTACGCCTAGCATAAGGTTCTTTAGTTGGAACTACGCCAATATCATAGAGGAACTTATGCCAGAAACGAGAGTAAAGCAGATGAAGTGTAGTATGCTCCATACCGCCATTATACCAATCAACAGGACCCCAGTATTCCATAGCTTCCTTAGATGCAAGAGCATCATTGTTTTTAGGGTCCATATAGCGTAAGAAATACCAAGAAGAACCTGCCCACTGAGGCATAGTATCGGTTTCACGCTTAGCAGGTGCACCACAACATGGGCAAGTGGTATTTACCCAATCAGTAATTTTAGCAAGTGGTGATTCACCGTTTTCGGTTGGCTCATAGGAGTCAACATTTGGCAGAGTCAGTGGTAACTGGTCTTCTAGAACTGGAACCCAACCACACTTATCACACCAAATAATAGGAATAGGCTCACCCCAATAACGCTGACGAGAGAATACCCAGTCACGCAGTTTATATTGAACCTTAGCATGACCAATACCCTTTTCCTCTAGCCAAGAAATCATAGCAGGGATAGCGTCCTTAACAGTTTTGCCGTTTAAGAAATCGGAATTTACAAGAATACCTGTTTCGTCCTTAGCAGTGAAAGCAGCCTTTTGAACGTCCTCACCACCAGAAACAACTTCTATAATCTCACAGCCGAAAGCCTTAGCAAACTCCCAGTCACGGTCATCATGTGCAGGAACAGCCATAATTGCACCTGTACCATAACCCATGAGTACATAGTCAGATACAAATATAGGAATTTCATTACCGTTTACAGGGTTTACCGCCTTAACACCGTCAAGACATACGCCTGTCTTTTCCTTATTAAGCTCTGTACGCTCAAAGTCAGATTTACGAGCAGCTTCTTCACGATATGCACGAACTGCATCTATATTTTTAATTTTATCTGCCCATTTTTCCTCAATAATTGGGTGCTCTGGAGAAATAACCATATATGTTGCACCAAATAGAGTATCTGGACGAGTTGTATAAACAGTCAGTGTATCACCATTAGTGGTTTTAAAGTCAACCTCTGCACCAGTTGAGCGACCAATCCAGTTTTTCTGCTGAATTTTTACACGCTCAATAAAATCAACCTCATCAAGGTCATCAATTAAACGCTGTGCATATTCGGTGATTTTAAGCATCCACTGGCTCTTAGTCTTGTGAACAACTTCACTACCACAACGCTCACAAACGCCGTTTACAACTTCCTCGTTTGCAAGTACACACTTACAAGATGTACACCAGTTTACATTCATTTCCTTTTTATAAGCTAAACCTTTTTTAAATAGCTGTAAGAAAATCCACTGTGTCCATTTGTAATAATTAGGGTCAGTTGTGTTAATTTCTCTTGACCAGTCAAAAGAAAGACCTAAAGCCTTTAGCTGACTTTTAAAGCGAGCAACATTTTGCTTTGTAACGTCTGCTGGGTGGACATGATTTTTAATTGCAAAGTTTTCGGTTGGCAGACCGAAAGCGTCCCAACCCATAGGATATAAAACATTAAAGCCCTGCATACGCTTTTTACGAGCTACAATATCAAGAGCTGTATAAGAACGTGGGTGACCTACATGCAGACCTTGACCTGATGGGTATGGAAATTCTACAAGAGCATAGAATTTAGGTTTTGTGTAGTCCTGAGGAGCTACAAAGCAAGATTTTTCGTCCCAAATATCCTGCCATTTCTTCTCAATTTGCTTGTGTTCGTACTTATTCAATGACGCTAACCCCCCAAAGGTTTAAAATTTATATTTTATGCATTATCAATACCAAGGTCAAATAGAGAAATTTTCTCTCCATCTTTCCACAGGTTTTCTAGGCGATAAAAATCTCTTGTTTCTGGCAGGAAGATATGAACTAAAACTCCGCCGTAATCGAGTAAAATCCAAGAAGATGACTCAAATCCCTCTACATGATGAGGCATAATATCATGGTCATGTTTTAAATGGAACTCTACTCTATCTGCAAGAGCTTTTACCTGAGTTGTAGATGTTGCAGAACAAATTACAAAGTATTCTGCTAAAGTTGTAAGCTCCTCAATGCGAAGAACTTCAATTTCATGTCCTTTACGCTCTAAAAGAGCTTCACAGATATATTTTACCTGCTCTTTTACTTCCATATTACTTCTCCTTTTTTATGCTTCTGGGTCTACTGGCGAGCCACCATTATTATTATTGGAGCTTTCATTAGATGAATCGGTAGAGCCTCCAGAGCTTGATGAATTATTGTCTGATGTGTTGTTATTATTATCTGATGGATTTTCAGTGCCCGAACCGTTATCACCCGAATTTTGTGAAGAATCAGGTGTTTCAGAGCCAGAATTATTGTTAGAGTTATCAGTATTACTTGAATTATTATCTGAGCTATTATTGTTATTGCCATCAGAATTATTATTGTTATTATTGTTTGAATTGTTTTCGTTATCTGTTGAAGATGAAGTTTCATCATCATCGTCATCTTTAGGCGGTGTATAATCATCATCTTCATCATCGTAATCATCATCTTCATCATCATCTTTTGATGACGAGCTTGATTTTGTAGGGCCTGAAACTAGGTCTAAATATCTTATAGGCTGTGCATAAGGATTAAAATACAGATTTATAAGATTTAGTGCTTCACTTTCATTTACAAAATAGAAAGAAAGTGATGTACTTGTACCCGCTGTACTCATAGAGGAGTAACCTGGCAAAGTAAACATTTTTATACCACTTGAAGTGTCAATTTGGAAAGCTTGACCAGCAAGCCAAATCATTTCACCAGCTGTTATATCGGTTTTAACATTGTTAAACACAGCATCTGCTATATCTTTAAATTTAAATGCATTAGCAGGAGTTAAAACCTGTTTTGCAAGATAAACTAAAAATTCTTGCTGTTTAGCGATACGGGTTTCATCACCATTTAAATATTCATCTGGAACTAAATTTGTGTATCCTGGGCCATTTTTTCTCCATCGTAAGAACTCTACAACTTGTTCGCCATCTAAATGCTGCATACCAGCTTTAGGGAAATGTATTTCCAAGTCTTGAGTTGGGTCTGAATACATCATTGGGAATGGTATTTCATAATCAATGCCACCGATAGCATCAACAATATCTGCAATACCGTTAAAATCTACGACAATATATTTATCTGGAGTAAAGCCCATAACCTGAGCTATCTGTTTTTTAGTTTGTTCAATACCTCTTGCATAAGCAGCATTTATCTTTTTATTTGCACCTGTTTTGTTTACATTCGACATTGTATCACGAGGGATATTCATAACATTAACAGTGTGTTTGTTAGTGTCAAATGCAACAACCATAATATTATCTGTACGAGTGCCATCAATATCGGTTGCACAGACTGCAAATGTAAAGAAATCATCTATACGGTCGCCCTGATTTAAGTTAATAATTGGATTATCACCATTTTCAGGGTCATTTATAGTGGTATCATTTTGATGAGGTTGTGATATATCAGGTTTTCTTACATTCATAGCAAGCCACACACCACCTGCAGCTATTGTAAGTGCAATTAAAACAGCTATAAAAATGAGTATTTTTGTAACAATAGATTTCGGTTTCTTTTGTTTTTTAGCTACTTTAGTATTTTTAACACTTTTAGCATTTTTCATCTGATTTGGTACATATGAAAAATCTGATGTTTGCTGATTTGGTTTTACTTTGTTTGCCTTTTTGGCTGTGGGTTTAGAGTTTGTAGACTTATTATGTCTTGAACCGCCTCCGCCAAAAATCTTCATGTGTTACTGCCTCCTAAAACACCGTCAGGAACGCACTACCCCCTGCCTTATTAGCCAGTTGCGTGCCTGCATTGTATCTTTATGTATTAGTTTTCCTCGTTCAATTAAATCACTAAGTGAAAAATCGAAACAATACAGCAAAGCCTTATCTATATCTTTTTTTGCAAGTGCTCTTGCTGGCTCTACCCCTTTAAAGTCCCTAGTTTCTTCGATAAAATCAGCTAGATAAACAATTTTATCGAGTGTCGTCATATTTTCGCAGCCTGTTGTATGATATTCAATAGCATGAGCAATGTCATCTTCAATTTTGTAAACATCTTTAGCTATTGCAGCTGCTGTTTTTCCATGGAGCATTTTCCATTCAATTTTTTCGACATCACAGGGTATTATACCGTATTTATCGCATAAATACAACTGTTCTTCACGAGAAAGTCTTTTTGTAATATCATGTAGTAGCATTGCAAGAGAACATTTTTGAGGGTCTTCGCCATATTTTTCACCTAGCCACATTGCAGCTTTTTCACACCCTAAAGTATGGGTATAACGATAACCTTCTAGTCTGGAAAGAATATCCTCACGCATTTTTTCATCATACAACATTATAAAAACCGCCTTTCAGATTAAATTTTTTATGTTAAATCCATATATAATCGGTTTTTGCGAATATAATCAAGCACTGTTTTTGGTAGCATTTCAGATAACTTTTGACCATTTCTAATCTCAGTTGAAGAAATTTCTATAACATCTGAGTTTATAAGAGAAATTTTTGCATTATATTTTTCTTTTAAAAACTGTGCCTTTTTTTTGAGTATAGTCTGCTCACCCAGTCCTCTTGCTACAACTGCAAGTGTACAAAGTTTGCAAATCTCCTCTGGCTCTCTCCAACCTGTATCAAGAGTCATAAGCATATCTGTACCCATTAAAAAGAATAACTCACCATAAATTTTTTTGTCATTTAACTCTCTTAACGTGTCAATAGTATAACTTGAACCTCCACGTTCAATTTCTATCATGCTAAGCTCTGCCCAGTCTAAACCATCAAGCATTAGTTTTATCATGTCGCACCGCTGACGAGTGTTTGCAGAGCCTTTAGGCATTTTTTTATGTGGCGGTAAATTAGTTGGAACAAATAATACTTTATCTAAATTTAACGCCTGTTTGACCTGTTTTGCAGCATGTAAATGACCATAATGAGGAGGGTTAAATGTACCCCCTAAAATGCCAGTACGCATTTTTTATTTCTCCAAAACAATCTTACGCTTGTCCTTATCAGAGGACTGACGATATAAAACAAATTTTGTGCCAATAACTTGAACGCTATCCGCACCAGTTTCTTCACTTAACACCTCAGCTACTGTTTTAGGTGTAACCATAGCACTTTCTAAAACCTTGCCTTTTACAAGCTCATGATTTTCTAAAAGTACATTTAATTGCTCTAAAACGCCATCAGTCACGCCATCTTTACCAATATGAAGTGTTACCGCTAATGGATTTGCAAGCTTTCTAAGCTGAGCACGTTGTTTACTTGTTAACATAAATAAATTTTTCACTCCTGTAAATAATTGTTTAATTTTTTTGTAAATTCTCTAAGTGCGACTGCACGATGAGAAATTTCATTCTTTATCTGAGGGCTTAGCTCTCCAAATGTGCATTTATACTCTGGTACATAGAAAATAGGGTCATAACCAAAGCCGCCAGTTCCCTGTTCACTTTGTAAAACCTCACCTTCACATTTTCCAAAGCTCTCTATAAAAGTACCATTTGGAAACGCACAACATATAGCACAAGCAAAATAACATTTTCTATTTTCCTTGCCCTGCATATTTTTAAGAAGTAATGCATTTCTGTCTGCGTCAGTGCCTTCACAGTATCTAGCCGAGTAAATGCTAGGAGCACCACCCAAAGCCTCTACACATAAGCCTGAGTCATCAGCTATTGCAGGAAGTCCAGTAAACTCCATAGCTGATACCGCCTTAATTTTTGCATTTTCAGCAAAAGTCTTGCCGTTTTCCTCTGGTTCTGGTGCATTTTCTGGTAAAGCCTCTATTTCAACACCAAATTTGTTTAAAATATCGGCTAACTCTTTTAATTTTTTCTTATTATGAGATGCAAGTACAAATTTCATTTTAACCAAGCTCACCTGTAATTTTCTTTTGTTCTCTGCAAAGTTTAGCTGTTCCCTTTTTACCAAGTGACAGCAGTTTATTAAGCTCCTCTTTTGTAAAAGGACGTTCTTCACCAGTGCCTTGAATTTCCACAAAATCACCTGCACCAGTCATAACAACATTACAGTCAACAATAGCGTTAGAGTCCTCAGCATAATCCAAATCTAGAATAGGCTCGTCCTCATAAATACCAACTGAAACGGCTGAAACTTGGCTTGTAAGCGGCATTTTGGTTATTTTGCCCTCATCAAGTAGCTTTTTACATGCAAGCCAAAGAGCAACAAAACCACCTGTTATAGATGCACAGCGAGTACCACCATCTGCTTGAATAACATCACAGTCAACTGTTATTTGTCTTTCACCAAGTGCCTCTCTGTCAACTACTGAGCGTAAAGCTCTGCCAATAAGTCTTTGAATTTCGCTTGACCTGCCATCAAGTTTTAATGATTTAATATCTCTTTTCTTTCTTGTATGGGTAGAGCGCGGCAGCATTGCATATTCTGCTGTAACCCAACCTAAACCCTTGCCTTCAAGAAATGGAGGTACTTTTTCATCTACACTTGCAGTACAGATAACCTTTGTATTGCCAACCTCGATTAAAACAGAGCCCTCTGCATACATAGTGTAATTAGGTGTAATTTTCACCTTTCTCATTTCATCGTTACGTCTTAAATCTGGTCTTGCCATATCTTTCTCCTTTATTATTCTTCTGTATCATCTGGTTTAACAGGTGGAAGTAAAGCCTCTAAAAATTCATCTCTGTTAAAGTCCATAAGGTCGTCTAAACCTTCACCCACACCAACAAGCTTTACAGGAACACCAAGCCCAGCTGAAATTGCCACAACAATTCCGCCCTTTGCTGTTCCGTCTAGCTTTGTAAGTATAATACCTGTAAGCTTTGCGGCTTTATTAAACTGCTCTGCTTGATGCACAGCATTTTGTCCAGTAGTTGCATCAAGCACTAAAAGGGTTTCTCTTGATGAATTTGGAAGTTCTCTTGTTAAAATACGGTCGATTTTAGCAAGCTCATTCATAAGATTAGCCTTATTATGCAGTCTGCCCGCTGTATCTATAATAATTATATCACAGCCTCTAGCCTTTGCAGCAGCGATTGCATCAAATACAACAGCGGCAGGGTCTGCACCCTCGCCATGACGTACAATTTCTGCACCTGCACGCTTTGCCCATACTTCGAGCTGGTCAGCTGCCGCCGCTCTAAAGGTATCAGCAGCGGCAAGCATTACACGCTTGCCTTGCTCAACATAACGAGCAGCAATTTTACCAATAGATGTGGTTTTACCAACACCATTTACACCTATAATTAAAATGACCGCTGGTTCATTTTCGGTGTTTAGGTGTATATCTTCGAGCATCATATCGGTTAAAACTTCTTTTAGCAATGCTCTAAGCTCGTTCGCAGTGTTAACTTTTTTATGTTGAGCAGCTTTTTTTAGTTGCTCTCTTGCCTTTGCTGCAACACCTGCACCAAGGTCAGATAAAATCATAGCTTCTTCAAGTTCATCTAATAAATCATCATCGACTTGAACGAAAGATGCCATAATATCTTCAAACTGTTGACTTACAGCATCGGTAGTTTTTTTAAGTCCTGCTTTAATTTTATCAAAAAATCCCATTTTTTAAACTCCTTATTTTATTTCGCCTGAAAATTTCTTTTCTGCCTCGGCAAGATTTAGCATTAAAAGTCTGCTAACCCCTCGCTCTTGCATTGTAACACCGTAGAGCATATCTGATTTTTCCATAGTACCTCTGCGGTGAGTGATAACAATAAACTGTATTTTATCACTAAGACGCTTTACATATTCAGCAAATCTAGCAACGTTTACATCATCAAGAGCGGCTTCAATCTCATCTAGCACAGTAAAAGGTGTAGGTCTTAATTTAAGTATAGCAAAATATAAACTGATAGCAACAAAAGCCTTTTCACCACCAGATAAAAGAGTTATCGTTTTAACCGCTTTTCCTGGAGGACAAACCAAAATATCTATACCACAATTTAAAATGTCTTTTTTATCTTGAAGTTTAAGCTCTGCTGTGCCACCACCAAAAATCTCCTTAAATGTTTCACCAAAATATGTATTAAGTTTCTCAAATTCGGTTTCAAAAACCTTACTCATATTATTAGTTAATTCATCTATAACAGAATATAATTCATTTTGAGCGTGTTCTAAATCCTGTTTTTGTTCGCCAAGGAATGTAAAGCGCTCCATAATAGTTTTATATTGCTCAACAGCATCAAGGTTTACATTTCCAAGCTCACGCATTTTATCTCTTAAATCAAGCATTTTTCTATTGGCAGATGACACATTTTCTACTGTAATTTTATATTTTTCTGCACTTGTTGGTGTAAGCTCATATTGCTCCCACATTTTATCTAGAATTTGCTGTTTCTTTTCATCTACCTGCATATTTTGAGCAGTAAGACGAGCATTTTCTCTTTCAAGAGCTAAAAGTTCTTCATTTGTACGCTGAATACGTTTTTCAGTTTCTGTTTTTTCGCTTTCAAGCCTTAATCTTATTTGAGCTATATCCTGAATTTTGTTTCTAAGTTCTTTTTCAGTGTTTTTGTTTTCACTTTCTATAAGCTCAGAAATTTTATTATTATACTCATTTATCTGCTTTTCAAACTCTGAATATGCATGTTTTATTTGCTCTAAACCCTCAATCATTTCAGAGCTTAGATTTTCAAGGTCAGAAATAGCACGTTTTTCCGATGTTATTTCGGCATTATTTTGAGCCATATTGGTGCGAAAAGTTATAAGCTTTGTCTCTTGCTCGGTTACGATATTTTCACACTCAGCAATAGCATTTAAAGCGTTTTGATATTCTTTTTTAAGATTATCCAGTTTTGATAACAATTCTTTTTGAACATTTTCATACTGCAATATAGTGTTTTCATAACCCTGTTTAGCCTTTGAAATATCAGTTTGTTCTAAAGAAAGCGAGTTAAACTGTTCATTTACACGCTCAAGCATTGTTTTATGCTGATTTTTAAGAGCATCAAGTCTTGTTTGCTCCTCTCTAAGCTCTTGCTTTTCATTTATATAGCTTTCAAGCTGTGCTTTAACAGTTTTAAGCTCTGTTTCAGTCTGAGTTATTTTTTCTTTTGTAATATCAAGCTGTTTTTTGATATCAATACCGTTTTGCTCAAGCTGTCTTAGTGTATCAGCACGAGCAAGTGTGCCTGTGGTTTTAGAAACCGAACCACCAGTCATAGCACCGCCTGCCTGAAGCATTTGACCATCAAGTGTCACTATACGAAAACGATACTGATAAGCCTTTGCAATTTGCATAGCACAATCTAAGTCCTTGACAATTACCGTTCTTGCAAGCAAGTTTTTTATAATATTTCTGTATTCACCTGCACACTGTACAAGACTATCTGCTGTACCTAAACAGCCATTCATATTCTCAAAGCCTGTTTCTTTGAGACTTGATGGCTTAATAGAGTCTATTGGTAAAAAAGTCGCTCTACCGCCATCATTATTTTTAAGAAAATTTATCGCTTGTTTTGCATGACCCGAATTTTCTACTACAATATTAGAAGCCGCTGCACCTAAAGCAGTTTCTATTGCAACTACATAGTCTGGTTCAGTGCCAATAAGTGATGACACAGGGCCTCTTATGCCCTCAGCTTGACCACTTTGTGAGCGTTTCATAATTAGTTTTACTGCACGAGAAAAGCCCTCATAATCTTTTTGCATTTCCCTCAGCATTTTTAAGCGGTTTTGACAGTCTGTGCTTTTGGAGCTTAACTCATTATATTGTTTTTGAAGTTGTAAAAATCGCTCATTAGTTGATTTAACTTGCTCTTTTTTATCATATGTCAGTTTTTCTAGCTCATAAATTCTATTTTGACAATCTATATACTTACTTTCATAAGCTAACTGAATTTGTTTTTCACGCTCTAACTGGTCTTGCACGTTTTGAGTTTCTTTATCAATATTATCTGTTCTCCCGCTCATACCTTCAAGAGCAGCCTTTGCAGCGGTAAGTTTCATAGATACGTTAAAGTTTTCGGCATCTAAAACCGCAATTTTATCTTGAATTTTATCACGCTCGCTAATAAACTCAATTTTCTTTTGCTTTTGAGTTTGAATTGTTTGTTCAGCTAAAGCTATATCTTTTTCTAACTTAATTTGATTTTGCTCTAGCTTATTACAATGCTCGTGTCTTTCTGATTTTTGCGTTTTAAGTGCATTTTGTTGTTCTATTCTTTTCTGCTCATCTTGCTTTGTACGCTCTATATTTTGTCTTGCGTTTTGGATATTTGCCTTTAAAACAGCGATTTCGCTCTGTCTTTGAGCGTTCTTTTGTTCTTCTTCTCTTAATAAACGTCTGATTTCATCGGCATCAATATCTGTTTTATGAATTTTACTAGATATAGTTTCTGTTTGTTCATATAAATCAGATACTAATTTTCTGGTATCGTCTAATTGTTTTTGGCAGATTTCCAGTTTTTCAGTGCCCTCAGATTGTGTTTTTTTAATATCCTCTAATTCTAAAAGCCATAGTGTGACTTCAAGTTCACGAAGTTCATCTCTAAGAGCTAAATATTGTTTAGCTTTTTGAGCCTGTTTTTCAAGCGGTTTTGTTTGTGCCTCAAGCTCACTGTAAATATCCCTTATTCTAACGAGATTTTCTTCTGTTTCTGCAAGTTTTTTTTGTGCTTCTTCTTTTCGGTATCTAAATTTAGTTATGCCTGCTGCTTCTTCAAATACCTCTCGACGGTCCTCACTTTTAAGAGATAAAATCTCATCTATTCTACCTTGACCGATTATTGAATAACCTTCTCTGCCAAGACCAGTATCCATAAAAAGCTCGTGTATATCTTTTAACCTACAATGCTTTTTGTTTAAATAATATTCGCTTTCACCAGAGCGATAATATCTACGGGTTACCATAATTTCGGTATGCTCACTTTGAAAGATACCAGTGCTGTTATCCAAAATCAGTGACACTTCAGCAAAGCCCAGAGGAGCTCTTTTAGATGTGCCGCCAAAAATAACATCTTCCATTTTAGCACCTCTAAGCATTCTAGAGGACTGCTCACCAAGCACCCAACGCAAAGCATCTGAAATATTTGATTTTCCGCTGCCATTAGGGCCAACAATCGCTGTCATACCGCCCGAAAAGCGTATTTCTGTTTTATCTGGAAAGGATTTAAAGCCTTGTAGCAATAAACTCTTTAAAATCATATGGTATCCTCATTTATGCAGTGTTTTTAATATAATAAGTGTAACACGTTCACACTTTATAATCAAGAAATATGCAAATTAACATAAAAGCGGGTACGGCTTTTACCATACCCGTTATAATTTATTGATAACCCATAAGAGCAAGAGCTTGTTTTGCCGCCATTTGTTCGGCTTCCTTTTTGCTTCTGCCTTGACCGCTTGCGAAAACATTGCTGTTTAGTAAAAGTTCCATATCAAATGTTTTATCATGGTCTGGGCCACTTGTTCCCGCAAGACGATATTCGAGAGTTTCTTGACGGTTTTTTTGTACTATCTCTTGAAGTGTTGTTTTATAATCCTTGAACATTCTGCCTTGTCTTGCACGCTCAGCACTCTTAGGTATAAAGCTTAACACAAATTCTCTAGCTGGTTCTATACCACCATCTAAATAAATTGCACCTAAAAGAGCTTCCACAGCATCAGCTAAAATGCTTGGACGCTGTCTTCCGCCACTGCTTTCCTCACCATGACCTAAACAAATTGCTCCATCAATGCCAAGTTCCTTGGCCACTTCATACAATGCCTGCTCACAAACAATAGCTGCACGAAGTTTTGTAAGCTCACCCTCTGGTAATTCTGGAAACTGATTATATAAATAATCTGCTGTTACAAAACCTAGTACGGAGTCGCCAAGAAACTCAAGTCTTTCATTATTTTGCAAATGTCTGGCTCTTTGTTCATTAGCATAAGACGAATGCGTTAAAGCTTTTCGAAGTAATACTTTGTTTTTAAATTCATATTTAATATTATCTTTTAACATATAAACTCAATCCTTTCTAAATATATTAGACAATAGGGAAAATTTATTCCCTATTGTCCAGATAATTAGGCTCTATAAGCTCCATTAAATCGCCAACTTTATGATTACTGGCTATTTTATCCTGTGTAAGTGTAGGAAGGTCAAATTCTCCCTCTAAAATATCACATAATTCCATTATATCCAAAGAATCGGCATATAATTCATCACGAAAACTTGTTTCATTTGTTATTTTTTCAAATTTTATAGCAAACTGCTGACATATAATTTTATATAATTTAATTTGTTTACTATCCAAAATTATCAGTCTTCCTTGTTTACTGTCATATGTTCAATATTTTGCTCTACCGCTTCAATCATACCGCTTTTTGTGTACTCTATTGCTTGACGCACAGCATTCATAACAGCAATTTCATTTGATGAACCATGAGCTTTTATAACTGGGTGAGCAATTCCTAAAAATGGTGCACCACCTATAACATCTTGGTTGAACATTTCTTTAAATTCGTCCATACCAGATTTACAAAGCAGATAAGCAATTTTTGTACCCATATTTCGGGTAAAGACCTTTTTAATTTCAGCAGCCATAAATTTTGCTACACCTTCGATAGTTTTAAGCATTACATTGCCCGAAAAACCATCACAAACAGCCACATCACATTTACCCAGTGGCACATCACTGCCTTCCACATTGCCAACAAAGTTAAGTCTGCCCTCATCATGTGCTTTTTTAAGAAGTGCATATGTTTCCTTGCGGATAGCATCGCCTTTTGAATCCTCAGTGCCATTGTTTACAAGACCAACACGAGGATTTTTAATTTTTCTGATTTTCTCAGCATAAAGCGAGCCTAAAAAAGCAAATTGAAGTAAATACTCAGCTGTACATTCGGTGTTTGCACCTGCATCAACAAGCATAACCTGACCATTTGCACAAGGCATAACAGGAGCTACTGCACCACGTCTAATGCCCTTTATACGCTTACAGAACAATGTAGCACCAGAAAGTAATGCACCCGTAGAGCCAGCAGAAACAATAGCGTCAGCCTCTCCGTCCTTGACAAGTTTTAAAGCAACTGCCATAGAACTTTGTGGTTTTTTACGAAGTACAGTTGATGGGTCATCATGCATATCAACAATATCTGGTGCATGTACAATATGAAGTCCAGAAAGATTTTCTGCATTATTTTCCTTTAAAATAGCCTTTATTTTATCCTCCTGACCTACTAAAACAACATCTTCACCATACTGCTTGACTGCTAAAATAGCACCTAAAACTGGTGCAAGAGGTGCATTATCTCCGCCCATTGCATCAACTGCAATTTTCATTTTTAAATATCTCCCTTCATATTATCTATAATTTCAAGTGCTCTCTCGGAAATTTTCATATTCTTTTCTCGTTTTCCTCTAATTTTATAACCCAGTGGCTCTAAAATACCAAAGTTTATATTCATCGGTTGGAATTTAACAACTGTTTCATTAGAAATATAATGACCTAATGCACCAATAGCAGTTGTTTGTGGGAAATTAGGCTCTTTCTTACCTAAAATCTCATTTGCTGTTGCAAGACCTGCTAAAAATCCTGATGCATTGGACTCAACATAACCCTCTACACCTGTCATCTGACCTGCAAAACGTATTCTTGAATCTGAGCGAAGTGCAAAATTACGGTCTAAAAGTCTTGGAGAGTCAAGAAAAGTATTTCTGTGCATAACACCATAACGCACATATTCAGCGTTTTTAAGTGCTGGAATCATAGAGAAAATACGCTTTTGCTCGCCCCATTTAAGATGAGTTTGACAGCCAACAAGGTTATATAAACTGCCTTGTGCATTGTCTTTTCTAAGCTGTAAAACCGCATAAGGGTCTTTTCCAGTCTTAGGGTCTGGCAGACCAACAGGCTTTAAAATGCCAAAAAGCAGTGTATCATGTCCACGTCTTGCATTAACCTCTATTGGCATGCAGCCCTCAAATACAAGCTTATCTTCAAAGCCATGCACTTCAGCTTCTTCTGCGGTTGTCAGAGCCTCCCAAAATGGGTCAAACTCCTCCTTTGACAGTGGACAGTTTATATAGTCTGGAGTGCCTTTATCATAACGAGATGCAAAATAAGCTCTATCCATATCAATGGATTCAAAAGTTACAATAGGTGCAGCCGCATCAAAGAAATGCAGAAAATCCCCGCCCACTTTTTCATGTATAGCATCAAAAAGAGCATCAGAAGTCAGTGGGCCAGTAGCTATAATAACATGACCATCTTTAGGAATTTCTGTGACTTCACCATAAACAATTTTAATATTTGGGTGGTTTTTAATTTTATCTGTTACAGCTTTTGCAAAAGCCTCTCGGTCAACTGCTAATGCACCACCCGCCTCAACTTGGTTTTCATCCGCACACTTTACAATTAGACCACCTAAACGGCGAAGTTCTTCTTTTAAAAGACCTGCTGCATTTGTCAGCTCATTTGAACGCAAAGAGTTTGAACAAACAAGCTCGGCAAAATCGTCTGAATGATGAGCTGGAGTTTTTTTCTCTGGTTTCATTTCGTAAAGTGTCACATTTATACCACGCTCGGCAAGTTGCCATGCAGCTTCACAGCCTGCAAGACCTGCACCGATTACGCTTACATTATTCTGCATTTACAGTTTCCTCCGTTTTTTTAGGTCTGCCTCTTTTTTTTGGCTTTTGCTCGGTTTCCGAGTCTTTTTCCTTTTTGGCAGTGGTTTTTTTAGTGGTTGTCTTTTTGGTTGTGGTTTTTTTAGTTGCCTTCTTTTTAGCAGTCTTTTTCTCCTCTTGCTCCTCTGCTTCCTTAGCAGCCTTTTTAGCCTCACGTTCAGCCGCCTTTGCAGCTCTTGCCTCACGACGCTGACGGTTCTTTTCTGCTTCCTCTGGTGATACGCCTTCCTTTACAAGCTCGCTATATCCACAACCTTCACGCAGACAAACGTCTCTAACTTCTTTAGAATCTCTATCTGTATGACGGAATAGTGAAGAATCACATGTTGGACATTTGGATTTTAAAGGTTTATCCCAAGTTATAAAATCACAAGTTGGGTATTTATAACATGAGTAATAAACATAACCCTTTGCAGATTTCTTTTTAACTACTTTCATGCCACAAATAGGGCATGATGCACCAGTATCCTCAGTGATTGCCTTTGTATTGCTACACTCTGGGAAACCAGGGCAAGCAAGGAATTTACCAAAACGACCAATTTTAATAACCATTTTTCTGCCACAAAGCTCACATTCTATATCGGTTTCTTGGTCTTGTATTTTAATTCGTTGACCTTCGAGGTCTACTTCTGCTTTCTCAAGAGAGGTTTCAAAACCATCATAAAAATTTCTAAGCAAATCTACATAGTTTTCTTTACCAGCCTCGACTTCATCAAGCTGACTTTCCATATTAGCAGTAAATTCATAATCTGCAACAAGTTCAAATTTATCGACAAGTAAACCTGTTACACCCTCACCAAGTGGAGTAGGTCTTAGTGTACGGCTTTCCTTTTCCACATAGTTTCTGCTTTCAATAGTTGAGATAGTCGGTGCATAAGTTGATGGTCTTCCTATGCCACGCTCCTCCATTGCTCGAACTAAAGATGCCTCTGTATAACGTGCAGGTGGCTGTGTAAAGTGCTGACTTGGTATTATCTCGTCTGCCTTTAACTCATCACCCTCAGCAAAAGGTGGAAGTGGCTTACCCGCTTCACCCTGCTTTTCATCGTCTGTTGATTCTTCATAAACCGCAGTAAAACCAGAAAATGCTACTGTATGTCCAGATGCTCTAAAAATATAACCTTCGCTTAGTATATCGGCAGAAATAGTGTCTAAAATAGCATCTGACATCTGACAAGCGACAAATCTTAACCAAATAAGTCTATAAAGCTTATACTGGTCTGGTGTAAGACTGGATTTAATATTATCAGGCTCAAGTGTTACATCAGAAGGTCTGATTGCTTCGTGTGCATCTTGAGCACCGCCTTTAGTTTTGAAAACTCTAGGCTTTCCTGGATAGTAGTTTTCACCATATCTACTTTTAATAAAAGTTGCTGCTGCTGCTGTTGCCTCATCAGACAGTCTGAGAGAGTCAGTACGCATATATGTTATAAGACCTGTTAAGCCTAAACCGTCAATCTCAATACCTTCATATAACTCCTGAGCTACACTCATTGTACGTCTTGGGGTCATATTTAGCTTTCTGCTTGCGTCCTGTTGAAGTGTAGAGGTTGTAAAAGGTGCAGGAGCTGACTTTTTCTTTTTACCTTTTTTAACGCTTGATACTATAAAAGGCTTACCTGTAATAGCATTTACAACAAAATTTGCACTTTCTTCATTTTTAAGCTCTTTATTGCCCTCTGAATCACTGTAATATCGAGCGGTAAACTTACCACCTGTTTTGGTTTGAAGTTTAGCTTCAATTTGCCAATATTCCTCTGGGTTAAAAGCTCTTATCTCATTTTCTCTATCAACTACAAGGCGAGTTGCAACCGACTGCACACGACCAGCACTAAGTCCACGCTTTACTTTTTTCCACAGAAAAGGAGATAATTTATATCCTACAATTCTATCTAAAATACGTCTAGCCTGCTGTGCATCAACTAAATCCATATCAATATCTCTTGGGTGTTCTATACCATAACGCACAGCATTTTTAGTAATTTCATTAAAAGTAACTCTTTTATATTCGCCCTCATGCAGATTTAAAAGCTCTTTTAAATGCCAAGAAATAGCCTCACCCTCACGGTCAGGGTCGGTTGCAAGATACACAAAATCGCTTTCTTCTGCTGATAGTTTAAGCTCATTTATAAGTTTTTCTTTGCCTTCAACTGGCACATATTCAGGAGCAAAATTATTTTCAAAATCTATACTCATTTTCTTTTTTGGAAGGTCACGCAAATGACCCATAGAAGCTTTTACTATATAATCAGAGCCCAAATATTTGCCAATGGTCTTTGCTTTGGCTGGTGACTCCACAATCACAAGTTTGGACATTGTTCTTCCTCCGTTTTTTATTTTATTTAAAACTCTTGATATCTTAGAAATTTATTGTTATAATGCCATTTTCACGCTTTAGTATACCATCAAGCTCCATCATCGTCAATTCAGTCATAACTCTTGCTACTGGTAAATCTATCTGTTCTAAAATATCTTCTGGTGTTTCTGCACCATTTAAAATAATATCAACAATCGCTTTTTGATTTTCATTTTGAAGCTGTGGTATATGAGCATGTTTTTGAGTGGTTTCTTGTTTTTCTGATTTGTTTTCTTCGGTTTTTTCCTCATGTTTTAAAATTTTATTCCACATTTCTTCAACCGTTTGTTTATCATCATAATGAACTTGTTCAGGTTGTTTTATAGGCTTTTTACTGCCATAAATTGGACTTAGTCCGACCTCACGCAGTATATCATTTGGTTCACAAGCTATTGCGGCCTCGCCGTCACGAATTAAATGATTACACCCCATAGAATTAGGAGCATCTATATTTGCAGGTATAGCAAAAACTTCTCTGCCCTGTTCCAGAGCTTCATGTGCAGTTATAAGTGCACCAGAGCGAGCGGGAGCTTCCACAACCAAAACCGCTCTTGATAAGCCACTTATAATTCTATTTCTTATAGGAAATAAAAATCCTTTATGTGGTGTAGATGGTGGATTTTCGCTTATAACAGCACCAGTAAGCTGAATATCACCCATTAGAAAATTATGCTCAGGTGGATAACAAATATTAATACCACCAGCAAGCACAGCAATAGTTTTTCCTCCTGCACTAATAGCACCACGCATAGCAGCACCATCAATACCAAGAGCCATACCAGAAACAATAGTCATACCCGCACTAGCAAGCTGTTTACCAAACTCACCTGCCATGGTCATGCCATAAGGTGTGGCCTTACGAGTGCCAACAATTCCTACTGCTGGTTTACGCTCTAAATCGGGTATTTTACCTTTTGCATATAAAATAATTGGAGGGTCTGGAATACTACATAATATTTCAGGATATGCACTATCTTCCATAGTTAATATACTTATCCCAAGTTTTTCACAATCAAATTGTATAGCATCAGCTCTTTGTAAACTTTTATCCGATAATGCATCTATTTGTTTTTTATTAAGTCTAGTTTTTTCTATAAATTCTTGCCTACTCATAGCAAATAAATGCTCAGGAGAACCAAAACATTCTAAAAGCTGATTTTTAACTAAAGCTGTTAACTCATCTTTTGCAGCAAGCCATAACCAATAAGAGAGTTTACTCATTTTTACCACTCATTTCCCAAATAAGTATTGCAGTCGCAACACCTGCATTTAATGACTCAGCTTTGCCAAGCATAGGGATAATAATTTGTTCATCACAAAGATTTAAAGCTTTCTCTGTTACGCCTTTACCTTCATTACCTATAATAACGGCTGCTTTTTTAAGAGATATATTATTTATAGATATGCTCTTATCTGAAAGGGCAGTAGCATAAACAGGTATATTACGAGAATGCATACAAGATATTGCCTGTTCAATAGGCATTTTAAAAACAGGCTGACGGAATATAGCTCCCATCGTTGAACGTACAACTTTAGGTGCAAAAGGGTCTGTGCAGCCTTCGCACAAAATTACGGCAGACAGAGCAAAAGCATCTGCGGTACGCAAAATTGTGCCAAGATTGCCAGGGTCTTGTATACCATCAAGTAAAATTACACCATTCAAATTTTGTGGTAGTTCATCAGCCATTTTATGAGGCATATCGCAAGAAAAAAGAACATTTTGTGAGGTTTCAACATCAGAAGCTAGATTAAATAATTTTTCATCAGCAGAAAATAAATAAGCTCCCTGATTAAAAGCATCATTTAAAAGTTCTTCAGACACTAAAGTACCAGTTTTTATAAGCACAGTATGAACTTTAACATTAGAAGATAGAGCCTCAAACAGCATTTTTTCACCTTCACAAACCATTTGATTCATATTATGACGATATTTTTTATCTTTAGCGAGGCGAGCGAGCTGTTTAATAGTGCTATTTTGTTTACTTTCGATTGTAGTTATAAGCATAACGTCCCTCATTTCTATAAAATGAAAAGCTTAACAGGTTAAAAGCCTGAACACCCATAGGTACTCAGGCTTACTGAAATATTAGGGTATTATTTTAGCATTAAGTATAGCATACCCTTATATTGTATTCAAGTAGTGGTTTTTGTGTTTTGACTTTTTTTACAAATTAGTTTATTAGCTAATATTTAAC
>ERZ1090868.524-NODE-524-length-21399-cov-6.824072_pt1 | contig 21399 bp, 23 predicted proteins | sample MGYA00478475_ERZ1090868 | MGnify/ENA primary metagenome ERZ1090868 (study PRJEB33644, sample SAMEA5815747) | chicken gut metagenome | biome: Chicken; feature: Gastrointestinal Tract; material: Caecum | place: Ireland | collected 2019-01-01 | study: A study of the...
ATACGAGCTGACGTCGAGTCTCGTGGGCTCGGAGATGTGTATAAGAGACAGGGGTGTAGGCAAAATATTCAAACAAAAGGGGGATTATACAATTAGGAAATTTATTGCAAAAAAAGAAAAAAGGAGTCAAAACAATTGTTTTGACTCCTTTTTGGTACCCCCGGCGAGAATCGAACTCACAACTAACCCTTAGGAGGGGCTTGTTATATCCATTTAACTACGGAGGCATATACAGAAATATTCAATTTTTTACAACTTTTGGCGGGCGATCGTACTACCGCTTAGGAGGCGACCGCTCTATCCAACTGAGCTACGGGGGCATATACAGAAAATATTCAATTTTACAGGGCTCCAGGATTCGAACGATTCGATTTTTAGGAGGCGGTCGCTCTATACGGCTGAGCTACGGGGGCATAGGAAAATGCGAACGGTGGACTCCCCTGCCTATGGGGCCCAGGGCACCGGGTCTTATTATCATAGCGTATTCGGCGGGAAAAGTCAACTGGCATGCAAAAAATTGCAGCGTTCTTCACAATGAACGTGAAGGATTTTGCTTTTTTAATAGATGGAGTGCATAAAACAGTTTACTTTGCGCTGGTTTGTGCTATGATAAAATTAAGTGAGATTTGGGTATTGTCTCATAGAGAACACAGTAAAGGATGTGACGATTCGATCATGGAAATGAAAATCACCGAGACCGTCCTGCGGGACGCGGAACAATCGCTCATGGCGACGCGGATGCCAACCTCTGATTTTGAGGGGATTCTGGACCGCATGGATCAGGCGGGTTACTATTCCATTGAGTGCTGGGGCGGCGCGACATTTGACGCCTGCCTGCGCTATCTAGACGAGGACCCTTGGGAGCGCCTGCGCATTATCCGCAAGCACATGAAGCGCACCAAACTGCAAATGCTGCTGCGTGGGCAGAACCTTTTGGGATACCATCATTATTCGGATGACACCGTGCGCCGCTTTGTGCGGGCGTCGGTTGAGAATGGCATGGACATCATCCGGATTTTCGACGCGCTCAACGACCTGCGCAATATCCGCACGGCGGTTGCGGCCTGCCTGGAGGCCGGCGGCCACGCCCAGGGCACCATCTGTTACACCATTTCGCCGATCCACAGCCTGGATATGTACGTTGGGCTAGCCAAGGAGATCGAGCAGATGGGATGCCAGTCGCTTTGCATCAAGGACATGGCGGGCATTATGAGCCCTAAGGAGTGCTTTGACCTGGTCACGGCGATCAAGCAGGCAGTCAGCCTGCCGGTCTTTGTGCACACCCATGCCACGACCGGGCTCGGCCCCATGACCTATCTCAAGGCCGCCGAGGCGGGCGCGGACGGCATCGACACGGCAACGGCGTGCTTCTCCGGCGGCACCAGCCAGCCGGCGACCGAGGCCATGGTTTACGCACTGTCCGAGCTGGGCTATGAATGCGGCCTGAGCACCAAGATCCTCAAGGAGGTCAACGACTTTTTTGAGCCCATCCAAAAGAAATTCATGGACAACGGTATCTTTGACCCCTATGTCCTGTCCACCAAGACCGATGCGCTGATTTACCAGATCCCGGGCGGCATGCTGTCCAACCTGGTCGCCCAGCTCAAGGCACAGAACGCCATCGATAAGCTGGAGGCCGTGCTTGAGGAGACGCCGCGCGTGCGTGAGGACCTGGGCTACCCGCCGCTTGTGACCCCGATGAGCCAGATGGTTGGCGTACAGGCCACCATGAACGTGCTGCTGGGCCAGCGATACAAGAACATTGGCAAGGAGATCAAGGCGTACATCCGCGGCGAGTACGGCAAGGCCCCTGGGCCGATCAGCCCTGCGCTGATCCAAAAGGTCCTGGGCGATGAGCCGGTGATCACCGGACGCTATGCGGAGTCTTTGCAGCCAGAGTTCCCGGCGGCCAAGGCGGCGCTGGGAAGCCGGGCCGAGAGCGATCTGGATGTCCTGTCCTATATCGTCTTCCCGCAGCCAGCCGAGCAATACTTCGCGCAGCGCGACCGCAAGCGTGCGCTGGTCGCCTCGTATACCATTGAGGAGGTGCGCTGATTTATGATCGGCAATTTGACCGGCGAGTCCTTCTTGATCGCCCTGTCAGGCATGGTCATTGTGTTCCTGATGCTGGCGATCCTGTGCCTGTTTATCCCTGTGATCTCCAAATGTGTGCGCTTCTTTGAAAAGCGGCGGCAGAAACCGGAACCAGTTCGCCCGGCCCCGGCCGCAGTACCGCAGGCAGATCCGGCGCCCGCCGCAGCACAGCAGGCGGGTGTTTGGGGCGGCGAGGTCGCGCTCATCGGCGTGGACGAGAAGACAGCGGCCTGTGTCATGGCAATCGTCAGTCATGAGACCGGTATCCCGCTTTCTGAACTGAATTTTAAGCAGATCAAGGTACTTTGACACGGGGGACATCACCATGAAATATATCGTTACATTGAACGGAAAGAAATATGAGGTCGAGGTGGAGCGCGGCCAGGCGACCGCGGTCTATGCGGGCGAGGCGCCCGCCCAGCCTATCCAGCCCACGCCGGCACCCGCGCCGGCGCCTGCTGCAGCGCCCGCGCCCGCCGCGGCGCCGGCCGGCAAGGGCGAGGTCGTGGCCTCCCCGATGCCAGGCGCGATCCTGGACGTGCGCTGCCAAAGCGGCCAGAAGGTAAAGGCAGGGGACATCCTGTTCATCCTGGAGGCTATGAAGATGGAAAACGAGATCTGTGCGCCGCGTGACGGCACAGTGACAGCGGTCTGCGTGTCCAAGGGCGGCCAGGTCGAGACCGGGACTGCCCTGTGCACGCTCGCATAAAGGGGGAAGCAGGGTATGGAATTCTCCTTCTTTGGGACGCTGCAAAAAATATTGGCCGAGTCGGGATTCGCTGCGTTTGCAGAAGACCCGCGCAGCCTCATCATGATCCTGGTCGCTTGCGTGCTGCTCTACCTCGGTATTGTCAAAAAATTTGAACCGCTTTTGCTCGTGCCCATCGCCTTCGGCGTGCTGATGGCCAATTTCCCGCTGACCGGCATGCTGGACGGCCCGGACGGCAACGGCAACGTCGGTATGCTCTGGGTATTCTATCAGGGCGTGCAATATGCGGTTTATCCCTCGGTTATCTTCCTCGGCATCGGCGCGATGACCGACTTTGGCCCACTGATTGCCCGCCCGTCCTCCATGCTTTTGGGTGCGGCGGCACAGTTCGGCATCTTTTCGGCCTTCCTGCTGGCGCTGGCGCTGGGATTCCCGGACGCGGTCGCGGCCGCCATCGGTGTCATCGGCGGCGCGGACGGCCCGACGGCCATCCTGACGGCGTCCAAGCTGGCGGCCGACTACCTGCCGCCTATCGCCATCGCGGCCTACTCCTATATGGCGCTCATCCCGCTCATCCAGCCGCCGATTATGCGCGCATTGACGACGAAAAAAGAGCGCGAGGTCAAGATGGAGCAGCTGCGCCCGGTTTCCAAGGCCGAGAAGATCGTATTCCCGATCGTCGTGGCGATCTTTGTCATCCTGCTCCTGCCGGAGACCGCACCGCTTATTGGTATGCTCATGCTGGGCAACCTGTTCCGCGAATGCGGCGTCGTCGACCGCCTGTCGGACACGGCGCAGAACGCACTGTGTAATATTGTGACCATCTTCCTGGGCCTTTCGGTCGGATGCAAGGCGACGGCTGCGACCTTCCTGACCTGGGATACTATCAAGATCATCATCCTGGGCTTGTTGGCGTTCATGCTGTCCACGGTTGGCGGCGTGCTGTTCGGCAAGGTCATGTACAAGATCTCGGGCGGTAAGATCAATCCGCTGATTGGTTCGGCGGGCGTGTCGGCCGTCCCGATGGCCGCGCGCGTCTCGCAGGTCGAGGGCCAGAAGGCCAACCCGGCAAACTTCCTGCTTATGCACGCCATGGGCCCGAACGTTGCGGGCGTCATCGGCTCGGCGATCGCAGCCGGCTTCCTCATCAAGGTGTTCGGCGGCTGACCGGCGCGGCCCGTGCGCGGATAAGGCCACATCAGACAACAAAAAAAGCGCCCCGGGTTGGGGCGCTTTTTTGCTGCCTGAAAAAGGGATGCAGTTTCAGTCGAATAACTGACGGATCTCATCCATCCGCGCTTCGGCCAGGCGATAGCCCTCATTGTAGGCTGCGGTCAGCTTGCCGACGTCGCTCTCGAACGAGGCGATCGGCGTCTCGGGCTGAAGGATGACCGTATTGTTCGGCTGATAGGCGGCTAAGTGCTCGCAGAAGCAGACCGTATCGTTGTACATCTTCGGGCGATTCATGATCGCCTCGGACATGGCCGGATATTTGTGCCGCAGGGCGGCGGCTGCAATGTGGTCGCGCCGCTTGATGGCCTTGCGATAGCCCTTGGGCTGGGTCAGGATGATGAGGTTTTTCTGGCTGCCGTCGGACAGGGCTTTGCGGATGGGGATGGAATCCGAGATACCGCCGTCGTAGTAGATCTTGCCGCCGATGCGCGCGGGCGGGAAGTAGATGGGCAGCGAGCAGGTCGCGCGCAGCATGGTGCATTTTTCGTCCAGCTCCCGTCCGTCAAGATACTCACACACGCCGGTCTCGGCGTTGGTTACGCCCACAAGGATGCGCCCCTTGTAGGCGCGGAAGGTATCCCAGTCGAAGGGCAAAAGCTCATTGGGAATGGTGTCAAAGACAAAGTCCAGGCCGAAGATGGAGCGGCACTTCAAGTAGTTGCCGGGGGACAGATAGCGCTTGTCGTTGCGGTAACGCTGGGCGATCTCCAGGTTGCGGCCAGACTGGCGGGAGACATAGGAGAACCCGTCGGTGATGCCGGCCGAGACGCCGATGACATAGTCGCACATCAGGTCGTGCGCAAGCAGGGCGTCCATAACGCCGCAGGAAAAAATGGGGCGGAAGGTACCGCCCTCCAGGATGAGTCCGGGCATGGGGGTCAATTCCTTTCTGGGGTTGGGATAAAATCGATGCGGCCGGTGACGCGCGAGGCGGCGGTCAGGCGCACGCGTATGGGCGTTCCCATGGTGTAGCGCACATGGGAGCGGCGGCCGGTCAGCATGAGCTTTTGGTCGTCAAATTCATAGTCATCTCCTGGCAGATCTTCCACGCGGATGAGGCCTTCGACGGCGTTTTGCAGCGAGACAAACAGGCCGAACGAGGTCACGCCGGATACTTCGGCGTCAAAGTCCTGGCCGATGAAGGATTCCATATAGGCCGCAAGATACAGCTTGTCGATGTCGCGCTCGGCCGTATCGGCGGCAAATTCGCGCGCTGTCGCCTGGGCGGCGGCTTCCTCGCAGAAGACCGCGTCCGCGCGGGTATACTGCTGGCCGGAGATGGCCTTGAACAGCATACGGTGGGCCACCAGGTCGGGATAGCGTCGGATGGGCGAAGTGAAGTGCAGGTATTCGTTCATTTGCAGGCCGTAGTGTCCCAGGCACTCTGGGTCATAGCGCGCACGGGCCATGGAGCGCAGCAGCAGGGTGGGCAGAGCGCGCTGGCGCGGGTCGCCTTTGGCCCCGTCTAGGACGGCTTGGAGCTGCGCTGTGTCTCCCGGCTTGGAGGCGTCCACGCGATAGCCGAAGGGCCGGGCGAACTGGGCGAATGCGCGCAGTTTTTCCGGGTCCGGGCTTTCATGAACGCGGTAGACGGTGGGATTGTGGCGGTGCTCCATGTAAGATGCGACCGCTTGATTGGCCGCCAGCATAAATTCCTCGATCATTTTTTCTGCGTCGCCGCGCGCGCGGAAGGTGACCTCGACCGGCTCGCCGCTCTCATCGGTGCGGATCTCGGCCTCGGGCAGGTCCAAGTCGAGCGCGCCATGCGCCATGCGCAGCCGGCGCATGGCCTGGGACAGGGCGTGCATGCGGTCGGCAGTCTCGGTCAGGAAGGCATATTCCTGCCGCAGGCCGGCGTCGCAGGCAAAGATACCGTTCATCTTGCGATAGGTCATGCGGGCCTTAGAGCGGATGACCGTCTTGGCAAACTGGGCCTTGTGGCAGCGGCCGGTTTCGTCCATCTCCAGGAGCGCCGAGAAGGCCAGCCGGTCGACATCGGGATTGAGCGAACAGATCCCATTGGACAGCGCCACGGGCAGCATGGGCACGACATGGCCGGGGTAGTAGACCGAGGTGCCGCGGCGGTAGGCCTCGTCATCCAGGGGGGAGCCGGGTGTCACATAGTGGGACACATCGGCGATGTGTACGCCGAGCAGCATGCGCCCATTGGGCAGCGGTTCGAGCGAGACGGCGTCGTCAAAGTCGCGCGCGTCGTCGCCGTCCACCGTAAAGATGAGCTTGTCACGCAGGTCGGTGCGGCGCGCCGCCTCAGCCGGGTCGACCGTGTCGCCGCAGGCGTCAGCCTGGCGCAGCGCTTCGTCCGGGAAGGGGATGATCACGCCGTTTTCGTGCAGGATAGCCGCGATCGAGGCCTCCATCGTCCCGCTCCGGCCGAATACCTGCGTGACCGCCCCTTGGGCGGACAGGCGCCCATCGCCGCGGAACATGACCTTGACGGCCACCCGATCGCCCGGACGCGCGTCCATCGTACGGTTTTTGGGGATGACGAGGTTGGGATATTTTTTGGAAGCGGGCCGCACGTAGACGGTCTTGCCGCGCTGCATGAGCGTGCCGGAGACCTCGTCCTGGCACAGCGTCAGGATACGCAGCACTTCGCCCTCGCGTTTGTGCCCACGGTCGGATTCGGTCAGGCGCACGAGCACCCGGTCGCCCTGCCAGGCGTGGCCGGTGGCATAGGGCGGGATGAAAAGGTCGCCCGCCTCGTCCGGGGCGTCCGGGGTCACAAAGCCGTAACCGCGCTCGGTGGCCTGGAACACGCCGGTCAGGCAGCCGTAATGTTCGGCGTGGGCGTAACGGTTTTTCTTATTTTTGAGGATTTTGCCTTCTGCTGAAAGCCGGTCCAGCGATTGGCGGATCTGCTGCTTGGAATAGGATGGCAGGTGCCGCTTGAGCTCTTCCGCCCGCGCAGGGCGCTCGAGCAGGGCGTATAGCCGGGTATCGAGTTCGTTCATAAACGCGACCCTCCTTTGTCTTGCCGGTGTTTATTACTATTATAACACTGGACGCATAAAATTAAAGAATAATTGGACAGAAAGACGAATTGACCATTGGCAGGAAATGCGCTATGATGAAAACAATCTGAAGAAACGAGAGGGCTACGCCATGATCGATTATTTGGTGCTTGGCATCATTGCGGCGCTTGCGCTGCTGGCCTGGCATGGAGTTCGCAGACAGAGGAAAAGAGGCGGCTGCGCCGGGTGTTCGGGCTGCGCCGGCCGCAGCGGGATGTGCCCGTCGCAGAGCGGAAAGGGGAGACCGTCTTGAAAGCACTTGTCACAGGGGCCTCGTCGGGGATCGGACGGGCCATTGCCCAGGAGTTGGCCGCGCGCGGCTATGACCTTATTCTGGTTGCACGACGGCGCGACCGCTTGGAGGCGCTTGCACGCGAACTGCCCGTCAAGTGCCGCATCCTTGAGCTGGATCTGTCCGACCTCAAACAGTGTAAGATGCTATACTGCCACGCGCGCAGCGAGGACCTGGAGGTCGTTGTCAACAACGCAGGATTTGGCATGTGCGGCCCGTTCGCGGCGACCAGCCTGGAGCGGGATCTGGAGATGATCCGCACGAATATCGTCGCCGTGCACGTGCTGACTAAGCTGTTCCTGCGCGATTTCCGCGCGCGCAACTGCGGCTATATCCTGAACGTCGCCTCCTCGGCAGGCTTTATGGCCGGGCCGCTGATGGCGACCTACTACGCGACCAAAAATTACGTCCTGCGCCTGACCGAAGCCGTGCGCGAGGAGCTGCGGCGGGAGGGCAGCGCGGTGCAGCTTTCGGCCCTGTGCCCCGGCCCGGTCAAGACCGAGTTTAACGATGTGGCCGAGGTCAAGTTTTCGCTGCCCGGCATGGAGGCCCAGGCCTGCGCGCGCATTGCGGTGCGCGGCCTTCTGCGCGGCAAGGCGGTTATCGTACCCGGTATTGGCATGAAGACCGCCGTCATGGCCAGCCGGCTGGCGCCCGAATGGCTGCTGCCGCGCATTACCTATCATGTCCAGCACAAAAAGATGCAGGGCAAGAAACAATAGCCTGCCGGCATTAAAAAAACGTCCCAACCGGGACGTTTTTTTTGCGGATATATGGCTTAGATCTCGCCGCACTGAATGGCGGCAATGGCATCCTCCACCGTGCGGTTGCCGAGCGATACAGCGCCCAGGGCTTCGGCACGGCGGCCGACCGCATACTTGGACAAATCGACCGTGCCCGACAGGCATTGGGTGGTGATATAGACCGTCGTGCCGCTGCGGATAAGCTTTTGCACCACTTTTTCCAGGCGGATCGGGATGCCGCCCGAGCCGTAGCCCTCGATGATGACCTTTTTATAGCGGGACAGGAAGGTGATGATGGACGGGTCCAGATCGGGGACCAGCTTGAGCAGCACGAAATCCGAGTCCACGGTGTCGATAAATTCCGGCCTGCCCGTGGGATGGGGAACATGTTCCAAGCGGACGGTCCCTGTGCGGTCGACCGTGCCGTCCAGCGGCGCGCCCACCGAGCGGAAGGCGTTGGCCTTTTCGCAGTCCACCTTGACGACGTGGTCGCCGCGGATCACCTGGCCGTGCACGACGGCGGCGACGCCGGCATAGCCCGCGCAGATCACGCGGAACGCGTCGAGCAGGTTGCGCTCGGCGTCCGAGCCGGGCTCCCCGATCGGCTTCTGTGCACCGGTCAGGATGACCGGCTTGTCCAGGCTGCGCAGCATGTGGTAGAGCAGCGCGGCGGTATAGGCCAGGGTATCGGTGCCATGGGCGATGACAAAGCCGTCAAATTTGTCGTAGGTATCGCGGATCAGGTGGGCGATCTTGACGCGGTCGTCCGTAGTGATGTCGGTAGAATCCTTGGAAAACAGGTTTTCTACGACAACTTCACACAGGCCGGACAGTTCAGGCAGGAATTCAATGAGCTGTTCGCCGGACAGCGCGGGCGCAAGGCCGTTTCCGTTGTCGCGGCACGCCACAGTGCCGCCCGTTGCGATCAGCAGGACATGTTTGAGAGCCATAGATCAAAGGACCTCCTTCCGAAAGAGAGACAGGGCGCGCTCAGCGGTAGCTGCGCGCTAAGATACCGATGACGTCGTCGCGGGTGAACGGGCGGGCTTCCGCGCGGAACAGGCCGCCCATATCGGCAAAGGCGTGGTCGGCATATTTGCCAAAGTCATCGCCGGTCATGCCGAAATCGCTCATTTTGAGGGCGTCGACGTGACACTGCCGCTGCAGATCGGCTAGGGCCGCGATGAAGTCGCCGTCCGCGCGCCCAAGGGCCTGGGCCATGCGGGTGAACTTGTCCGGGTAGGTATCGGCCACGAACTTGTAGTACTCGAGCGAAATCAGGATCAGGCCGGCGCCATGGGGCAGGTTGGGATGGAAGCCCGACATGGCGTGCTCAATGGCGTGCTCGGCGGTCAGAGAGGACAGGGACTCGACAAAGCCGGCCAGCGTGTTGGCCAGGGCCATATCGGCGCGTGCGCCGGCGTCCGCGCCGTCCGCGACCGCACGGGCGAGCGAACGGCCAACCAGTTCGATGGCGGCCAGCGAATACATCTCGCTGATGGGGTTGGCCGACTGGGAGAGATAGCCCTCGCAGGCGTGGAACAGCGCGTCAAAGCCCTGGTATGCCGTCAGATGCGGCGGGACGCTCATCATAAAGTCGGGGTCGACGATCGAAATGGCAGGGAAGGTCTTGTCGCTGCCGCCGCCAATCTTTTCCTCGCCGTTTGTGATGACCGTCCAGGGATCGGCTTCGGTGCCGGTACCGGCCGTCGTGGTGATAGCCACGATGGGGAGCGGCTGGTTTTTGAGCTTTTGCCGCTTGCCGCTGCCGCCGTAAATATAATCCCACCAGTCGCCATCATTAGTCGCCATGGCTGCCACGGCCTTGGCCGTGTCGATGGACGAACCGCCGCCCAGGCCGACCACAAACGTGCAGCCTTCCTGGCGGGCGATCGCCGCGCAGGCGCGCACGGTCTCGATGGTGGGATTGGGCTGCACGCCGCGGTATACGGTCATCTCATGGCCGGCCTCGCCCAGCACCGCGCAGACCTTATCCACGTAGCCGAGCTTGGTGGTGGACGAGCCGCCGGTCACCAGCAGGCCGCGCCCGGCGGGCAGCCCGGCGCGGGCCAGCTTTTGGACGCTGCCAGGGCCAAAGAAGATCCGGGTAGGCATATAGTAACTGAAGTTTTTCATAGAAGACTCCTTTTGGGACGCATGTGTTTCAAAAAGTGGAGCCGTGAGAAAAACGGCCCAACAACATTATTATATCAGAAACTGAAGCGAATAAAAAGAGGGTAAAATGTAGAACTTTTCCGCTTCTTTTTGTACAAAAAGAAGCCTTAAAACCCCTTGACGATTGCCGGCGGCGGTGGTAATATAATACCAACAAAAAGAAATGAGGTGAATGCTAAAGCAAACGGTCATCTTCTCATTATTTGAATTCTACTGAAAGGGGTGAGTCCCATGGTAACAGAAAGTCAATATCAGTTCCGTACCGCGCGGCTCGCCGGTGCCCACTAAGCCGAACAGCCGACGGAAACGACGTTCTCTGGGAGCATTCCGATGGGCATACTGATGAGTATGGCTCCGGCAGACTACGCGCCGATGGAAAGTTTTAGATAAAGACCCTGGCAGATAGGCCACAAGATCGAGCGCAGCGGCAAACGGAACGGGCACAACTAAATAGTTTGAAATACAAGGGCTGCACGGGTGTGCAGCCCTTTTGGGTAAGATGCGTCAGCCCAGCGGATGTTCGGCCTCCCAGGCGCGCAGCGCCTGCCGCCGGGCGCAGAAGTCGGGCAAAAAGCGGCTTCCCTCGGCGTAAAATGCCGCGCTGTGGTTCTTGTGGCGGATGTGCGCCAGCTCGTGAACGACGATATATTCCTGCAGCGCCTCGGGCAGTAGCATGACCCGGAAGGAATAGCAGATCTGGTCCTGGGCCGAACAGCTGCCCCAGCGCCGGGCCGCCGACGTGATGCGTACGCCGGCCGGGCATACGCCCATCCGCTTGGCCCAGTCGGCTGTGCGTGCGGGCAGGACGGCCTGCGCTTGGGCGCGCAGTGCAGCGGACTCTGCTTCGGACAAAATGCGCCGGCGGGCTTGGCGTGCCTGCTGGCGAGCGATCTGGGCTTGAATCCAGTCCTGGTGCCGCAGTACGATCGCGTCCGCCTGGGCGCGGCGAATGGCCTGTGGGGCACGCAGTATGACCTGTCCGTCCGGACCCACCCGGAGCTGCACAGTTTTTCGCCGTGCACGGATCAATGTATAGGAAAAGGGAAGTTCCATGATAAGCTCCTTTGACAATACATGGCCGTGTGGTATAATCAGAAAAAAAGATTGCGAGGGACTGTGTATGACCGAAGTTGCGGCTGTCATTTTGACAGACGAACAGGACAAGATTTTGATCTGCCGCCGCGGGGCCGGCGGAAACTGCGCGTACCTGTGGGAATTCCCAGGCGGCAAGCGGGAGGCAGGCGAGTCGCTGGCGGCGTGCGCCGTGCGGGAGTGCCGCGAGGAACTGAACATCGAGGTTGAGCTCGGCGCGGTGTATGATACCCATACCTTTGCCTACCCCGATAAAGAAATTGCATTTACATTTTTCCTGGGACGCATCCGGGCGGGTACCCCTGTGATGCGCGTCCATTCGGGGATGTGCTGGGTCAGCCGCAGCGAGCTGTCCGGATTTCAGTTCTGTCCGGCGGATGAGGACTTGGTCCGGCGGCTGGCCGTCGGCGCATAGGCTTTTGAGGGCTCAGGCTATGAACTGCCGAGCCTTCCGGCAGAGCTTCGAAAGCATTCTTTTCAGGCGCCCGCCTTGCTTGGCGGGCGCTTTTTTCTGCCCTGCACGGCAGGAAAGAGCCCGCTCCTGCGAGCGGGCTCTTGTTATGGCTTGGGGCGCGCATAGTTGCCGTTGTCAAACGGCTCGTAGTAGGATAGGTTGAGCATCCAGCCCGAGTCAAACTGCGCGGCATAGCTGCTGGCGAGCTCGGCGGCCTTGTCCTTGGCCAGCTCGAACAGCTCGATGACGCTCTCGGTGCACACGACGTCCGGGTTCCACAGGTTGCGCCAGGGCGCGTGGGACTCGTTGAGCGCGTCCCACTGGGGCAGGCCGGTCTTGATATGCGAGGTCAGCAGCGGGCCCTTGCCGAGGAAGCGCTCAACTGTGCGCGCCGGCCGGCTCAGGACGCGGCCGCTGCCCTGGTAGAACAGCCGTTGGCAGGCGAGCGTCTCGGAGAACGCCGGGCGCAGTTCGCGCGTGGGCACATCGACGCGCAGCACGCGCAGGATCAGATGGTGCAACAGCACCGAGACGACGGCGGTCTCCTCGTCGCCCATCTGGTAGGCCTGGGCGGGCAGATGCAGGTGGTCGCCTTTATAGTGGTCGTAGAGCGCACAGTCGATATCTGTCTCGATCTGGCAGTGGATGGCCGACGGGTTTTCGTCCGGCATGGCCTGGATGCAGGCGTGCTGCTGGAAGTAGACATAGGGATGGATAGTGCAGTCGAGCGCATAGTGGCAGAGGAAGCCATAAAAATAGGCGGAAGCAATATCATGCGCGTCGCCGGTCAGCCGGTTGACCGATTCGGCAAAGACAGTGAAAAAGACATCGGTTTTTTCCTGGTGCAGCCGGTTGCCCAGCTTGTGCAGCGGACTGCCGGCGTATACCTTGTGGAAAAAGAGCGGGTCCGGCCCCTGCAGGCCCCAGCGGAATACCGCGGGATGCAGTGCAGCCGCGCGCTGCGCTGCGGCCGGGAAAACGGCAAGCGCCTGTTCGCCCAGCAGATCATGGGTCATAAAGTCCGCCATCTTCATCATTCCTTTCACACGATTTCTATGCACTCTATTATACAGGATAAAGCGGCAGACGAAAAGAGGGAAACGAAACTTCGTGAGATACTAGAACAAATTTTGTTTTGTGAAAATCCACAAAAAATGTAGCAAATATTTGGTGAAATAAATCGTTGAAAATCACTAAATATGCATTATACTCTATTTAAGGTTATCAATAATACGTATTGGTTGCAAAAGAGTGATATTTATGAAAAAACTGTTTCATAGTTTCATATGTTTATTATTAACTGTTTGTATTATTCCTGTATACCAGTCAGCACTTGCAGCAGATAATCAACAATATTTAGAGAATGCTATTTTAGTTGAAAATGGCATTCCGCGCCCTATTACGAAAGCAGAGTATGAACTGCTCCTTGAAGGGGTCGAAGTAGATATTCCTACAAGCCCGATTGAATCAAGGGGAATATCGTTTGAAAAATTTGTACCAGAGGTTACAACCCGATATCTAAATGGTTCACTGAAAACAGCTGTAACTCCGTTGGTAGATGGAGAAGATAGTGGCTCAAAAATTTATTATGGAGAATCCATTACTTTTACGGCAAGTTTTTTGCTGTCCCTGTCCAGTGATATTAAATCAAGTGGTACATTGCAGCACTGGTATCAGGGAGAGCATGAGTTAGATCCTTCACTGAGCGGTGAAGAGTTTTTAACTGCCGATTTACCGATTCGGGTGGGAAAATTTGCAGATGGATTATATGAGTTAGAAACGATATGAGGTCTGTATATCCGCGCACGTTGCTTGTAGTGTCCATATTTTTGCTTGCAGTTCTGACTTGGAATTTCCGTGCGCTTCCACCGGAAGAACCAGCGTTTCTGCCATTACAGCTCAAGGATGCTGTGGTTCTGTGTCGCACACAAGGGACGGCTAGGGATATTTTGGTGTACGACGCTACGTCAGACAGTTTTCGCTTTCTGACCGAGACGGATGGCCAGATCTGTGACGGCTCGGTCAGGTTCGCGATCACCGAAGATGGACAGACGATCAGCTATCCCGCAGTGTCTCCTCGCTGGGAGATCACTTTTTACCGGAAGGCGCCCAGCGAACAGCCGGAAAACCTGCTTTCGTTCGGCATCTACTGGATTGCTTGGAATAGCACATGAGCGTTCAAACGCCTCGCACAGCCGTGCGGGGCTTTTTGCGGCTGATTTACAAATCCTTCATGCTTTTGCGCGGCCGAGGGTGTATAATAAACTATACGGCATTCGCCGCACAAGATCGTTTTTTAGAGAGAACACAGACAAAAAAGGTGGGAACCCCAATATGAGCAATGCCAAAAAGATCCTGATCGTCGAGGACGATGAGAATATCCGCGAACTGCTGCGCCTGTACCTTGAGCGCGAGGGCTATGAAATTTCCGAGGCCGAGAACGGCGCGGTCGGCCTGTCCAAGTGGAAGGCAGAAAATCCGGACATGATGCTGCTTGATGTAATGATGCCGGTCATGGACGGCTGGCAGGTCATCCGCGAGATCCGCGAGTCTGGCTCCAACATGCCGGTCATCATGATTACGGCCAAGGGCGAGACCATGGATAAGGTATCCGGCTTGGAACTTGGCGCCGACGACTACATTGTAAAGCCGCTTGAAATGCGCGAGGTGGTCGCGCGCGTGCGCGCTGTGCTGCGCCGCCTGTCCCCCGATGACAGCGGCAAGTTGACCTTTGACAACCTGATCATCGATAAGCAGGCTTACGAACTCATCATCGCGGGCAAGCATGTCGATGCGCCGCCCAAGGAGATCGAGCTGCTGTATTTCCTGGCCCAGAGCCCTAACCGGGTCTTTACCCGCGCACAGCTCTTGGACGATGTCTGGGGCTTTGACTACTTCGGCGACACGCGCACGGTCGATGTGCATGTTAAGCGCCTGCGCGAAAAGCTGGAAGGCGCTTCCGACAAGTGGGAGCTCAAGACGGTCTGGGGCGTCGGCTACAAGTTCGAGACCAAGAACTAAGGCGCGCGCCGGACGGAGGAAAATGCATTGAAACGCACGTTTTTTGCCAAGAATTTTATCTCGTCGGTGATCCTGATCCTGGTGGTCTTTGGCCTGGCGGGCGGCACCTTCTTTTATCAGATAGACCGCTATGCCAAGAGCGAGAAGGTCCTGCAGCTGGATGCAACCGCCCAGTCGATCGCTGAGCTGACCAGTCTGGCCGTACAGACCGGGGATACGCTCAACGTCGCCGTGCTGGATGCCTCGCTCAAAAATACGGCCAAACAGAACCAGATGAGCATTTTGCTGACCGACCTTTCGGGCAATATCCTGCTGCGGGTGGAGCCTGACCGGGGCAGCAGCCGCGACAGCGGCCGCATCCCAGCCTCCGTGGTCGACCGCCTCATCCAAGACCAAAAATATACCGGCGTTGGCACGCTGGACGGCCAGTTCAGCGGCAGCCACTATGTAGTCGGCACCTTGTGCGAAGATGCCGCAGGAAACGACCTTGCGCTGGTCTTTATTGCGGCCAACAGCGAGCGGGTGGTCGGTATGCTGCAGGAGATCACGCAAATGTTTCTGATCATCATTGTCATCGCCCTGATCGGCACGCTAATCGTCTCCTACTTCCTGTCCAGCCGCATGACCCGTCCGCTCAAGACCATGGCGAATGCCGCAAAAGAATTTGCGGCGGGGGATTTTAGCGTGCGCGTACCCGAGGACAACCACTGCGATGAAATCGACGAGCTTGCCACCTCGTTTAACAACATGGCGCGCGACCTGGAGCAGCTGGAGGAGCTGACCCAAGGCTTTATCGGCAACGTCTCGCATGAGTTCAAGACGCCCATGACGACCATCAGCGGCTTTGTGGACGGTATGCTGGACGGCACAATCCCGCAGGACCAGCAGAAGAAATATCTGCACATCATCTCGGAGGAGGTCAAACGCCTGTCGCGCATGACCATGAGCATGCTGGCGGCCGCCAAGATCCAGTCGGGCGAGCTCATCATCAGCCCGGTCCCCTTTGATTTTTCCGAGATGGCAAGTCAGATCCTGCTGTCCTTTGAGCAGAAGATCACAGCCAAGAACATTGAGGTGGATGCCGACCTGGCCGACCGCCTGATGGTCATGGGCGACCGCGACCATGTGTTCCGCGCGGTGTATAACCTGGTGGACAACGCGGTCAAGTTCATAAACGAGGGCGGCACCCTGCGCGTGACCGCCTATCCGGCCGGCGCGTTCTGTGAGTTCTCCATCAGCAACACCGGGGACGGCATTGCACCGGAGGATATCCCGCACGTGTTCGACCGCTTTTATAAGACCGACCGTTCACGCTCGCGTGACCGCTCGGGCGCAGGTTTGGGTCTCTATATCGTGAAAAACATCATCAATCTGCACGGCGGCGATATTTCGGTCCGGTCGGATGGCGGCGAGACCGAGTTCTCCTTCACGCTGCCGCTGGCGCCTGCGGCAAAGCCGCCCAAAAACGCCAAGTAAGATCTGTCCGCGGCCGGGGGGAAGGCATCCCCTATAAGTTCACGGAATCTTCATATTTGTGACAACAAAGAAACACAATTGCCGCGTACAATAAAGACAGATCAAAAAGAAAGGGTGCTGAATCATGGATTTTGAAAATAAAAACAATCAGACCAATGATAGAAACGCGCCGGAGATGCAGCAGGAGGGTACAGCATACGGGCAGGATGCCCAGACGCAGCAGAATGTTTCCGGTCAGCCGAATGGCTTCCAGCAGGATGCCTTCCATATGACAGGCGACGGGACCCAGCCCAGCGGCCAGAGCTATCAGGCGGCACAGGAACCGCAGCAAGACCCTGCGGCCCAGACGCCGTTCAGCCAGCCCTCGCATCCGGCCTACACAACCTACCAGGAATGGATGCGGCAGGAAGACAAGCACGCAGCCAAGCGCGCCAAGAAAGCTGCGCGCCGGGCAAAGCGGCAGGGCAAAAACCACCGCAAGCCAGCGATCATAGTCGGCTCGGTTGCGGCGGCCTGTGTCCTGCTGGCCGGCGGCATCGCGATCGGCAGCTCGTTTGCCAGCGCGGGCGCCGAGTCCGCTGCGACGGTCTCGACGACGAACAGCAATCTGCCGACCGTCAACATCACCTCCCCGTCGACGACCACGAGTTCTTCGGACGACGGTCTGTCGGGTGAGGAGATCTACGCCAAGGTTTCGCCCTCTGTCGTCTCGATCCAGGCAGTCAATGTCTCGACCGGTTCGGGCGGCACCGGCTCGGGCGTTATCATGAGCGCGGACGGCTACATCATCACCAACAACCATGTGGTTGTGGATGAGGACACCGGTGAACAGTTGGACAAGATCACCGTCTACATGTCTGACGGTACGACCTTCCCGGCGGAGGTCAAGGGCCGCGACGAGCAGACCGATCTGGCCGTCCTGAAGATTGACCCGGCGGGCACGACGCTGACCCCGGCAGAGTTCGGCGATTCGGATAGCCTTCAGGTTGGCGAAGACGTTTATGCGATCGGTTCGCCTGGCGGCTTGGAGCTTGCCAGCACCTTCACGGGCGGCCACGTATCGGCCCTCAACCGCGATGTCACCATTGACGACCGCGTCATGAGCCTGATCCAGACCGATGCCGCCATCAACCCCGGCAACTCGGGCGGTGCGCTCATCAATAAGTACGGCCAGGTCGTTGGCATCACCTCGGCAAAGCTCGGCATCAGCTATTACGAGGGCCTGGGCTTCGCCATCCCGATGGATACGGTCAAGCCCATCGTCGATGAGCTCATCCAGAACGGCTACATCGCAGGCCGTCCGCAGATCGGTATCTCGGGCCTCAACGTCACCGAACAGCAGTCGGCGGCATACGGCATTCCGCAGGGCGTGCGCGTCATGGACGTCGATTCCCGCTCCAACGCGGCGGCGGCCGGTGTACAGGTCAATGATATCATCACGGCCATCAACGGGACCGAAGTCACGGATATGGATGGTGTCAACGCAGTCAAGGACGAACTGAAAGCGGGCGATACGGTAACGCTCAAGCTGTACCGCATGTCCACCGGCAAGACGGTCACGGTCTCCTTTGCCCTGAACGATCAGCATGATATGCAGGGCGATGACCCGGCTGATTCGCAGCAGAGCCAGCAGGACAGCCAGAATGGGCAGCAGTACTATTACCAGAACCCGTTTAGCTACTTCTTTGGCTGGTAAATCCCACATAAAAAAACCGCTCCCCTGTTGGGGAGCGATTTTTTATGGGATTTTGCGGCATTTGATGCCGTAGCTGCCGCGGCTGCCGGGCTCGTAGCCGCGATAGATCTCGTGGAGCACCCCGTCGATCTCCACCTGGTCGTCGCCGAGGAAACGGCAGGTATGTCCGTTTTTCTGGCAATAGGCAGAGATGGCGGCCTGCGCTTTGGACACGGTCGGATATTCGGTCCCTTCATAGGGCACCCAGAACGATGCGTGCAGCCATTTCATGACAATCCCTCCTCAGATCTCGGTGAACTTCAAAAACCAGCCGGGTACATAGCCATAGTATACGCCCAGATCGACCCGGTGCTTGACCCCATCCAACAGGATGACAGCCGGTTTTTTCCGCTCGATAAACTGGTATGTGATGTGGTTTTTGATGCAATAGCGCTCGATCTCGATGCAGAATGCTTCGGCGCCCTGCGGGCACTCATCCAGATCGACGATCAGGCTGGCGGCTGGCGCGCGCCGTCCCAGCGCGCCGTTGAGGTCACGCGCAAGACGCCGCGCGGCGCGGTATTCGATCAGCCACAGGGCGAAGAGCAGCAGCAGGTTGAACAGGACGCAGCGCTCAAGCACGGAAAAACCGGTCAGGCGGAACAGGAGCAGCCAGGCGAGGATGGGAAGGCCCAGCGCGAAGAGCGTGTTGAGCCCGGATAAATAGGGTGTGACCGGGTGCGCACGGGGCGCACGGCGGTGCCATACCATGAGCAGGATGCCGAGCAGCGCGTAGACAAGCAGCAAGAGCGGGAAAAAGCCCATCCAGCGCACGGTGATGGCGCGATTGCCGAAACTGTATACGGCGAACAACGCGGAGACCAAAAGCGCAAGCCCTAGGCATAGGCCGGGGACAAACTGGCTGCGGCAGCTGTGCAGAAAGCGTTTCATAGCGTGCCCTCCTGGAAGCGCTCGCGCAGCGCGCGGGCATATTTGCGCGAGATGTAGACCGCGTCGCCGTTGTTCATCTGCGCGCAGATGAGGCCATTCGGCATGGGCGCAAAGCTGTGTACCTGATCGAGATTGATCAGCACGCCGCGCGCGGCCTGGACAAAATTAGGCGGAAGGAGTTGCTGGACCTGATAGAGCCGCTGGGACAGCGTCAGGAAGCTGTCTGCAGTGCGCACCAGCAGGCTGTCGCCCTCGGTCTCGATGCGGTAAATGGATTCGCTTGCGACTGGGACGGTCTGCGCATCCCGGCGGCAGAGCAGCCGCACGCTGCGGAAGCACTCCTGCTCAAGATAGGCGGCCAAGCGGTTGGCCGCCGCATCCCGCTGGTGCAGGTGAACAACGGCGAACTCGGCGGCATCCGCCGCGAGCGCCTCAAAAAATACTTTCAAACCCAGCATCTCCCTTTCGTGTTACCTATAGTATACATATGATGCACGCCCAGCGCAAGCTGTGCGGCGGTAAGCGGCACGATCGGGCAGGCAAGTGGCAGGACGGAGAGTTTGGAAAAAAATTCAAAACATCGGGAACTTTTTGCGGCATTCGGCCGTCTGTATAAATAGAAGAAAATGAACCGAAGGAGAAAAGGAGCTGAGAGCGTAGTATGAACCGAGCGGCAATTATCCTGGTGCTGGCACTGGTCGTGGCGGCCGTCGCGCCGGGGCGCACAGAACTCAAGGCCACGGCTGCGCCGGCCGGACAGACAGCGGCCGCCACGCAGCAGGCCGGTACCATGACCGAAGAAGCCAGCCTGCCGGACGGATTATATACCGTACAGGGCGGCGATATGGACGGCTTTGCCTATACTTTGCAGTTTACCCAGCCGGATGGGCAGTCCGGCAATCTCATAAGCGGTCAGGCATACCCGAACCAGTGGAACGGCGCGATCATTGACCGCATGAGCACAGCGCAGTCCATCGAGCAGGCCGGCACCTGGGACAGCGTACCCGAGGGTACCAGCCTTACGCTGCAAACGCCGGGCAAGGATATCGCGCAGGTCACGGTGACCTTGGACCCCAATACGGTCTATGACCTGCAAACCGGCCAGCCGGAGACGTCCAAGGACGTATATGCGCCGCAGAGCATCCAGATGACACCGGGCGAGGACGGCGAGCTGCACACCTGCTCGTTCCCCATCTCCTTCCGCGCCCCGGACAGCCTGCAGGAATACAACCAGATATTCTGCATCATTGAAGTGACCTTCCGGGACGGTGACAGCTGCGACATTGGCTGCGCCTTGACCCGTGCCTGATTTTTTTTGACAACAACATTGCCTACCATCCTCCAAGGCGTCTGGCCCGTTCCTTTGGAACAGGCCGGGCGCTCTTTTTTGCCGCAAGCCGGCCGGGGCTTGCGCGCGCTGCCCGGATGGGGTAAACTAAAGCAGAGCAAATGCGTCTTTAGGAGGCGATCGAATGAATAGTTATGCGCGTATTTATGCAGTTGTGCGCGCGATCCCGCGCGGTAAGGTTGCAACGTACGGACAGGTCGCACGCCTCGCGGGCAACCCACGCTGGTCGCGGGTCGTCGGCTATGCGCTGCATGTCAATCCGGACCCGGAAGGCATCCCCTGCTACCGCGTGGTGGACCGGATGGGCCGCACGTCCAAGGCGTTCGCCTTCGGCGGCAGCGACGTGCAGCGGGCGCTGCTGGAGGCCGACGGCGTGCAATTTTTGCCCGATGGACGGGTCGATCTGGCTGCATGCCAGTGGGATGGCCAATAAAAAAGACCACACAGCGGTCAGAAAAACAACTGTGCGGTGATCTAAAATTATTCTGAGAAACTCGAATCCGCAAGGCGGCTCGAGTGAATTTGCTTCGCACGAAGCAAGCCGCTTACAGAAGCACCATCCATACTTTCCACAATGATGGTGAACTCACAAAGTTCACTGTCAGAACCAACATAGTAGACTTCCGTTCGTTCTTCTCCCGGATCGACTTTGGGCGACATGGCGGACACGATCTGCCCCTTGTTCACATCATACAGGTAGACATGGGCCGGGGAGGACCATGAATCATTTTCAAAGTACCAGCGCAGATATTCTCCATCGCCGGGGTTCATGCGAAAAGACGGGGTTTTCTGTTGGCCCGAAGTGCCCGTATCCACATCCCAAGTTAACAGTACAGCACGTGGAGCAATCTCAATCTCTGCTGGTGTGGAAGGAGTTGGTTGAGAATCATTGTACGCAAGTGCCGTTGACAGGCTAAGTGCTAAAATTGCGCAAAGTGCAAGGATGCGGCGAAGCTGTTTCATAAATCATCTTCTCCTTTCACAATACAGGATCGGTTAGGGAAAACAACAATCGATTGTTTATATTATAGTAACATAAATTTCAGAAAAAAATATATCTAAATTCACCATATATTTAGAAGAAATTTATACATTATATCTAGG
>ERZ1090868.525-NODE-525-length-21397-cov-6.134477_pt1 | contig 21397 bp, 15 predicted proteins | sample MGYA00478475_ERZ1090868 | MGnify/ENA primary metagenome ERZ1090868 (study PRJEB33644, sample SAMEA5815747) | chicken gut metagenome | biome: Chicken; feature: Gastrointestinal Tract; material: Caecum | place: Ireland | collected 2019-01-01 | study: A study of the...
TAACTAAAATTACGGCAGTCAAGGCTTACTGTGTATGATAAAAAAAAACATATATATCTTGGTCTATATCTTGATCCGCAAAATGAGTGAAGCAGAAGATATTATGAATTTTGATTGGGAAAGAGGCGGTCCTATGACGTGTGATTTACAGATGGTTTGGGCAAAGACAGACCCATATCAATCGATTTTGACGCACTCCATCCTCGCGGGGATAATAGCGCAAGTCATCACCGAAAAAATGATCGTTCCTGGTGTGCGGCGCCGGCTGTCTGAGGCCCTGTCATGCACGGAAGAGGCATTAAAAGACTGGATCGGGTACCTGACCTCCCTGCACGATATCGGGAAGGTGGAAGGCCAATTTCAATGCCGATGGCCGCAGATGAGAGAAAAGATGGATCAGATGCAGCTGCCCTCCGGCAGCTATGGCTTGGAACCTGTCCGGCACGAGAAGACCACATACCTGTGCTTGCGGGATCGCATTTGGAGCGCGGTCCCCAATCGTAAAATGGCTAAGTTTTATGCCAAGCTGTTGGGGGCGCACCACCAGGGGAAACATGGCGGAAAGGGCGATCAGGGAAATCCATTTTGGAATATGCTGCAGGAAGAGCTAGAGCACAGGATGCGGCGCCGGTTCCTGCATGCGGAGTCGGTGTATTTGCCAGAGCTGGAGAAAAAAGATCGGGGCAGTGTGGGCGCCCTGCTGCTTGGGATCGTAATCCTGTCCGATTGGATCGCATCCAGCGACTACTTTGCGCAGGCAGAGACGTGGTTTGACCAACCGGATGCGCAGGAGCATGCGGTACACCTTGCAGAGATATTTCTGACAATCAGCGGGCTGGAGAGCCAGGCCGTAGAATGGGGAACGGCATTTCCTCAAGTATGGCCGAATATTCCGAGAGATGGGATGCGTGGGCTGCAGGCCGAGACCGAAGCCCTGTTCCAGCAGGCACAGGAGCGCATTGCGATGGTGCTGCTGGAAGCCCCGATGGGAGAGGGAAAAACCGAGGCGGGCATTTATGCTGCGCTTCAGATGGCCCGGCAGTGGGGGAAAAATGGGTTTTATGTGGGGCTGCCAACAGCCGCGACTTCGAATCAAATGGTCGGACGTATGCGGGGGCTCCTGGATCTGCACCACACGGCCGAGCAGGTCCGGCTGCTGCACAGTATGGCTTGGTTAAGCGAGGATACAACCCATTTTTTCTATCCGAACTTTGAGACAGAAGAGGAACGCTACGCTTCCGGCTGGCTGCTTCCCGTACGGAGAGGGCTGCTGGGTTCTTATGCGGTCGGAACAGTCGACCAGGTTATGATGTCCGTTTTACTCGTGAAATATGGCGTTTTGCGCTTGCTTGGCCTGTCCGAGAAAGCCCTCGTGATTGACGAATTGCATTCTTACGACGTCTATATGAGCGAGATCCTGCACCGGTTATTGGAATGGTGCAAGGCACTGGAAATCCCGGTCGTTTTATTGTCTGCGACCCTTCCGCCCGAGAAAAAAGCGCAAATGCTGTCTGTTTACACGGCCGAGCCAATTTCCTCCGTCTATCCTGCCGTGACGGCGATTACAGAATCAGGTAAAGTGCTGGTGCGGCCGATCGCTCACACAGAAAAACAGCAGACGGTATCGGTCACGCTTTGCCCAATCCTGTATCAGAGCGAACAGATTGCCTCGCGTGCAACAGAATTGGTTAAAGATGGAGGCTGCCTCTGTATCCTGCTCAATACCGTGCAGCAGGCGCAGGAAGTTTTTCAGGCCGTACAGGCTACGGGCTTTGCCGGGGAGCTACTGCTGTTTCATGCGCGATTCCCGGCAGCGCGGCGGGAACAGATCGAACAGCGCTGTATTAGGCTGTTTGGAAAAGACACATCTGTACGGCCTCAAAAAGCGATTTTGGTCGCGACCCAGGTGGTGGAACAGTCCCTGGACGTGGATTTTGACGTGATGATGACAGAGATCGCCCCGATTGACCTTGTGCTCCAGCGCATGGGACGCGAATTCCGGCACAAGGACACACCCCGGCCGCCGCATATTACGGCACCGCATCTCTATGTCCTGACACCGGAGCAGCCCGAACGGTTGAAAAGGGATAGATCGGTCTATCCAGACTGCCTGCTGCAGCAAAGCATCCATCTCTTGGAACAATACAAGCTGATCCGCATCCCAGAAGACCTGCCGGAACTGGTCACGCTGGGATACGATCCGGCGGCTGCGCCGCCCGAGGCGCTCACCAGCTGGCTGGAACATCAAATTGATGACCAGGTGAAAGCGTCAGTGAGTGGGAGCTGTCTGATCCAGGAACCTGAGAAAGGGTATACCCCCATCATCGGACCGGAGGAAATCCAGTTCGATGACCTGGAAAGTACCAGCTACCTCTCAGCCAAGACACGGCTGGGAGAACCGACCGTCCGCATTGTACTCCTGCCTCCAGACCGCTTTCAATATTTCCGCAAGAAAAGCCAGAAAAACGGGGAGCGGATTTGTCTGTCGGAGGTGAGTGGGGAGGAAGCGCGGGAGATCCTGAGATCCAGCGTTGCAGTCCAAGAAAAGCGCTTGCATGCGGGCCATGAGGTGATTTTTGGGAAGAGACTGCTGGAGGGGGTCCGAATTTATCCTTCGACGATCGATAAGAGCGGAAATCTACAGTATACGCAAACGGATGGTAGACGAATCGTGATAAACAGGGAGCTAGGTGTAACCTTTGAGGAAGGTGATGTGCGTGAAAGCGTCGTTTAATCTCTTGACACAGCCGTGGATTCCGGTGATAGATCTGAACGGAACTGCGCAGGAAGTTGGCTTATTGGAGGCCCTAGAACGGGCCCATACCTACCGAGGCGTTCGGGATATCTCACCGATGGTGGAATACAGCGTGTACCGGTTTTTGATTGTCGTTCTGATGGATATGTTCCGCCCGGAAGACAGCGATGCACTGGATGAGCTGTTGGATGAAGGCTGTTTTGACCCGGATATCATCCGGGATTATGTGCGTACCTGTGAGCGGGAAGGAGTCCGTTTCGATCTGTTTGATCCGGAAAGGCCGTTCCTACAGACCACATATCAGAAAGATTGGGATCGAGAGCCAAAATCTGTTACGGTCTTGGATTATACGATCCCAAACGGGAACAATCACATCCATTTTGATCACAAACGCGGGTATGCGGCCTATGCACCGGGCAAGGCGCTGCGGATGATGCTCGCGGCGCAGATTTTCTGCACGGCAGCTGCCCAAGGGTACCCTTCCAATGTCAATGGTGCGCCGCCGTGGTTTACCTTGATTCAGGGGCAAAATTTGTTCCAGACTTTGGTATTTAGCATGCTTGGAGGGGACAGGATCAAGCTGCCATTGGACCGTCCGCCAGTCCTGTGGCGCAATCTGGATGAAGTAACACCCAAGCAAAAGGTGGCGAAGACCTCGTGGCTGCTCGGTATGCTCTTCCCGGCCCGCAGGATTCATCTGATCCCAAGCGAGGATGGGCATTGTGTCGCAAGTGTATATTTTAGCCAGGGGATGAATTACGCAGTGACCGATGCGTGGGAGGACCCGCATGTTACATACCACATCACCCCGAAAGGACGCTTCAACTGGAAGCCTTCCAGTGATGAAACCATCTGGCGCAACCTGACCGATCTGATCGACACAGCGGGAAAACGCGCGCCGCAGATTGTAGCACAATATGAAGATCTGGATCATTCCGACCGTTTCTTGTCGCTCACGCTTTATGGCGTCGAGACAAACCAGGCCAGCTATATCAAAGCACAGCGGCACGATCTTCAGATCCCCAAGAAGATTATAGGAAATGAAACTGCACTGCGATTTATCACCGGATATATTGCACAGGCAGAGCGGCTGGGAAGGGCACTTTATAAATCCCTAAACCATGAAGAGATTACAGAAGAGAGCCGCCTTCAGGCAAGGCAACGGTATTATGCATCCTGTGAACGGCTCCTGTGGGATCAGTTTGAGGCGATGACCGCGCCTGCATTTGATTCTGAATCCAGCTTGCAGGCTGCGGTGCGCCAGCAATGCCAGGAAGCGGCCAAGAGTGCGGACTGGATTTTGGCACAGTTGCTCCTGCGCGGCAAAACGATGCTCCAGGCTATGAATAATCAGCAAAAAATTCTTGGAAAAGAGATTGCAGCCATCAAAAAGGAGATGAAAATATGAGCAAAGTGGATTGGGATGGATTTTTTGTGCGGTTGGATGCTCTGCCCAAGGGCAGCCGCGTCGCCCTGAAGCGGGCAGCCGGGACTATGCTGCAACAGACAGACGGACGGACCATGAGGATCTTTTATCAGTGCCTGCCCGACATGGTTGCGCCATGGCAGGAAGATCGGGCGTTTGCGGCCGCCTGCCTGCATTGCCTCTGGGATGCGGCGGACAAACGCCAGCCAATGGAACAGGTTTTTTACCAGCTGGGCCGGGATCAGGATATTTCAGAGAGCGTGCAGCACCGGTTGGGGGCGCTGCTGGATGTCCCGTGGGATGAAGATGGGTTTATGCTGACCAAATTGACGCGGCTGATCCGGCTGGCAAGCTCCAAAGGCTATGCGGTGGATTGCCAGCGGCTGCTGGAAGATTTGTTCTATTGGAATGGGGATAAGCAAGCTGTGCAGCGCAAGTGGGCGCGTGCACTTTATACGAAACCGGAAGATTCACAGGATGCGCAAAAAGGAGAATGATCTATGTTATACGAAATTCATATGCTGAAAAACTATCCTCCAGTCAATCTGAACCGGGACGAGTCCGGCGCGCCGAAGTCCTGTATGTTTGGCGGAGCCACCCGCGGCCGTGTATCCAGCCAGTGCCTGAAGCGGAGCTGGCGGATATCGCCGCTGTTTTCCCAGGCCATTGGCGCGGAACATTTGGGCATCCGTACCCGGCAGCTTCCCCAGTTGGTAGCCGAGAAACTGGCCGAGCTTGGTGTCAGTCAGGAGTACATCGACGCGGTATTTCAAAAAATCAGCGGGTTTGGAAACAAAGAGGGCAAAGAGAATAAAGATGGCAGTTATACTGCGCAGATCATCTTCTATGCACCGGAGGACATTCAGGCAGTTGCGGATGCTGTCCATGAGATGATAAAGGATTGTGCGTCTGTGAAAGATGTAAAGGCACTGAAGGCCAAAGACCTGCAGGATGCTGTTAAGGGCGCGGATGTTCGTCCGATCACGTTGGATATGGCACTGTTTGGCCGCATGGTCACTTCCAACGCGTTCCGTGATGTTGAGGCCGCCATGCAGGTTGCGCACGCAATCTCGACCAATAAGTTGAACATGGAGTCCGATTACTTCACGGCAATGGATGATCTTCTGAGCGGTGCGACCATGGAGGAGACCGGTTCGGCTATGATCGGAGATACAGATTATAACGCATCGTGCTATTATCTGTATGCCTCGTTGGATACCGATATTTTGCGCGACAATCTGAAATACACAGAGGATGCTGACCAACTGATTCGAACCGCAATCCCGGCTTTGATTCGCACAATGGCACTGACCAATCCTTCGGGCAAACAGAACAGTTTTGCCGGAAATGTACTTCCCAGTGCGATCTTGATTGAGTGTAAGGAAGAAAAGGTACCTGTCAGCATGGTAAATGCTTTTGTACGCCCCATCAAACCGGAGCCGTCTAATGACTATGACCTGGTTAAGGGTAGCATTCAGACGCTGGTTCGTCAGATTGATACCATACAGAGCTGCTTTGGACTCCATGTTGAGCGGCGGCTGTGGTTCTGTCCCGCGGCGGATTCCATCGCACCGGTATGCGAGGCGACGGTGTGCAAGACACTGCCTGAGCTGCTGGAACAGGTCACCGGGACACTGGCATGAGGCGGCTATGATGGGAAAGACATTACTGATTTTGCGGCTGGAAGGGGTATTGCAGTCCTGGGGAGATCACTCCAAGTGGGACACGCGCGACAGTGGGGACTTTCCGAGCAAATCCGGTGTGGTAGGGCTTTTGGCCTGCGCCTTAGGGCTGGAACGGGACGACCCGGAGATCGTCGAGCTGTCTGCAAACCTGCATATGGCCGTGCGAGCAGATCGCCCAGGCATCCGTATGCTGGATTTTCATACGGTGCGCGGCAATCCCCTGTACAATGCCGAGGGAAAAGCGCGGGCAAACAATACGGTGGTATCGTATCGATGGTATTTGCAGGATGCCAGTTTTTTGGTGGTGATTGACTTACCTGAGGCTTGGCGAGAGCGGGTCATAGAAGCCTTGCAGCATCCCGTATGGCCGATTTATCTGGGACGTAAGAGCTGCGTCCCGTCCCGTCCAGTTTTGGAAGAAACAACCGCGTCGTATATCGATCTGATGGATGCGATCCGGCATTATCCGGTATGCAAACGGGAAGAAGATGGCCCTGCGCCGCAATCGCTGTACTATGAATGCGAGATTCCAGGAGATAGCACGGCCAGCTACACCCGTGCAGATGAACGGATATCGGAAGGGCGCAGCTTTGCGCTTCGCTCGGTACATCGTGGTATGGTCACCAGGGAGGTACAAGATGTATCTGACAAAAATTGACTTATCGCATCTTCAGAGGGACATCCGACGGCGGTTGGGCGACTGCCAGCAGTTCCATCAGATGATTATGGGGCTTTTTGAATGTGATCGCAAGAGTGCGGGAGTGCTCTATCGTGTGCGTGAGGATCGCAACACTTTGGCAGTATATCTCTATTCCAACCGGCCGATCAGCCGGGAGCATCTGCTGCCTGGAATGCACATTTCCGGACAGCGCGATGTGACCTTATGGCTGGAATCCATGAAGCCTGGACAGGTGTGGCACTTTGACTTATTGGCCTCCCCGACAAAAAAGGTGGAACAGGACGGCACAAAAAACAGCCGGCGGCGCATACTTCGCACCTTAGAGGAGCGCATCGCCTGGCTGGCCAAGAAAGGGGTGCAAAACGGGTTCCAGCTGATAAGTTGCCAAGAACTGGGAGGCGGCCAGATCACCGGCCGGCATATCCAGGAGCGCGGCGGCCGGATGTATTTGGATCAGTACCATTATCAGGGAACACTCCAGATTACAGATGCAGAACAATTTCAGAAAGCTGTCCAGGAAGGGATCGGGCCTGGAAAGTCCTACGGTTTGGGGATGCTGCTGTTGAATCCATAGCACAAGACTACAGGTCGATTCTTTGAACTTTTTTGAAGAGAAAATAGGGCGGATGGCGCCAATCATCCGCTAAACTCTAATTTTGTTTTAGTGTAAGCCCCACGTGCGTGGGGATGAACCGATGTAATTGCTAGTCAACAAAATACAACTTTTGTAAGCCCCACGTGCGTGGGGATGAACCTACAACGCCAAATCCGCAGATTATTGCAGCAGTCGTAAGCCCCACGTGCGTGGGGATGAACCGTGGGTTTTGTGTTCCATGGTTTCCTCCTTGTGGTAAGCCCCACGTGCGTGGGGATGAACCGTTATTATTTTTTGTGGATAACTCAATTTTGGTGTAAGCCCCACGTGCGTGGGGATGAACCGGTCGTCCGCGAGATTGTCGCATGGGCGGCGGCTGTAAGCCCCACGTGCGTGGGGATGAACCGATGCACTGTAATGGTGATCCGGTCGGCGCGTGCGTAAGCCCCACGTGCGTGGGGATGAACCCATTTTGAAATCTGGCATTTTCCCGCATTTATTGTAAGCCCCACGTGCGTGGGGATGAACCGCTCGCAACGGACATTGCGGGCGCATATTTTTTTGTAAGCCCCACGTGCGTGGGGATGAACCTACATGCACGTCCACGAGATCCCGACCGTGAACAGTAAGCCCCACGTGCGTGGGGATGAACCGGATCAGATCGCGCGCCTGACCGATCATGGCGCAGTAAGCCCCACGTGCGTGGGGATGAACCGCTGAGGGGCAGTCTGCCCCCCTGCGCGGGGGGTGTAAGCCCCACGTGCGTGGGGATGAACCTAATCGGCCGATTTTGCGTTGTATTTGGCCAACGTAAGCCCCACGTGCGTGGGGATGAACCTATGGAGGTATAATGTTGAAATCTGGCATTTTCCGTAAGCCCCACGTGCGTGGGGATGAACCGGGGATCACTTGTGCTCAAACTTTGAGCCTTATGTAAGCCCCACGTGCGTGGGGATGAACCGCCATGAAATTTAGAAACCCCCAGACGGGGAAAGTAAGCCCCACGTGCGTGGGGATGAACCGATATACTGGGTTTCAAGCCCGAAAAATATAAGGGTAAGCCCCACGTGCGTGGGGATGAACCTAACGCGGTGCCCGCCCGCCGCTCGTGCGGTGGTGTAAGCCCCACGTGCGTGGGGATGAACCGGCCAGTGATTATACATCATCACAACAGGTCATGTAAGCCCCACGTGCGTGGGGATGAACCGGCGCAACGCGCCGCAGCCGGACGGCGACGCGAGTAAGCCCCACGTGCGTGGGGATGAACCATCTGCGATTTTTTCACATTTATTGCGTTCTGGGTAAGCCCCACGTGCGTGGGGATGAACCGATATGATGGATACACAATCCCCCCACGGTGTCCGTAAGCCCCACGTGCGTGGGGATGAACCGTTTTTAGGCCATTGGCTGACCGATCGAGGACAAGTAAGCCCCACGTGCGTGGGGATGAACCGGCAGTAACGCCGTGAGGCCGCGCAAAGCGGCCGTAAGCCCCACGTGCGTGGGGATGAACCGTCTCTCGTGCGCGCGCACACGCGCACGCACGCGTAAGCCCCACGTGCGTGGGGATGAACCATCGTCGCATGGGCGGCGGCTGAGGTCGCCGCAGTAAGCCCCACGTGCGTGGGGATGAACCGCCGAGGGAGCTGAGGAGCAGTCTGCCCCCCTGCGTAAGCCCCACGTGCGTGGGGATGAACCGCCGGGCCGGACGCGCCCAGGCGCCGGGGGGCGTAAGCCCCACGTGCGTGGGGATGAACCTCACTATTTTGTTTAATTGGGCCCGCTCGCGGGGTAAGCCCCACGTGCGTGGGGATGAACCGCCGCCGAGACCGGGCCGGACGCGCCCAGGCGCGTAAGCCCCACGTGCGTGGGGATGAACCGCTGTGCGCGGACACACGGCGCATTCCCAGCGCGTAAGCCCCACGTGCGTGGGGATGAACCGTGGTCGAATCCCTGCGGCTGTGCGGTTGCCCAAGTAAGCCCCACGTGCGTGGGGATGAACCTTCGCGGGGTCACAACGCGGCCCCTGCGAATTAGTAAGCCCCACGTGCGTGGGGATGAACCGGCAGCAGATGCTCATTTGTTTTCTGGAGGGCAGTAAGCCCCACGTGCGTGGGGATGAACCGCACAAACAGGCTGACGATAAAACATACCGAAGTAAGCCCCACGTGCGTGGGGATGAACCGCAACGGTTATGCCCGTGTTGCGCCTGGCGGCGGTAAGCCCCACGTGCGTGGGGATGAACCGCGCGCGATCTGATCGTCTGTCAGACGTATGGTGTAAGCCCCACGTGCGTGGGGATGAACCGGCCGATAACAAACGCATACCGGGTAAAATGCAGTAAGCCCCACGTGCGTGGGGATGAACCTATTTTACGGCGTAATATTTGCGGAGGCTGTGCGTAAGCCCCACGTGCGTGGGGATGAACCTAGCGATTTTGTTTAAACTGTCCCCCAAAAAATGTAAGCCCCACGTGCGTGGGGATGAACCGGATACACAATCCCTCCGCGGTGTCAGACGCGGTGTAAGCCCCACGTGCGTGGGGATGAACCGCACCAGCAAGAACTTCAGAATATCCGGGCCATGGAAACCCCACAGGTGTGGGGATACATGCAAAGGAGGTAGCCTTAAAATGAAGAACCTGCAAGAACTGCCCCAACTAAAAGATAGTATCAGCTACTTGTATGTGGAGCATGCGATCATTGAGCAGAATGATGCAGCGATTGTAGCAATTCAGAAAGACGGACGGACGCCGATCCCGATCGCCGCGATGACATGCCTGCTATTAGGCCCCGGGACCAGCGTGACCCATGCGGCGATTCGGGCAATCTGCGAAAACGGATGTATGGCGATTTGGTGCGGCGAACATGCAGAACGTTTCTATGCTGCCGGTATCGGAGAGACCAGAAGTGCGAAAAATCTGCTGACACAGGCAAAAGCCTGTATGGACGCCGACAGGCATCTGGAAGTCGCGAAAAGAATGTATCAGGTCCGTTTTCCCAAGCTAAAAGTGGGTGGGATGACCTTGCAGCAGCTCCGTGGGATGGAGGGGATTCGCGTCCGAAAGGCGTATGAACTGGCGGCAAAGACCACCGGTGTCCGATGGAAAAATCGGTCTTACAAAGCCGAGAAATGGGAACAGTCTGACCGCGTGAATCAGGCGTTGTCCGAAGCAAACGCGCTGCTGTACGGACTTTGCCATGCTGCAATCGTTTCCCTGGGATATTCTCCCGGTCTTGGGTTTATTCATACGGGAAAGCAGCTCTCTTTTGTATATGATGTAGCCGATCTTTATAAGGCTGAAACGACCATCCCGGCAGCATTTGAGGCGATCCGGAAAATGGGGCAAGGAGAGGATGACAAGAAGCAAGTGCGCTTGACCTGCCGGACCTATCTCGCAAACGCACATGTCCTATCGCGGATCGCGCAGGACCTTGCCTGGATCTTTCAGGAGGATCAGGAAGCGGAAGAGACAGATGCAGACGCGCAGAGCGCGTTGTGGGATAATGAGCAGGGGGAGATCGAGGGAGGCAGGAATTATGCCGGAGGAGGCGCGCCATTATGACCGTGATTGTGATGGAGTGTGCGTCAGAAAGTATTCGCGGAGAGTTGACCAGATGGTTTTTAGAGCTAAAACCCGGTGTATTTGTCGGAAATGTAAACGCCCGGATTCGGGAATTATTATGGAAGCGGATCTGCGAAACCGATGCCGCGATTGGTTCGGTCATGGCCTTTTCTGCCCGCAATGAACAGGGATTTGAAATGAAAGTTTTTGGCGATCCCAGGCGAAAAGTGACAGATTTTGAGGGGATTCAGTTAATTACAGTCGCCCCAAGCCCGGAGGACAGGACCGAAACCATCGGCCTGCCCGAGCCAGTCCCTGACTTTCAGGCGACCGATCTATCAGGATCTGGTGAGCGGGATACCGTCCGTCCGCCAGAGGATTTCACAGCTCCATAAGAAAACAGCACCGCATGTTTGAGGCGGTGCTGTTTTCTTGTGGAGGGCCGAAGGCGTGGGCCTCCACATAAAACACACACGCCCTTCAAGTACGCTTCATATAGGCCTGGTATGCTTGTCCTATTCCAATGAGAAAGGAACAAGGCGATATGGAAATTGAGATTCAAGATGTCAGCATGACCTATCCGAACGGAAAACAGGCGCTGCAAAACCTAAACCTGCACCTCAAAGCGCCCAGCTTGGTTGGCTTGCTGGGCCCGAATGGGGCGGGAAAGTCCACTTTGATGAAGCTGCTTGTAGCAGCTTTGCTGCCAACCGGCGGCGCGATCCAAGTGGATCATGTGCCGCTGAGCAAGGCCGAACGGGCGCTGAAATCCAAGCTCGGCTATTTGCCACAGGACTTTGGGCTGTTCGATACGCTGACGGTCACACAGTTTTTGGACTATATGGCCGCCCTCAAGGGGGTGCCGCACCCCAAAGACGCCATCCAGCAGGCCATCCGGGCGGTCAATTTGGAGGAGGAAGCAAAGGCCAGGATCCGGACTTTATCGGGCGGCCAGCGCCAGCGGGTTGGCATTGCCCAGGCGCTTTTGGGCGATCCTCCCTTCCTGATTTTCGACGAACCCACGGGCGGCTTGGACCCGGAAGAACGGATTCACTTCCGCAACTTGTTCTCCCGCGCGGCAGAAGACCGTCTGGTGCTGCTCTCTACGCACATCATCGAAGATGTGCAGTCGGTATGTGACCAGATCGTCGTCATGCATCACGGGCAGATCTTGTTCACGGGCACACCGGAACAGCTCATTCAATCTGCTGTCGGCCACGTGGGCGTCTTTTGGGAAAAGGACGAGATGCAGGAGAGGGGGCTGCACATCACTGCAAGGGTCAACACCCGCAAGGGCGTCCGCTGCCGGGCGGTGGCGGATGAGCTCCCGCCCTATGCCAAGATGGAGGAGCCGACATTGGAGGACGCCTACCTCTATTTGCTCTCCCGAGACCCGGGGGAGGTAACGCCATGAAAACCTTGCGGCTTTTTCCGCTGGAGCTTGTGCGGCTGCTGCAAAGCCGTCTGGCCTGGCTCATTATCCTGGCGACCGTCCTGTCTCCTGTGGCCGGCTTGGTGCTCTACAAGCCGGCGACGGCGACCACAATGCTGTCCCAATATTTGGCCAATCCCGCCATAGCCGGTGGCGTCGTGGGCGGCATCCTGTTTGGTATTTTGACCATATTTGAGCTGGACCGTGTCCGCCGCAGCCGTGCGGATGCGCTGCTGGATGCCGCAGTTTCCCCGCTGGCCATGGCGTGCGTGCATCTGCTGTCGCTGCTGACCACTGCGGTGCTGGCATGGGGCCTCACGGCATTGGTTTGGTTTCCAGTCAGCAAGGGGATGATTGGCACGGTTTTGGACGGCGTCGATTATGGATTGGCCTACGGGCTTCTCATGGGTCTGGCGCTGCCGCTGGCGATCCTGGCAGCCGCTGCCGCCGATCAGTTTACCCGCCGGGCCGACCTGGCTTTGGTCCTGTTTGCCGCCTTTGCGGCGCTCAGCTTGACGGTTTGGAAAGATCACTGGCAGCTTTGCTGGCTCAATCCCTGTGTGTGGGCATTGTCGGACGATTTTTCCAACTTCCGGATCTTTCGCTCGGTGGCCTATATGCGTCTGACCTGGCTGGCGGCGCTGGCCGGGGTTTGGGCGGTGTCCTATCTCTGCATTCGGCGATACGGGAAAGGGCCGCTCGGCTCGCTCTTTCGGAACGCGCGGCGGGCCTATCGCCCGGTGATCGCGCTGCTTTTGCTGGCCTGCTCGGGCACAGCCTACGCCGCCCAGCCCCTGGTCGACCACAGCAATCCAGATCAGACCGTGATGGCCTTTTATGACATCCCTTATGCGCAGGATATGGTCTGTACCCGGATCCATGTACAGGTATTTCCGAATATCACCGCGGGTACTGTCTCCGGCATGGCAGCCTATACGTTTCACAACACCTCCGGGCAAGAGCAGATGGTGGCTTTCGGTGTCACACCTGGCTATACAATCTCTGCAGTGCAGGCGAACGGCGCAGATGTGCCATTCTCGGTGAGCGCATATCAGGAGTTCAACGAAGCCATGATGCAGGTGACCCTTCCTGCAGAGGAGCAGGTGGAGCTGACCCTGCGGTACAGCGGATTCCCGCGGGAGAACGGCAATCTTGCTGCCATGCAGGGCAGCAAGGAGATCAGCCGCGAATACCTGTGCCTGGAAAACGCTGCGCTTTTGCCGGGACTGCTAAACGTCAGCCCGGACGAAACGGCCGATCCGGCCACGATCGAGATCACAGTGCCCAGCTCCATGACCGTCATCCCCTTTGGGGACAGCCAGGCGGAGGTCGTGGCAGAGCACGACGACGGCACCAAAACCTGGCGTTATGCGGACAGCGGGATGGGTGGCATTCTGTATGCCGGGGACTATATTCGGGAGGACATCCAGGCCGGTGGCCTGTCCATTGCATTTTACTATGGGCGCAAGCACCAGCCCATCATGCAGGCCACCGGTGCGGCGGACGCTGTCAAGGCAGTGGTGGATTACTGCACCCAGCACTATGGCCCGCTGTCTTTCAGCGCAGGCGGGACGCTCAAGCTCATCCAGAGCCGGGTGCTTGGCGGCGGGTATGCCACGTATGGCGCCAGCCTGCTGGATGAAGCGGACTTTGCGGCGGACAACCTGAACAACGCCGATAAGGGTGCGGCGGCCGGCGAGGTCATGATACATGAGCTCGTGCACCAGTGGTGGGGCCTGGGCAATATGTTCGATACGCCGGGCCCGGACAGCCCCTGGTCGGCCGAAGGGCTGACCGTCTACACCACCTACCGCATCGTCAAGGCGCTTTACGGGGAGGCGTATGCCCGGGAACACTATGTGAGCCAGTGGCAGAAAAATGTTGACGACTACTATTTGGACTTTTATGTCCGAAACCCGGAATATTTGGATAGATTGCCCGAAGCACAGCGGCTCAAGATCACGAACGACCTCGCTTATGTGCGCCAATACTGCGAGATGCCGCTCAAGCTGCTGAAAGCGGAGCAGCTAGTCGGAGGGGAGGCGGCCATGGACCAGATTTTGCAAGCGCTGTTCGTCCGGGAACTGGACCCGATGTACCCCTACCTGACGTATCAGGATTTTCTAGATGCCTGCGGGCTGACAGAGGAGGATTTGCGCCTTGATTAAGATTTTTCGATATGAGTGCCAGCGCCTGCTATGGAATAAGTTCTTTTTTGGGCTATTGCTGGTGCTGCTGTTCTACGGATGGCAGGTGCTGAACCAAGGCACTCTCTTTGGGGTGGCCCACACCGCGCCATTTTCGCCCTGGAGCTTTGGCGACTATCTCAGCCGGATGACGCCGCTGCTGTGGCTCGGGACGCTGTTTTTCCTGACTTTTTTCACATCCGGCCCGGCCCGGCGGTGCGCGGTGCTGACCGGGGCGACACCGGTCTCCGAACAGGCATACGCCCTTGCGCGGTGCGCGGCAGCGCTGGCCGGGACAGCGCTGCTGGCGGCAAGCAGCGTCATGGAGGCGGCGGCGTTTTATAGCTGGTACTTTGGCTGGCATGCCTGGGGCAGCCTGCTCTTCCCAGCCATGGTCACCCTGCTGCCGCCCTTGGCGCTTGCGCTGGCGAGCGGCTGGCTGCTCGGGGAGATACGCCCCTGGCTGCTCTATGCCTGGATGGCGGCGCCCTTTGTATGCCGGGCTTTGCCGCTGCCGGCAGCACTGGGGATGTGGAACGGGAGCTTTTTCACGCAGTATCCGCTGACGTGCACGGCACTGGACCCGGCTTTCGCCCTGCCGGCGCCGGTGGCCGCCGCGCAAGGCGCGGTGCTGGTCTTGGCCGTGGGGCTTCTGCTGTGCGGGCCGCGGCTTCGGGCGCGGAACGGGGCTGCTAGGCCGCGATAACGAAAAAAACAGAGAGGCCTCCGCTAGTTTTGGCGGAAGCCTCTCTGCTTTTTGGGGGAATATGCCGCAGGCACATACCTGCGGCATACTGTTATTTTGCGGGATTTACTTTGCGATGTTCTCGCAGAAGCGCATGAGGATCGTCGCGACCTGTGCACGAGTTGCGTTGCCTGCCGGGGTCAGCGTGGTCGCGCTGGTGCCCGAGATCAGGCCGGAGGCATTGGCCCAAGCCATGGCGTCGGTCGCATAGGTGCTGACCTGTGCCGCGTCGGTGAACACAGACAGATCGGCCTTGGCGGTCACGTCATAGTCCTTGTGCTGCGCGTAGCGGTACAGGATGGCAGCCATCTGCTCGCGCGTGATGACGCCGTCCGGGCTGAAGGTGGTCGCGCTGGTGCCAGAGACGATGCCGTTCTGCGCCGCCCAAGCGACTGCATCCGCGTAGTACTGGCCGGCTGCAACGTCGGTGAAGGCAGTCGTACCGGTGACGGCCGGGGTGCCCTCCAGGCGGTACAGGATGGTCACGATCATGGCGCGGGTGGTGGTCGCGTTCGGGCTGAACGTGGTGTCGCTCGTGCCTGCCATCAGGCCGTTTGCAAAGACGTACTGCACCGCGTCGGCGTACCAGTCAGAGTCCGCAACGTCCACGAAGGCAGCGACCGGCGTTTCGTCGTCCGCGTCCGAGATGCGCGCGAAGGAGACTTCGATCTCGACATCGCTCTTGGGCATCTCGAAGGTATACGCGCCGTCACCCTCGTCGTCCAGATCGACCTCGTCGCCGTCCGCGTCGTAAACGACCAGCTCGTCGAGCTCATAGCCCTCGTCCGGGGTGACCGTGATGGTCACAGTGTCGCCGGCCTCGGCGCGCGAGGACGGGCTGACGCAGATAGAACCATTGTCGATCCCACTTGCAACCGATACTGTGTAGCGATTAGTGCTGCTGGATGAACCGCTGCTTTCTTCACTATTATTATCCGGCTCAGGGGTTGGAGTCGGTTCTGGGGTGGGATTAGGTGTTTCCTCTTGCTCAGTTTCATCCGATGTAAAGCCGATCAAAACAACTTTGTCATCTGGCATGATGTCCGTCTCCGCATCGGAAACCAACTTGTAGCTATTAACTTCCGCCAACACTTCGTCTGCAATGTTTTGTGTATAAGTTCCATCTTGCACCAGAGGAACTGCTTTGAATGTAATCGCACGAAGCGGAGACTCATAACCAGTATATTCGGTAATCGCTATGTCCATCGAACCGTTGTCAGTTGCCTCATATATTACTTTGTAGCTATCTCTAAGACCGGTAACATATTTGACATCCCCATTTACGGAAAGACCAAACTCGGTGCTGGCTTTTGTCACCTGATTGCCCTCGATAGAACCGCACAGGTTTCCATTTTCATCATAAATGAATATATCAACCGGGCAGGCTATACTCATATTTTCCGTTGGCCAAGTCATAATTTTCCATATTTCTTTGGAAAACGATATATTGCTTTCCTTCAATATGGCCTTTACAACATCACCAAACAAAAAGTCTGCGATTTGGTCCGCCTGTTCTCCCCATGCGTCGTCGTATGCCTCTTTTATTGCTTCCTTAGCAGCATCATAGGCTGCATTCGTATATGCTTTTATATCGGTAAACGTAATCTGAGCGAAATCGCCCGCCTTTTTGTAAGAGGGCCAAGTCTTGTCTCCAGAATCTTTATCTTGCTGCAATACCTTGTAGTCAACTGTTGCGTATAGGGCATATTTGGAACCGGACAGCGTAAAAGAATTTACATTGCAAGTAAATTGTACCGTCAGCATCCCATAATCCGGAGTCTCAAAAACATATTGTAGCGGCACAGCATACTTCGAACCGGAAACCGGAGATTTATATTCGCCGAATACTGATGACATCATATTATCTGCAATCTGGTCAGATAAGCTATCTTCTGGAGCGCTACTCATGATGACCTCTGTAAGAAGCTCTCGCTTTAGACGTGAGAGACTATTGTCATCTATTCCAAAATCCAATTTCACAAGAGATAGATCGGTAATTATAATACCAGAATCAATATCAAGTTCATTCAACTCATCGGATGCTTTTTCAATTAAATCTTTTACTCTTTTGCTGTTCAGCGCCTCCTCTTTTGTTTTTGGTGGCTCATAGTCCAAGTTCATAATTGTGAAAGCAACGTCATCTTTATATTCGCCGACGCTGGTTTCTAGCTTTACCTGAATTATCTCCGTTACACTTGCGTCTTCCTCATCAACAAAATACAGCATCCCAGGTCGGACAAAGCCTTGAGCTACTTTTGTTTGGCCGGGGAGTATAGTTGTCCCAGCCACATTCGGGATGTCTCCATTTCCCCTCCAGCCGAGATTAAATCCATTAGGGGGTGTAATTTCTAAATCATTTAAAGTAAATGCCAAAGTCGGATCTGTCTGCATCATTGCTAAATCGCTGCCTGAGACTCCAGACACTTTACTTTTAATCGTAATTTGATAGCCGATTTCAAATTGAGAACTTGGGACATAATTGCTCCCATCATAACTATATTTATTATCTTTTAACCGGATATTACGATCATCAAGCATTTCAATTTCTATAGATATTTGAGGCTGGAACAAACACATATTGGACAACATAGTGCCACCACCTGCTGATGTCGTTAAAGTTACAGTAACCCAGCGACCAACAAGTGAATCATCAATTGAACTGCTGTCCATCATTTGATAATTACTGCCGTCATGGAAATATGCTTTATTATCTTGAATTTTCTCCAACCGCTTGCAGATTGTTGTTTCGTAATCGGGTAATCGAATATTGTAAATGATACCATCTACCATCCAATACTCTACTGTCTGTCCAAACCATAAATCGATTGCTGATAGATAAGGCGCAGGATCTGTAAAAGCGACAGGATATTGAACACCGTCAATCGTAACATCATCCTGAGTTCCCGTCGTGAAAGTACCTGTCTGTTGTTGTGGGAACTGTACATCAACAATGGCATTATTGAGGAGATAGCATACAGCAAAATCTCCAATGTGATTTTCCAAATCTTCTAGTGCTACTGTTCCATTGGCCCGGTCTAAGTTATACGACTTGCCCCCGAGCAATCCGAGCGATATACTTTCCTGTCCCACCCTGCTCAGTACGTCGCTTGCGGTTGATACCGGAGAAATGCTGAGTACATAGCGGGTCAGCATATCAGGTGCACCATACTCACCGGATTTATACCGTACTAGAACTGTCTTGCCAAGCAAGCTGTCGATACTTTCATCTGGCAATACCGTTTCGTCAGTAATTTGATAAATATACGGAGTCGGATTGCTGCCAAAAGCGGCTTGTTTTACGCTTTCGTCATAGCTTTTAAAAAGCGCAACCATGCTGGTGATACCGCTCTCCGAGCCGCCTGTTCCTGGGGCGTCCGGCCCTGTGCTGTTGTAGTGGATGGTGGCGTTAGTCAAATAATTATTATCAGCACTAATAGAAATTGCATTCCAGTCCGCTTCTGAACCTGTGTAATAGACATCGGTCAGACTCGTACAATTATTGAATGCATAATTATTGATTGTTTTTAAACTTTCCGGCAGAATTATAGAAACAAGATTATGACAAGATTCAAAAGCGCGTTTTCCTATGTTTACTACATTACTAGGAATCTGAATACTTACAAGTGCATTGCATTTATAAAATGCTTGCCCTTCAATTTCAACAAGCGCATTAGATAGATGAATTTCTTCTAATGCAGAGCAGCCAGAAAATATAGCTCCTTCTAATACAGTCAAGCTATCAGGTAATTCCACCTTTCTAAGTACTCCACAATCCTGGAAAGCAGACTGTCCGATACTTTCCACAGTACTCAGTAAAAATATAGATTTCAAATTATCGCAACTATAAAATGCATATTCACCTATGCTTCTCACACCTTGAGGGAGAGTTAAATCTATGAATCCACAATGCGCAAAAGCCCACCTGTCAACAATGAAGTTGCTTGGCCACTCTACATTTTTCAAACTGCTGCAAGCATAGCACATCATATATGGAATAGTAGAAAGATCTTTAGGGAGAACAACAGACTCTAACTTATCCGAGTGTTGGAATGCATTTTCGCCTATAGTTGTAACACTATCTGGTATCTCTATATTAGTCAAAGAGGTTCCACAAAATGCGAAATCTCCAATTTCCTTTAATCCATTAGGAAGATTAACATCTATTAAGTCGTATGCATGCAATGCATGATTGCCAATCTTCACTATGGTATCAGGCAATACTATCTTTTCTATTCCACCTATTTGAAATGCATGGTTAGGGATTTCTGTACGCCATTCAAATTCATAATTATAATTTCCGCCTTTAGGACCGGCTGTAATAAGTTTGCTGTACGATTGATAATAGCCACCCGCTGTTGCCCATGCCTGAGATGCAAACGAAGTTACACTTGATGGCATTATCACTTTTTCAAGTACTTCGCTATCTAATGCTCCTAAGGTATAGCCTCCTATATATGTCACTCCATTTTTTATGACAACAGATTTAATTTGTTCTCGTAAAGCATACCAGGGGACAGTGCTAGTCGTACTATAATCATGCATTTCCCCAATTCCCTGAATAGTTAGTTGACCTGTAGATACATCAAGATTCCAGGTCACATTATCTCCGTTGTTTCCACAGGTGCCATTTATCACGGGCTCTTCCGCTACAGCTCCCGCCAACGTCGGCATCATTACCAGAAGCATAGATAAAACCAGAACTATACTCCATATACGTATCCATCGTTTCCTCATGTATGTTGCCCTCCTTCAAAATTTTATCAGGAAGAATATACCGGCTATTCTAAATATCAATTTAATTGTTCAATGTCTTTCTGGCGGTTACTTTTATTTACTATAATTTATCTGCTTTGACAAAGGAGAAAACCATACCGTCATGATAGACGGTATGGTTTGTCATTTTATAGCGCCATATACTGGAAGCACATGACCATTTTATTATCTGGTCAGCTTCGAATCAAAACGGCATTCTGCGCGCCATCCCAGTCCACGCCAAACCCCAATGTCTGGCCGAGATCCCGTAGTTTAAAGTAGGTATTCCCGTTAATCTCATAGGCTGTCATGTTCAAGGTTTCACCATTTAGCAAAACCTTGGCGTCCGAGACTGTCGCCGATTGGCTTTGTCCGGTCCCCGGAGTCAGTTCTCCGCCGACCAGCGTATAGGGCATGCCGGGCGTCAACTGAATGGCTCGGGTTTTTGCGTCCCAGATTACTTCAAACTGGCTGTTCGTACCGGAAAGTACCGAGGCAAGATCGCGAATCTTGAAGTAATTGTTGCCCGCAATCTCATATGCGTCTAAATTTATGGCGCTGCCGTCTAGGATTACCGAAGAATGAGTCGGCACAGCGAGAATGGTATTGGTCTGCGATACAGAGCCGGTGTTGGTCGATGCAGAACCGCCTATTGAGGAACCAATGTACAAGTACAAAAGGTCGAGATACGGGTCGTCGGGAACGACAAATTCGCCTTTTTGGATGGACAGAGGAACTGCTGTCTCTTTTGTTTCACCGCCGACGGCTTTCATATTGGCACCCAGCAAAATGGTACCGCCGTCATAATGATTTGCATACAGGTTCCGATCAGAGATAATTTCGCCGCCATCAATGATGATATTCTGCCGCGCATCAATAGAATTGAAATAATCAGCTGCTGTTTTGGCTTTTACAACCAGTTGACCGCCGGTCATTTTAAAATTCTTGGCAAAGACCCCATTATCGCCATAAGAGGAATAAGCTTCATCATAGGCAGGAAACAAAGTGGTTGTGCCTCCGGAAATAATCACATCGCCCAGTGCGCCCGCGTTCACGCAAGCGTCGCCATTTGCGTTAATATCCGTTACGTTTAAATTGCCGCTCTCGATTGAGATATTTCTAGTTGAACTAATTTCGCCGATCACATTCAGAGAACCAGATCCTTTGATGTTAATACCGGAATAGGAGGAAATGACCGCATATAGTTCACCTGGAGAGGGAGTTGACGCGGCATCCCAGGTAATCGTATTTTGTCCATTCAGGACGATGGTCAAATCATTTTCGGTAAATTCATTCATAACTAATATGTATTTACCATTGAATCCATTTAATGTTAAAGTATCGGTACTGCCATCGTAGGACCATCCCTCTCCATACCCATTTTCTCCGGCCTCCAATTCGTACTCCTGTATGCTGTCATGCACATAAATCTGATGTGTTATGGCAGCATTAGAAATTGGTACGCAAAGCATACACAACAAGCAGGATAAGACGAATGCGCAGATCTTCTTTTTCATTTCCGTTACTCCTTTCAATTATTCAAAGCTATTATATATTATATATATACGGTTCGTACT
>ERZ1090868.529-NODE-529-length-21296-cov-6.216374_pt1 | contig 21296 bp, 16 predicted proteins | sample MGYA00478475_ERZ1090868 | MGnify/ENA primary metagenome ERZ1090868 (study PRJEB33644, sample SAMEA5815747) | chicken gut metagenome | biome: Chicken; feature: Gastrointestinal Tract; material: Caecum | place: Ireland | collected 2019-01-01 | study: A study of the...
CACCCGCGGGGCGTTCTCTTATACCTTAATATTTATACGGGCAGGCGGGCCTGTTCCCCGCCGCACGCTTATGCCGTTCCGCCCTCCCCTTTCGCGCGTTCGAGGAGCGCGGCGAGCTGGTTCCCCCTGCCGACGAGCGCCATGTCTTTGGTGTACGTCTTGTCGGCGGACGGATAATAGTAACCGAGGACTTTATAATCGGAATCGAGCACGGAAACGCGCCCGGCGGCGCCCTCCGAAAGATAGCCGATGAGCTGCATATCCGACTCGTATAAACGCTGCATAAAAATCACCTCCCGCGACCATTATACGCGGGAGGCGGAAGGTTTGCAAGGGCGCCTGCCTCTTTTTTCCGTTCCGTCACTTTTTTCCCGGCCTGACGTGCGGCAAAGTACAGTCGATGCCCGAAAGGAAGCCCTTGTTGAAGTCCGCCTCGGGCAGCGGCGCGCCGCCGAGCGCGGCGAAGAACAGCCCCGTGAGCCGCTCCCCCTCCGCGAGGGCGCGGCCGAACAGGTCGTCTGCGCTCTCATGCGAACGGAAGGAGGGGTCGGAAGGGTTGCGCCATTCCTCCCGCTCCGTATTGAGGCAGTTTTCGTCTATGCCCGTTCTCCGGCAGAGCGAAGAGAAGGCGCGCTGGCAGTGCAGGGCGCTCTCCGCGGCGTGCAGCATCCTGCGGCGGCGCAGGGTGCGGTCGGTGAACGCGCGCTCGAACAGGAAATAGCGGCGCAGGGCGCGGCGGAACAGAAACAGCGAAAAATGGTGCCTGCCGCGGGCGTCGAACACGCCGCTTAAAAAGGCGTACAGGGCGGGGACGTCGAGTTCGGATATGCGCAGCGGGCTGACGTAATCGGTGACGGATATGCCGCGCAGCTTGCGGATGAAGTGAGAGTCTATGTCGCTCTCGATATAGGCGTGCCAGCGGATACGGCTTTTGGGATGCGCGGCGATGAGCTTTTCCGTCGTGCCGTACACGAAGGGATGGAACACGGTATCCAGCGCGTAGTGGGTGACGTAACCCGCCGCGTAAGAGAGGGCGGCGGAACTGCCGTCTCTGCGCAGCGACGCCAGCATTTCGCTGAAAAAACCGTAAACATCTGTATTGTGCAGATATTTGCCGAGGTTGCCGCCTCCGGGCGTGACGAGGCGCAGAAAATAGAATACGTCTCCGCCCTGCGCGCCGAGGTAATAGGCGGGAAGATCGCTTATGCGCGCCCTCTCCTCTTCCGGAAGGAGGGAAAGGAGCGTTTCCGCATAGATCTGATGGGTATATTGGGCGGGCATTTTCCCCTCCTGTGCGCGGCGCGTCTTTGCACCGCTCCGCCCTTTATTATACCGCATTTCCGCGCTTTTGTTTACTGTTTTTTACAAAGTTCCGCAAAAAAACGGGCGGGCAAAATATCGCCGCCCCGCGGAACCTCCGCGGGGCGGCGCCCACTACCCCATATTCTTCTTTTTAGCCGTTGAGCAGTTTTGCCTTCTGTCTGTCAAACTCCTCCTGCGTGATCGCGCCGGCATCGAGCAGCTTTTTCAGGCGGAGCAGCTTTTGCGTGCGCTCTTCCATAGAGAAGGGCTTCCCCTCCTCCCCGCTGCCCGCGGGAGCCTGCGCGGCGGGCCTGTATGTATCCGCGCCCGTATAGCCGTCCTGCGGATAGGCGGGCGCGGTGCGCTCTGTCTTCGTTTTCAGGAAGACGTCGAGATTTTCGTTGCCGACGCCGTAGAGCTTATTGCGGATGAGTTTGATATCGCAGAGATGGGAAAGGTACAGGCGCCCGAACACCCACGAAACCCAGCAGGCGAAGGGGCCGACGAACAATATCGGAAGCCCCATCTCTATCATCCCGAGAGCGGAAAGCACGATGCCGCATATGACGCACGCGATCGCACCGACCCATACCCAAACGTTGAGGATGACGCGGACGGTGCGCAGAAACTTGTCGTTTACTTCGAACATGGTTACATCCCTCCCAAAATTTTATCTTTCTGCGCGGCGAACTCCTCTTCCGTGAGGACGCCCGCCTCGCGCAGCTTCTGCAATTCTTCCAATGCGTCGAGAGGGTCGACCCCCGCCGCCGCTTTTGCCACGGCGGGAGGGGGTTGAGGGCCGTCCGCTTCCGCCCCGTTAAATTTTTCCAAAAACTTTCTGCACGCGGGGACAAAACTGACGATATAGTACAGGGCGGCAAAAAGAAGCGTGATAATATAGATAAAGAATACTGTGCTGAAATCTCCGCCCGCCAAAAAAACTATAGCAAGCACCGTCAGCAGCCCGATAAATACATGGAAACAGATATCGCAAACCTTTCGCGGAAACAGCAGGAAAAAACCTTCGATAAGAATTAAAAGCAAGGGGGCGGCAAGAGCCTGAATGCCGGGCGACAAAACCCCGTAAAGCCCGGTCATAATTGCTGCCTCTCTCAAGCCTCCAAATAAAAAATACAACCAAAGAATGCCCAAAACAGAGGCTATTGCGACAGAGAACAAGGGAAGTTTTTCCCGCTTGCGGGCAGGGATGAACAGCGCGGCAATACTGAACAGGACGGGCGGCAACATAACGATCAATACGCCGATCTCAAAACGGTATAACATGATCTGAAGCACGACAGCCACGGCAGAATTGAGTATCACGGCAATAGTTAACATGAAATCCAGTTTTTTCAGATAATCGAGAGCGATGAACGCTGCCGTTATCACAAATGCCGCCACACAAAAGAGCCCAGGGCCCCAAAAACTGTCAAACAACAATAAGCTGACAGACGGCCCGAACCTAAGATAATAATAGTACGGTTCCAGCGACAGCAATGCAATCAGAAAAGATACGATAGCCGCGAGGGTCAGAAACCTCCTTTTTGCCATAAAGTACCTCCCGAAACTCTTTTTCTTCATTATAACAAACCGGTGTATCAGTTTTTGAGAATACGAAAAAAATATTTTCACTTTTTTGAAAAAATTTTTGATTTTTCGCCGAAAAAAATTTTTTTGAAAAACTTCTCAATATCGCTTGCTTTTTGAACGAAGATTTGGTATAGTATATAAGCGTCCGACGGAAGTTTAGCTCAGTTGGGAGAGCATCTGCCTTACAAGCAGGGGGTCATAGGTTCGAGCCCTATAACTTCCACCAATACGTTCATACAGAAATACAGTGCGGAATTATCATGCGGGAATGGCTCAGGGGTAGAGCGTCACCTTGCCAAGGTGAATGTCGCGAGTTCGAATCTCGTTTCCCGCTCCACTCAAAATTCCGCACTTATTTTTTGGCGCTATAGCCAAGTGGTAAGGCAAGGGTCTGCAAAACCCTGACTCCCCGGTTCAAATCCGGGTAGCGCCTCCAAAACAAAGCCTCCGCTTCGCTAAGGCGAAGCGGAGGCCGTTTTTTTATGAAAGATACGATTTCTGTACAGCCGAAAAAGATACTCGAGACCGAACGGCTGGTTCTGCGCGAACTTATCCCCTCCGACCTGCCCGCCATGTGCCGCGTTTTGCAGGACAAAGAGACCATGTACGCCTACGAACACGCCTTTTCGGACGAGGAGGCGCAGGTCTGGCTGAACAACCAGCTGCGGCGCTACCGCGAGGACGGCTTCGGGCTGTGGGGCGCGGTGCTCAAAGAGAGCGGAGAGCTTATCGGGCAATGCGGGCTGACGTGGCAGCAGATAAGCGGCGGGCGGCTCCTCGAAGTCGGCTATCTCTTCGAGCGGGCGCACTGGCACAAGGGCTATGCCACGGAGGCGGCGCTCGCCTGCAAAGAATACGCGTTCAGCGTTTTGGGGATGCAGGAAGTTTATTCGATCATCCGCGACAATAACTTTGCCTCGCAGCGCGTTGCGCAGCGAAACGGCATGAACGTATGCGGCAAAACTGTAAAATTTTACTACGGCATGGAAATGCCGCACCTCATCTTCCGCGCCGTGCGGGGCAGATGACCCGCATCTATGCTAAAAAATAATTTGCTTTCAACTTCATATTCCGAACGCCGCTGTGGCGAAACTGGCAGACGCAAGGGACTTAAAATCCCTCGAAAGTAAAATTTCATACCGGTTCGAGCCCGGTCAGCGGCACCATATAAAAAACACCCCGGAAAGGGGTGTTTTTACGTTGCGCCTCCTCCGCCCGCCGAAAACAACTCTTCCGCAAAACGATTGCGCATAAGCGCGGTATGTGGTATAATAAAGAGGACGGAAACCGCGGCAGCCGGCGCAGCGCGGGAGGAAAACAATGGCTTACGCAGACAGGGAAAAGGAGATACTCAAACTCCTCGAAAACAATTACAGCATCGGCGTGAAGGAGCTTGCAAAACAGCTGTATGCGAGCGAACCGACCATCCGCCGCGACCTGATCAAGCTCGAAAAGAAGGAACTGATCATCCGCGCGCACGGCAAAGTGATCATCAATACCCGCTCCGCGGACAAAAACATGGCGCTCTCCGCGCGCGAGCACTATATGGCGGGCATCAAAAACAGCATCGCGCGCGCCGCGAGCACGCTCATCCGCGACGGGAACGTGATCATGCTCGACGCCTCTTCCACCGCCTCCTACCTCATCAAATACATAGAAAATTTCAAAGACGTCATCGTGATCACCAGCGGCATCAAGACCGCCTATATGCTCAGCCAGACGGGTATCAAATTCATCTGCACGGGCGGGGAATGCATCAACGAATCTTTTTCTTTTATAGGACAGTCCGCCATCAATACCCTCAAAGCATACAATGCGGATATCTGCTTCGTTTCCTGCCACGGGCTTTCGGAAACGGGCGTGGCGACGGATACTTCCGTATACGAGAACGACGTGCGCTATGCGATCATGAAACAGTCGAAACAGCGCGTGCTGCTCTTCGACGACACGAAAATAAACAACGGGTTCTGGCATAACCTGTGCGACATCTCCGAGTTCGACGAGGTGTTCTGCAATCATCCTCTTCCCGACAACATCCTGCAAAAGGTGAAACATTTTACGCTGGTGGGCGAACCGTCCTGATCTTCGCCGCGGCAGCATGAAAAGGGCGGGGCTCCGTTAAGGAGCCCCGCCCTTTTCATGATAAGAAGTAAGAAAAATGAGTAAGCTGTTTGTTTTCAGGCAGCGACGAGCACGAGGCAGTCTCCCACGGCGCGCGCGATGCGGTTGCCGCTGCCGTCGAGATCGGAAGGGCTGTTTTTGAGCGTGAGCGCGCCGTTCTCGCGGAGGACGAAGGAGGAAGAACCGCCGCCGTCGAGATTGAGCGCGTCAGCCGCGCCGAGGCTGCGCATGAGTTTGGCGAGGTCGCACAGATTCAGCCCGACGGAATACCCCGCCTGCCTGCCGTCCGCAACGACAAAAACGAGGTCGCCGTTTTCCCGAAGCCCCACCGCCGTGCGCGGGTGGCGGCTTTCGCCGAGGGCGTCGGAAGCGCCGTAACAGATATCGTACAGCTTTCCGTCCTGCAGGAGAAGGCCCCTGCTGCCCACCGCCTGCTGCAGATCCTGCCAGATCCTGCCCAGCTCTTCATAGGTGCCGATGACGATCTCTCCGCTCTTTGTAACGCCGAAAAACCCGTGCCCCTCTTCCCCGTAGCTGCCCGTCGCGCTCAGGTTCTCGCCGTCGCGGATAAGCACGCTTTCCGGAATGTTGCCGCGGTTTGCGCGGAAAAACCCGCCGTTGCAGGCGAATAAGACCGTTTCGCCCTCGTCTTCGAGCGACTGCGCGGTGTTCTGCACGGTGGAGAGCAGCCTCTCCGATGCGGTGTAACCGGGATGCGTGGCCGCGCGCACGCGCCACCCCGCGCCCGCCTCCGCGACCAGCATGAACGCCGTCACGGCATTCCCGCTGCCGTCTTCCATGCGGAACTTTTCATAGGAAACGCCTTCGGCGACTTGCGCGTTCTCCAGCGTTTGTACCTTTTCGAGCCCTGTGGCGAGATATTCCCAGCACTTGCACACCTGCGCCTCCGCGGATGCGGAGAGCACGATATCGCCTTCGCCCGCAGCGAAGAAGCGCGCGATGAAAGAGGCCACGGCGTCTTCGACGATGCCGCTCTCCGCGGCGATCTTCACACTGTTCTCCGAAAAGACGGCGGCGTATTCGTCGGCGGCGAGGGTGCCGCCGTATTCCGCGCCGACAAACAGTTCGCAGGCGCTGCCTTCTGTGTTTTCGTCTCTTACGGGAAGTTCATAGCCGACGTTTTCGAGGATCCATGCGGAAAGGTCTTCCGCCGCGCTCCGCGCGGCGACGTCGGCGAACGGGTACACGATATCGTAAAACCCGGCGGGCGAACCGCAAAGCGTCATGCCGTCTACGGCATAATCGCCCGACGAGGAGACGTTCGCGCCGTCTTCGAGCGGAACGCCGAGAAAATAAGAAGCGAACGCACGGACGGCATCGTCGTAGCTGCCGGAATCCGTCTGGATATACACGTCGTCGCCGAACACCCCGACATACCAGCCGCCCTTTTTCGGCATGCGCGCGGCGTAGTCGCTGTATTCCCTGCCCTGCACCGCGCCGACAAGGATCTCTTTTTCTGCTGCGGCAGAGGAATCCGAACGGACGGGGAGCTCTGCGCCGAGCGACTCTTTTACGGCGGCGGCGACGGAGCCCGCCGCACCCGAAGCGCGCATATCGCCCGAAGCGTATACGATCACATAGTCCTCCCCTATCTCCCGCCGCGGCTCTTTGCCGCCGCAGGCGGAAATGCCGAACAACAGCGCAAACGCCGTCAAAGACGCAACGAGCGCGGAAACGATCTTCTTCATTTTCTTCCTTGTACTCCCTTTCTGTTTATTCGTCGTCGCAGCGTTCGACGGAGCGGATGAAGGGGAACTCGGACATGACGCCGTTGAGGCGTTTTGCGGAGATATCCTTTTCCACCGTGACCGTGCCCGTGCAGATCACCTTCTCCCCGCTGCGTTCCACGCTGAAACGGTCGAACCGCTCCACGCCGAACAGCTTTGTGACCTTTTCCGCGTTCCCTTCCCCTTCTTCGAAACACACGCGGATACGTTCGTACTTCTTCGTCGTGAACAGCCGGCATTTCAGGTGCAGCACGCACTGCACCGCGATCAGCACGGCGGCGGAACCCGCCGCCACGATGTACAATCCTCCGCCCGCGGCCATGCCGACGCCCGCCGTCGCCCACACCCCCGCCGCCGTCGTAAGGCCGTGCACCGCTTCCCGCCGGTAGATAATCATCCCCGCGCCCAGAAAACCGATGCCCGATACGATCTGCGCCGCGACGCGCGAGCCGTCGTAGCCGTTTACGTCGGAAAATGCGTACTTCGAAACAACCATGATCAGCGCCGATCCCGCGCACACGATCGTGTGCGTGCGGATCCCCGCCTCCTTGAACCGCAGTTTGCGCTCGAATCCGATCGCAAAACCCAGCGCCACCGCATATACGATGCGCAGCAGGTATATCAGTTCCTCTTTCAATCTTTATTCTCCGCGGGAGCCTTTGCGCTCCCTTCTTCTCAACAACTTTCTTTTCGGGCGGTTTCTATTTGAGCAGCTCTGTGAGCGCCCTGCCGTCGCAGGCGTAATACGGGATGCCCAGCACCTTCGCAAGCGTCGGCGCCAGATCCCAGATATTTGCCCGCGCGCCCGTGCAATTCTCTTTGAAGGCAGGCCCCTTTGCACAGAATACCGGCTGCGGGCCCTTTTCCGGCATATGCCCGTGCGACGCCCAGCCCTGACGGTAATCGGTCAGGTCGCGGTTATGCCGCTGCACGCTCGGGTGCTTCCAGTCGTCGCCGAAACCCGTGAACCCGTCCGTTTCCAGCATGAACGAGAACGGCCCGTATACCCCGTACCGCTCCTTCGCCTGCTCCGCGTTCAGCACCTCGCCGAAACCGCAGAGCCCGTCACGCTGCATCCCCCGCAGCTCGCGCTCCACTTCCGCGCGGAAGCCTTCGTCTTTCGCGTCGCGCAGGATCACATACGACGACAGCCCCGTGGAGATCGACCACGCCTTCCAGTCCGTCACTTTGCCGCTCTTGTCTGCGTCGATCCAGCCCAAATCGGCAAACAGCGTGTTCACGTTCACGATGCGCGTCGTGTTCAGCTGGCCGTGGTCGGACACCAGTATGAAGTTGAACGGTTTCCCCGTCGCTTCCGCCGCGCGGCAGACGATGCCGATCATGTCGTCTGTCTCCTTCACCGCCTGCTCCACCGCTTCCGAATATACCCCGCTGCCGTGACGCGCGCCGTCTACGTTCGCCGGATGCAGCATCGTCAGGTCGGGCTCGTAGCGGCGGATGATCTCCGCCGCGCAGTCCGCCACGAAATAGTCGCACCCCGGGTGAATGCCCGTGCGCACCATCTCCTTTTCGTATCTGCGCACGATATCGAGCACTTCTTTGCTGCTGCCCTGGCCCTTCAGCGCCTTGACGATGGGGATATCCGGCGCCACGCCCGGCCACTCGTTGATCAGCCAGTCGATATCCGGGTGGTTGCCCGTCACCGGCCAGAACACCGCTGCCGTCGTAAGCCCCGCCTTCTTCGCCGCCGTGAAGATGTCCGGCACCTTCACGAATTTATGCTCCAAGACCCAGTCGTATTTGCCCGGTTCGAGCTTTTCCAGATTGCCCAAGATGCCCGTTTTGCCCGGCAGGCAGCCCGTTGCCATCGACGTGTGCGCCGCGTACGTTACCGACGGGTACACCGAGCACATGCTCTCCGTCTTTGCGCCGCCCTGCACATACCTGCGGTAGTTCGGCTGCGTTTCCAGCAGTTTCAGATCTTCCACTACCAGCGCGTCCGCCGAAAGGACGATCGTTTTCTCTTTCATCGCTTATTCCCTCGTCAGAATGATCTTCTTCCCGCCCGAAAGCTCACGCTCCGAGCTCCGCCAGCCGCGCGGCGCGATCAGCTCCCCGTGCGCGCCCTCCGGCAGGTTCACGAACATAAGTATCTTATCTTCCCCCAGCCGCTGCCAGCTTGAACGCACCTCTCCCGACGGCGCGAGCCAGCGCGCGTCTGCACAGGAGAGCTGTTTTACGAAATGCGGCGCAACGTCTATGCGGTTTTCGCCCGCAAAGAAGTCCGGACGGATGCCTGCGATGCCGCGCATATACCATGCGGCGATGCTGCCCCAGAAGTGATGGTTCATCGACTTGATCTTGCCGACGAGCACATCGTACCCGCCGCCCGATACAAACGTGTGTATAAATTCCCACAGCGACGTGGCGCCGTGGTCTATCATGTTGCCGTAGGAAGGACGGTCGGGACTCATTGCCGTTTCGTAGGCGAGGTCGGCGAGCCCGTTGTCGGTAAGCGCCCAAAGCAGGGCGGGAAGCCCGATGACCCCCACCTGCATCTGATTGGCCGTTCCGCCCAGCATTTCTTTGAGGCGGAGCACCGCGTGCGGCAACTCTTCTTCCGTAAAGATCCCGTTCCTGATAAAGAGCGCCTGCGCGGTCTGCGTGAGGCAGTACGGGCGGCAGAAATGCGCGTCTCCGTACCACCATTCGACAAAGTTGGCGCGGATCGCCTCGCGGAACTCGCCTTTCAGCGCGTCAGCCGCCGCCGCGCGCTCCTTCTGCCCGAGCACGGAGAAGATCTCCGCCGCCTTCGCGCAGATGTCCAGCGCGTTGCAGGTGTCGGTGACGGCGACGGGCGTCCACGGGTCGCTGTCGCGCAGGGCGCCGATCTGGCACCAGTCGCCGAGCCCGTATTCTATCGTGCCGTTCTCCTTGCGGAGGCCGCGCAGGAAGCCGAGATACTTCCAGATCGCGTCGGCATTTTCTTCGAGGACGGCACGGTCGCCGAAATATTTATAGAGCGTGTGCGGTACGACGGTGAGCACGGCATCCCAGGAAGGCCCGCTGCCCCAGCCGTAACCCCAGCTGTCCGTGGGGACGACGCAGGGGATCGCGCCGCTTTCCTTCTGACAATCGCGCACGCAGGCGAGCCACCTGCGCAGGGAAGCGCGGCAGTCGAACACATAGGCGAACTGCTCGGAAGAAAGCGCCGCATCCGCCGTCCAGCCCTGTTTTTCGCGGTGGGGGCAGTCGGTGGGGAAATAGAAAAAGTTGGAATAATCGCTGCGGACGGTGTTTCTGAACGTTTCGTTCGCGTAGCGGTCTGAACAGGTGAACCAGCCCGTGCGTTTCAGCGCCGAGCTCTGCTCGGAGAAGGCGACAAGATCGGGCGTCGCCTGCGAGGCGTCTATGCCCGTCACCTTCACATACCGGCAGCCGTAGTAGGAGAAACAGGGCGTGAACCCCTCCCCTTTTTCCCCTTTGCAGGTGTACTCTATCGTCTGTATCTCTTCGCTGCGGCGGCGGTAGCGTACCCAGCACTGGATATTTTTCGTATCCATGTTGCCGTCTTTGAACCACTCGCCGCAGACGAGCGTCACTTTTTGCCCCTTTCTGCCGTCTATTTTCAGTACGGGCACGCCCGCCGTGTTTACGCCGAAATCGTACAGGAAGCCGTCTTCGAGGGGGATGACGCGCACCGCCGTGCGCAGCTTATACTCGCGGATCGGCTCGAAATCGGCACAGACCTTTCTGCCCTTCGGCTCTGCCGCGGGGATGGCGTCTTTCCAGCCCGCGTCGTCGAAACCGGGCAGGTTCCAGCCCGCGATCTCTTTGGTCGCGTCGTACTTTTCTCCCTCGCGGTAATCGTCCCACAGGATGGGAGAGGGCGCGCACTTCACCTTGCCCGAGGCGGTGGAGAACACCTCTTTGCCGTCCGCCTCCACGCAAAACGCCGTTTTGGGCGCGGCACGGAAGGGCGCCTTTTCGAGATCCCAGGAAATACCGCCGAAATTGTTGGAAAACCCGTTGCCGAGCAAAAGCCCTATGACGTTTTTGCCCTTTTGCAGGAGCGGGGCGACGTCGTAGAGGTCATAGACGACGACCTGGTCGGGGTTGGAAATGTACGGCGCGAGGATGCCCTTCGTGATGCGCGTGCCGTTGACGTACAGGTCATAAAATCCCAGCGCCGTTATGGAGACGCGCGCGCTCTGCGGCGCCTTGTTCAGCGTGAACGCCGCCCGCATATACGGAGCGGGAACGATCTTATCGTAATCGGCGAACTCGCGGGTCGCCGCTATAAAGGTGCTTTCAAAACGCATATCGGCCTCTTAAACGAAATTTTCTATCTCCCGGATATTATGAACTTTATATTTGCAGATGTCAAGTTTCTGCCGGAAACAGATATCCTTGCAGGCGTCGTAGCCGACGCAGCAGATCCCCGCGGCGGTCGCCGCCTTCGCGCCGGTATCCGAATCTTCCACGGCGAGCGCCTCTGCCGCGGATACGCCGCACAGGCGGAGCGCTTTCAGATACACGTCGGGCGCGGGCTTTGCCGCAGGCACCTCGTTCCCGCAGGCGGAATGATCGAATTTATCGACCAGCCCCGCCACTTCGAGCACGGTATCCACATAGTTCCTGTCCGACGACGAGGCGACGGCGGTGACGATGCCGCTGCGGTGCAGGAAGTCGAGGAGGTCGCAAAGCCCTTCGGTGGGGCGGATGCGCTCTTCGCGCACGATGGTCATGAGCGCGTCAAACTCCTTTACCGTGAGTTCGTCGGCGGTATACGTCAGGCCGTATTTTGCGGCGACCTCGCCCCAGAACGCGCGCTTGCTGCGGCCGATCGCCGTGGGAGAGATCTCCTCTACGTCCAGCCCCAGCGCGGCGAGCAGCCTGTCCCGCGCGCGCTTGTGCAGCGGCTCGGTGTCGGCGATAACGCCGTCCATGTCAAAAATCACTGCCTTGATCATAATTTTACCACATATTTGCCCCGCGCGCGCAGCTGCGGGGAGGCGAGCACTTCGCCCAGCTTTTCAAGGGAGATGGGTTCGCAGACCATGCCGGACACGTCTACCCTGCCGTTTTCGATGAGGGCGAGGGCGCGCGCCTGCGTATAAGGATTGATGTAGGAGGAACGCAGCGTAAGCTCTTTGGAGAACACGTCGTAGGGCTTTAAGCTGATCGCGTCGTCCGGCTTCGTCAGCCCGAACATCATGACCGTCGCCTTTTTGCCGGCGATGCGCACCGCCTGTTCGATGGTGCGCGTAAGCCCCGCACACTCGATGACGCAGTTGAAATCGTACTTTCCGCACAGGGAAAGGAAGGCGTCTTCCGGCATGGAGGACGGATCGAGGCAGAGATCGGCGCCCAGCTTTTCCGCTTCCTGCCGCTTTGCCGCGACGGGCTCGGAAACGGCGACGAACGCCGCGCCCGACAGCTTGGCGAGCTGCAGCATGATAAGCCCGATCATGCCCGCGCCGATCACGCAGACGCGGTCTCCGGGGCGGATATCGCACATGTCGATGCCGTGCAGGCAGCAGGCGAGCGGTTCCGTCATCGCCGCCTTCATGAGGCTGCACCCGTCGGAAACGAGATGCGTCTGTTTTGCGGGAACGGCGACGTATTCGGCAAAACCGCCGTTGACCATCGTGCCGATGCCCGTCATATGTTCACAGAAATGCCCCTTCGCGGAAAGGCAGTACGGGCACGCCTCGCACAGTACGTTGGGGTCGACGTCTACGCGGTCGCCTTCCTTGCGGTTCTTCACCGCGCCGCCGACAGCGACGACGGTGCCGGCAAATTCGTGCCCGAGCACGATGGGCGGGTGCACCTCGGCGCAGCCCTTATCCCCTTCATATATATGTACATCCGTACCGCATACGCCGCAATAGGCGACTTTGACGAGAACTTCGTCTTCCTTTATCTGCGGAACGGGGATATTTTCGACCCTGATATCGTGTTTGCCGTGGAATACCGCGGCTTTCATCATTGCTTCCATATTCCGAAAAAGCCTCCGAAGAAAATCAAAAAAGAAAAAACGCTGTAAAGGAACGTTGAGCGGAAAGGTCAACGCAGGGAGAAAAAACATCTTCTTGCGGGCGACGCCGCACCGCAAGCGAATGCGCCGCGGCGGCAAGCCGCCGCGGCGCACCTTTGCCTGTTGGTTACATCACTTGCGGAAATTCCGCGATTTTACGCTTCCGCCTTCACGCCGTAGGCGGCGCCGAGGTAGACCGAGCAATCGTTGCCCGCATTCTCCACGCAGAAGCGCATATTTTCCATCGTGTCGTACCCGGGTTTAAGCGACGCCACCGACATCAGTTCGGCGATATCGAACTCGACGGTCGCCCACGAATTTGCAGGGATCGTAAAGTAATTGCTGGTCTTTTTGCTGTATGCGTTCAGCTCCCCGAGTTTAACCGCCGTATCGTTGGGATTATAGACGCGGAGGGCGACCTTGTCGTAAGCGGAAAGATCTGCGATATACGGAGCGGTGAACATGAAGTTGCCGACAGCCGCCGTGCCGACGGTGATAGCCGTGATCTTCGTCATGCCCGTGCCTTCTCCGCTGTGTTCGGGATCGCCTTCGATGCCGATCTCGTCCCAGGTAGCATAGGTGATATCCACCTGTTTCCAGAATTGTCCGCCGCGGTTGACGATCTGCGAAAGCCCGTCTTTACTGTCAAAGCCGAATACCTTGTCGGCGGGCGCCGTTTCCGCGCCGGAAACGGGCACTTTTGCGGAGACACCCGCTTTGCCGAAATACAGCCCTTCGCCCGCAGTGTTGAGCCCCGCCAATTCAAAGGTAAGGCCTTCCATATTCGTATAGTCCGCTCTCTTTTCGTCGGCGGTGCCTTCCGCATTGCGGAACGCCAGCTTTGACAGGTCGAGCAGGGCATCAATGTCATAGATCAGGCGCGTCCAGCCGTTCGGGCGAAGGAACAGATATTCTCCGCATTCCTTCCAGAACCTTACATAGACGTTAACGCCGGCAGCGTTCGGATTATACACATCCATGTAGAAGTAGGAATAACCGGAGAAATCCGCTATGGACAGATTACGGAAAACAAGCAGCGTGTCCAAGCCAACCTTTGTGGTGGTTACCTTCGTTACGCCGGAATGGATATCCGCGCCTTCGGTGACTTCCGTCCCGAGTTCAGCCTTCGGGATATACGCAAACTTCATCGTGGAAGTGGACATATACACATCCGCCTGCGTGAGGCCGTATGCCTGGTCGAGCGCAGCGACGACGCCCTCTTCCTCTACATACACTTCAACGGGGATGTACGGGGAAGTAAACGTCTTGGTCTGGCTGCCGCCGCCGTAAGTGACGGTCACTTTGAATACGATATAGCCCGCCTTGTTCGGAACGGTGAACGTATTGCCGGAAACGGCGACGAGGTCGTCATCCGTCAGCTCGCTGTCTTCGTTGGGCACGCTGTATACCTTCACCTCGTCGGTATCGAGCACGACGCCGACGACGCTGTAATCGGGCAGTTCATACTCTACCGTGCCGACATAATACCCGGGCAGGTTCGCATCTTCCCAGTCGAGCGTGGGGTCGGCCGTGGTAATGGTCACCGTGACCTTGCCCGTAACGTCTTCCACAACGTCGTAATCATACAACTTGATTCCGTCGTTGAAGGCTGCCGAATAGGTAAGCGTATAGGTGCCGCCCGTCGTTGCGGGAACGAAAGCGCCGTCTTTCACTTCTACGGGCGCACCCGTCGAATCGGTGACGGAAGAAAGCGTATAGGTGAGGTTCGCGACCGTTTCGCCGCGCAGCCATGTGACGGCGCAGGTCTCCTGCACTGCAACCGCGAGGTTCGTCGCGGGCGTATAGCTCTGGTTCGGATAGAGCGATACGTTCTCATCCGCAGGAGTCTGTTTGACGGCGAGGTCTTCGTCTTTGATGCCGAACGCGCCGCCGAAGTACAGAGATTCGCCCTGTTTGATGCCGCCGACGACCAGCTTGACCGCATTGGCCTGCCTGCCGCCGAACTTGGTGCAGGCGCCCATATGGTCGGTGGAGAGATACACGGTGTTCCAGCCGTCCGCAAGGTCATACTGCGTGAATCCGCCGCCCGTTATCCCCTGCTCGCGCAGGTAGCCGATATACCCGGTAATGCCGGCCGGCTTATAGACGCGCAGCGCGATGAAGGCGTATGCGGAAACATCCGGGATGGAGGCAGCCGTAAAGGAGAAGTCGCCCGCGGCCTGCCCGTCTGCCTTGTTGGAAGTATTGTTGAGTATCTGCGTAGCGCCGGAAAGCCCCGTCTTCTCGTCTTTGAGTTCGGGCATCGTTTCGGCGGAAACGTACGAGAAATTATAACGCCCGCTTTCCATCGCGCCGGTAATGCCCGACCTGTAAGCGATCTGATCGACGCCTGCGGGGGTATTGAAACAGAATACCTGATCTTCCTGTATTTCGGATCCGGAAGGAAGGTACTGCGTTGCGTCGTCGCCGAAATAGATGTTGCCGAAGTACAGGTCGATATCCGCGGCTTCAAGATCTTCCTGATCGTAATTATCCGCGCCGCCGCCTGCAAGGTACAGGGTAAGCCCGACGAGGTCGGTGGAAGACACGTTCACCGCAAGCCCGTCGTTCACAAACGCGAGTTCGATAACGACGCGCGTCCAGGCGTGCGGGGCAAGCGCACGGGACGCGCCGCTCCATGCAAGCTGCAGAGGGATCACTTTGTCGCCCGCGTTGTACACGTCGAAGTACATATAAGCATAGTCGCCGGTGCTCGTGAGCGCAGGGTTCTGTACCACGATGCCCGCTTCGGGCGTGGTGGACGCGAGCGTTTCGTCGAACACGACGTGCGTGAGCCCCTTCGCCGCCTTCATGGCGTCGTTGGCGGTGCTCATCATCGTTTCGTCGAGATCTTTCGCCTCAACATACTTGAAGTCGAGCCAGCCGTATTCGCTTGCGACCTGTTCGACGCCGAACTTATCTTCAAAGTAGATAAAGCCGCCCTCGACAGTCTGCTCCGGCCCCTTCAGCGGAACAAGATAGGTATAGTCCGCACCCGTGCCGAACTTGTTCTCCACATGGATGACGAACTGGTAATACCCCGTGCCGTACTTGACGGTGAACGGATCGCCGCTGTACAGATCTTCCGCGACCTTTTCGGGTTCGGAGCTTTCGGTGGCGAGGTAATTGACGGCGACGGACGTCTTGCTCGCGTCAGCCCCCTCTGCCGTAAAGGCAGGGATATAATATGTGTTGCCGTTCAGGTACACCGACGGGAAGCCGCCGTCGGTAAAGGTGATCTTGGGCGCCTCGCTCTCGAAGGTGACGACGAGCGTCGCGTTTTCGACCCCTTCTGCCGCGTAGACGATGGTGATGACCGCGGGTTCTTCCACGATGATGGTGCCGCTGACATACTCGACGTCGTTGCCCTCCGCATCTTTGATGGAGCTTACCGTGACGGTGTAGCCGCTCAATACGGTGCCGCTCTCGTCCACGACGGAAGGGATGGGGACCTCATATTCCCCCAGCGGCGCCGTGGCGGTGCCGTTCCCCACATCAATGTGCGCGCCCTTGCTTTCCGTATTGCCGCCGCACGCCACGAGCACGCCCGAAATCAGCAGGCAGCAGGCGAGCGCCGCAAGCGTAAGCAGGCGCATGAGTCTGTTCTTCATACATTCCTCCTGTTCTTTTTTATTTTCGCGGGCGAGGCGGGCGCCGTTCCCCCCTGCCTTGCTGTCCGTACGATCCGCCGCGGGGAAGGGTACGCCGCCTGCCCGTAAAAACCTTTTTTGTCCGGCGATCAGCCGAGCGTTAATCCGCCGTTGACAACGGTCTGCCAGTTATCCGTCCAGAACTTCGCGATGTCTTCTTCCACGCCCGCGGCATCGTCAGTCCCGTTGAAGAATTTGAGGTAACGGTCATTGACGGCAAGGAAACGCAGGTTCCCGTTATAGACGTACGGGGAAGAATAATCGGTGTAAACGGGGATGTAATCGCCGTATTCGCGCACGCTGCGCGTAAAGAAAGAGGTTTCGTCGGTGAGTTCGGGTTCGTACCCGTAGATAAACGTCCTGCCGTTCATCTCCTCGGCATAGATCTGCCCCGCCTCGTCGGAGGCAAAGTAGATCAGGAACTTTTTGGCGTTGTCCATGTTCTTCGCCGTAACGGGGATGCTCATCATATGATCCATCGTCGCCGTGTACACGACCCGACGCGCCTCGACAATCCTGTCATAGGTCGCTTTTCCGATGGAGTCGATATTCACTTTCGCGTCATCGGACGCGGCGAGAGCGGCGTTGACCTGTTCGAGGGTACTGTTCTTATCCACTTCGGAAACGATGAGGGAAAGAGCCTTATCGCTCATCGTGTTGTCGGGTGCCGCAAAAGTTTCCGTGATCTCGGAAAGGATGGGCGTGCGGAGCATACCGATCTCCTGCGGGTTGCGCGCGAGGGTATCCGAAAGCTCGTTCTCCATCCAGTCGCCGGAAACGATGAAGGCGCACAGCTTGTTATCGCCGCGGAAACCTGCGCCCGCAAAGGCATCCTGTGCCTGCAGGTAGTTCATGGAATCGGCAAGGGTGTGCATATAGCCGTTGGACTTTTTGGCGATCGTTTCGATCACATGAAGCGCCTTTTCCCTGCCCGCATAAGAGGCGGCGAGCTGATTGTACGAGGTCGCGGTCTGCTTGTTTCCGCTGCCGTCGGTGTATTTTATATCGTAATAATCGAAATAAGTATCGACGCCCGAATACTGCGCCGCCCATGCATACAGCGAATAATCCCAATAAGAAACGCCGGTGGAAGAAGAAAACGCATACGCCCGGTCGCTCTTTTCGTTCTTGATGCGGTCGCACAGTACAAGGAGTTCATCGGTGGTGTTGGGAAGCGCCCAACCCTCTTTACCGAACAGGGTGTCGAGGGTGGTCTTGTTGTAGAAGATGCCGTCGAGCGAGTTGACCCAGTTCATGGAATAAAACTTTCCGTCTTCGCGCTGAATGCGCTGATAGATGTTCCGGTTCATCTTTTTGGCGATGGGTTCGGATTCGCCGTCGGGCGTAGCCGCATAGACGCCGGAAATATCGGCGAGATCGCCGCCGTCGGCGAGTTTGTAATGCGAGCCGACCGTCATGATGATGTCGTATTCGGACTGGCGGGCATCTGCGTTGGAAATAATTTCGCTGCTGTTGGTGCTCGAAGTGACGACAACGTCGACGTTATACTTCTTCGAGAAGCCGCGGCCGATGCTCTTGAGCCAATCCAGCCCGAAACCTGCCTCCTGGCAGACGATCTCGAGCTTACCGTTTTCGCCGTTGCCTTCGCTGATCTCCTCTTCGCCGACCGTTTTGCGGCAGGCGGAGAAACCGACCGTGCCGGCGGCCAGAAGCGCCGCCAGAAGAATGGTGATGATCTTTTTCATCTTTGCCTCCTGTATAGTGGGATTTGTTTTTATACATTGAGCAGGACGGGCACGACAAACGCGCCTTCCCCTGCGTCAAGGTTTATCGTAAGGGTGTTATCCGTCACCTGATAGGTCTTTATTTCGCCGTTCTTACACACGATCGCGCGGTTTGCGTTTCTGAAGGTGAACGTGACGGAAGAATCGCTCTCTTCCTCAAAATACGGGTCTGCAAAATTCGCAACGACGTACCCGTAATTGCCGTCTTTATCGGTAAATTCGCCGACGAGCGTATCCTGCACGGCGGTCACGGAGGAAACGGCCTGCAATTCCGTGAGAGAATGATCGAGGCTGCGGAAATACATGCTTACGCCCTCTCCGTCGACATCCTCGTTGGCGCTGCCCGTTACGGGGTACATCCCCTGCCAGGCGAAGGAAAGATACACATCCTCTATGGCGTGCAGTTCCGCGTTCACCTTCTGTGCGCCGTAATACAGGGGCATCGGATTGCCGTTCATGTCCACGAGAGAATCTCCGAAGCTTTCGATGGAGGAACGGCGGTAGGTGAAGTAAGAGAGCGCGTTGACGCCGTACGCCATGTTCACCCATGCCTGATAGCGCAGGTCCGCCTCGGATATCTCGCGGTAATTGTAATGCGGCGTGGCGAGCAGGAAAGAATGGAATATCTCCGCGCCGGTCTCTTTGCGCGCCGCGGCGATCTGTTCGAGATTGCCGAGCCATGCCGTATCCACCGCGCTGCCGCCCGACGCGAGCTTGAGCGGGTAGAAGTCCACGCTCATCCACCGGTCTCCCGTTTCCGGCCTGCTCATGGTCTGCGCATAGAGGGCGAGGTAATCGCTGTACGCCCCCTGCAGATCTCCCGAAGCGACGTAATTCGGATACAGATTGACGTAGAACGCCTTGTCTGTCCCCGCAAAGGTCTCGTTGTGCCAGACGAGATTTTCCTGAATGGTCGTCTGCAAAACGGGATAAGAGGGTTCGTCCCAATAGTTGACGCCGAGCACGTTCGGGTCGTCTTTATAAGAAGCGACCCAATCATACCCGCCGGTTGCCTCGCTGCCCTGCGCGGAACCGACCAGAATCATCGACTTTATGCCCTGCTCCCCCGCCGTTGCCACCTGACGGCGGTATTCTTCGCTGCCGTACGCAGCAAAACGGGCACCCATAAACATGAAATTCAGCCCCATATCCGCCGCCGTTTTATATGCGGCAGCCGTCGCCGGCGGGTTGTCCCAGCCGCCGATGAGCATGGTCTTATCTTCCGTGTACTGCGGCATTTCGTCCAGCCCGCCCTGCGTGCCGCACGCCGCCGCGGGGAATATGCACGCAGCGCACATCGCCGCGCCCAAAAATACAGATATCGTCTTCCTGATGCCTTTCATGAGTTGTCTCCTTATGCGTTTGCGGTCAGCCCTTGATGCCGCCGCCGAGGGAAAGATCCATCATCTTGTTCTGAAAAGCGATATACAGCGCCACGACGGGGATCATGCTCATGATCAGCGCCGCAAAGTAAACGGGCATGTTCTGATTCATGACGGAGAGCGCTTTATAGCGGTAGATGCCCGTCGCCAGCGTGGGATAGCTTTTGAGGAAGAGCAGCGGCCCCATGTAATCGTTCCAGAAGGTCACACAGGTAACGACGGCGAGCGCAAGGACGACGGACATCGTCTGCGGAACCATGACCTGTATAAACACGCGGAAGTCGCCCGCGCCGTCGATAAAAGCGGCCTCGGCATACTCCCAGGAAAGGGACTGATAAAATGCGTACAGCACGATGAAGTTGAAGCCCACGCCCGACGCAAAGGAGATAAGGAGCGCGGGAGAGTTGATGATGCCCAGCGCCGTATAGATGCGGAACTGCGAGGGCATGGCCCCGACGATCGGAATCATCATGACAAAGACCGAGATGCCGTATACAAGTTTTTTGCCCGGGAACTCGTACTTCGCCGCGACATACGCCGTCATCATGGAAACAAAAATGCCGAGAACGGTACCGCCGACCGTGTACCAGAGGCTGTTGAACAGCATGGTGAACATATCCGCGCCGTCAGCAGAAAGTTCGACAAACGCGTCGATATAATTGGAAAACAGCCATTCGACCGGAAGCGCGGTGGGCGCGTTGGAATATTCCGACTGCGTTTTCAGCGAAGAGAGGAAGCCGAAAAGGATGGGATACAGCAGGCTGATCGCATAGATGAGAAAGATGACGAACATGACGATCTTGAACACGAGGAAAGCCTTCCCCGTGCCCGCGCGCCTGCTTCGCCTGCGCGCGGGGATCTGTTCGCTCTGAACGACTTGTTCCATTGCATACTCTCCTTATCAGTAACTGACGTCGGGGTCGATCTTCGAAAACACCCAGCGCACCAGGATAACAAAGGGGAAGCTCAACACCGTAAAGAAAATGCTTATCGCGGCAGGATATTCCATCGAAGCCGACGAATACGTCTGATTGAATATCCAATACGAAAGCGTCCACAGCCCCGTGCTCAAAGCCGAACCGTTTTCGTCGAAGAGGACGATAGGCCCGCTCGACGTGAAAATCTTGGAAAGGGCGAGGATGATGGTCGTAGAGAGGGTGGACCAGATCATCGGGGAAACGATCTGGAACATTTCGCGCACCCAGCCGACGCCGTCGAGCTTGCCCGCCTCGATGACCTCCTCGGGGATCCTCCCCATCGCGCCCTGATAGAGCAGCAGATTGACGCCGAAACCCGTCCAGATACAGAAGAATACGACCGTGCTCGTCGCCGTGCTCGTGCCGCTCAGAAGAGCGGGCATATGCTCGCCGCTCATGGCGAACCAGAGCAGATCTATCGGGCCGCCGTAGCCGATCATTTCGCGGAACGCGGACACATACACCAGCCCCGGGATTATGGACGGCAGAAAGAATACGATGCGGAAAAATTTATATCCCCACATCTTTTTATACAAAAAGTAGGAGAACAGGTAACTCAACGGCACGGTAATGAGAAGATTGGTTATAAAATAATAGAGCGTGTTCCTGAGCGCGACCGAAACATCGTTCGTCGGAACGCCGAGTTCGCGGATGAGGCGCGCGAAATTTTCAAAACCGTACTCGATGATGAACCCGTCCGTCCCTATCCCAACGGGGTGCTGGAACGCCATGACGAAAGAGTTGACGTTGATCGCCACATAAAATACGGTAAAGTTGATC
>ERZ1090868.530-NODE-530-length-21290-cov-5.462067_pt1 | contig 21290 bp, 20 predicted proteins | sample MGYA00478475_ERZ1090868 | MGnify/ENA primary metagenome ERZ1090868 (study PRJEB33644, sample SAMEA5815747) | chicken gut metagenome | biome: Chicken; feature: Gastrointestinal Tract; material: Caecum | place: Ireland | collected 2019-01-01 | study: A study of the...
GTCGCCTAAGTGCCGTATAGCAGCGATTGCGTACATAGAATGAGACCGTATTGTCAACCTAAGGTGGAGCGTGGAACTGTTGTCCCCCATCTTGAAAGTCCAACAAACTTATGGTGCTGTGTTGAATTTTATTGAGTGTAACGAATAATATTTAAAAACAGATTAGAATTTCATGTTGCAAAATTCCTATTTTTCCCTTATCGAAAAAATTACGATAAAAAATTCTGCTATTCTGCCAGTTCCTTTTGTGTGATAGATAATGTAAACTATAAAGTAGTAAATGGATTCAAAGTAAGAATAAAATTGCGCGAAAGAAGGGATTCAAATGGAAAGCAATGTGATTGCAGAATGGGTTCCTGCGGTATTGGGAAATTTTTTCTTGTAGATATTTTTTAATCACGATCGGCAGGCGCAAAGTGTGTTTGCTAAGCTTTCTAAAGAAAAGGAAGTCTCTTTACAATACGGCAAAGGTTTGAAGCGTCTGATGCTCAATTTTAATTTTGGGTGCTGTAGGTGCGCTGATTGCTTTGGTTGGTTGCATTGTTTTGGATGCTTCACTAGATGGCACTGTATTGGTTACCATTATTTTCTGTTAGTAGCTGTCGTAATTGTGGGTAGAATCTAAATGAGTATTGAATAGATTTTGTAAGAGGTAAGTACGAAAGAGGAGATTCCCATGGGCAGATTGTAAAACTTTTCATTCGAGCAGAAAATATAAGAATGTGATATGCTCAAATCAAATTTGAGCGCCAGTTGGTATATTACGGAATGAGTTATATGGAGTATTTAGAAAAACTTCAGCAATATGGAATATTAATTATTGTTACTGTTTGGGTTTTGCAGACTGATATACGCTTAGTTCATAAAGGAAATATTTTTCCTCTAGGGTATAAAAATTTACCACAACAGGAGAAGGCACTCTGCGACATAAAGAAATTACATCGTTTAGGCGGGATTCATCTTGTAATTAGTATGCTCTATTGGGTTATGACCTTGATGCTGATGCTCTTAGATGGATGGTTTCTGAAGCAATATGTTTCTATTTTAGTCATCGTTCTTCTTGTATCTTTTTTAGTGATAGAAGCTTTATTCAGATCAAAATGGATTATCCGTAAAACATGCAAAAAGTAATCGTGAGATTGGCTATGAGTGATATGATACTGGTGTTTTTCAGGCAACAGGAGGAAGCCAAATAAAGAATTTTGTCAAAAAAGTCTGTCCCATGTTGTGTTGACGGCAGCACTTACATGATCGAGTTTTATTGGTAGCTGCGCATACACGGAGTCTGGTGGATACATTATTTTCTGAGGAAAAGATTGACGAGCGCTAAATCAATCTTTGCATGCAGGATAAAAGTAGTGGTCAAGTTGATTCCGTCCGTTTTCTATTTATCAATGCTAAAAAGATGCGGGTTATACGCAGTATATTGGTCAAACTCACACTTTTAACAATATAAGCTATCTCGAATGAAGATAAAACTGTATCATTAGTTTTGTGCCGCTCTATAGCGCGGCGCTTTTTGTATGACGAAAACCAATCGGTGGGTGAAGTTGTAAGATAAAGGTAAGCTGCATGGAAAAAATATCATGCAGCCTACCTTTATCTTTTATATTTTCAGTTTCGCTGGGGGGATTGGTATGAGTAAAGACGTTTTTCAGATACTTAAAAATTCGGTAACTGCCCTGATAAAAATCTTTTTAAGCCTTAAAAAATTAAACAAGGTTTTTGCACAAAGCTGTGTGTATTGAATTGTGAGTTTTAGTTTGTCTTACTTAAAAGAAAAATTTGCACTATCGTAAATACTTGTTAAGTATCTCCGCTGTTTTTCCTTGCAAAGCTTTCAGCTGCTTTTCAGCGTCGGCAATCTTGACTTCAATCTCTCTAACCTCTGCTACTACTTTGTTTTGTTCAGTTATATCCGGAACGGAGAAAGTGATTCCCTTAACACGGTCAATAGAAGCTCTGTAATTTCTTGAAAACCCCATTTTCTTTCCTTCGCTTTCCAAAAGGTGAGCAAGATATCGAGGATTTACTTGATCCGTCTTACAACGAAGGACTCCACAATGGTCGGTCGGATAGAAGGGATTATCCTTGGGCATAAAACTGACAAGCCAATCACCATCAATCCCCCAAAGAACTGAGTCAACAGAAAAATCTTGTATCAAAAGCTTATTAACATATCCAAACGGTTCAAAAACATTCGCACTATAAACAGGTATATTACCGTTCTCAATCAACTCTTTGTTAAGAACACGCTGACAAATTAAAACAAGAAATTTTGTGCAGTCATCCAGACTAAGCTTATGCGTCCATCTCGGCAAAAATTACCTTTAGGTCATTGAACAAGTTTTCAATCTTCTTGCGGTAATTCTCAATACTCATACGTGTAGTGTTGTATTCATTATCAATCTTTTCACATTGGGCAATGATCTGATTTTGTATCGCAGCAGGTGGAATTGGTATTCTTACCTCTTCTTTTAAATATGTCGAATTTAGACTTTTACCAAATGCTTTATTACCAACACTTTCAAGGTCGATTAATTTTGCTTTAAAAAGATAATACAGATACTTATCGAGCAGTTCATTTCGATTTGAAGGAATGAGTGCAGCAATTGCTTCATTGGTGTATAAATTGACTCCTGCAATTGCTGTTTTTCCAATACTAAGCTTAAAACTCAACAGTGTTGTTCCGGCAGGAATTAACTTTACATTTGATGCTTTAACCGCTTCATTCGTTATTTTTTCTTTTGTATCTGTAATGATTTGCCCTTGCATTTCAGCAACAGACACCCACAAATTGCTGCCTGTAAAATATTCGGGATTCTTTCTTGATGGAGTTCCTCCTATGGTAATATCACAAACTGTACCGAGAGCAGCCAATGGATATTTACTTTTCAATTCAACTGCCTTTTCGGTGCTCAAGCGTATTGCTTTATTAAAGTTTACACGTGAGTAGTCAAGCATATCTTTTGTACTGACAACAGAACTCCATGCTTGTTGTTCATCTGTTAAAGACGGTACTATTCCATAAAAGGATTGCTGAATTGCATTTGCAATCGTATTCCTTGCTGTTCTGTCTGAAGCATTATATAATTTTCCACCGGGTGTAATGACCTGTATGCCTTCGTTGCCTTTTCGGTTTGACCAATCGTAGCCAAGAAAAACTTTCTGAGCTTTATTGTCTGCCGGGGCAGTTACGATAACGGTTGTCTGCTGATATACGAAAGAAAAATAGAACAGCTTTTCTGCTTCAGCAGAGTTTATATAAGAGTATAATTTTTCAAGGTATAGGGCTTTCTGTTCATCCATGCTCTTGTTTTTAAAGGTTTTTGTCTTCTGTAAATTCTTTGCTTCTGATGAGTCAGCAAATGCATTCACATACATGTTGAAGTACTCAATGTCAGATAATTCTTCAAGAGAATACACCTTACTCAAGAACTGCGAATAAATTTGATGATCGACTTCAATTTGTGCGATATAAGCACTTAAAATATCCTTATCTTTCCATTCTGTCAAAGTTTTCCCGCTGAATATTGCTTCTACAGAATCTGTAGATAAATCAGCTTTCTTTGGTGGCTCATTAAATTTTTCAAGGAATAACACAACAGTGTTGGTTCCTGTTGCTCCAAACGTTTTAGAGCCGAGTGCGACAATCGCTCTGATATAGAAGTTTTGTAAAAGCTGCTCACGAGCACCTGTATAACTTGCGCTGTCATTAGAAAGAATTGAGCTAGGCAATATAACCGCCGCAACCCCCTTTGGTTTCAGGAGTTGACAAATACGCTCAACAAACAAGGTTTCAATTTCTCCGCCATTCAATCCAATGCAGTCAAATAGTTTAAAGCTGTTATTTTTTAGCTGCAAATGTTGTTTAAAATCTTTCACCGAATATGGCGGATTAGCTACAAGAATATCGAACGAACTGTTATCAATACTTTTATCGGGTGAGTTTTCAAGTCCATCTCCAAAAATAATATTTCCTTCTCCGGCACCATTCATAAACAACGAAATTTTAGCCACACGGGCAAGACGATAATCCTTCTCGATTCCAAAGATACAATCTCTGACCCAAGAGTTATCGCCATCAGTTTTTACAAAGTAGTTGATTGCTTCCACTGCTTCCGTTAAAAAGTGTCCGGCACCGCAGGCATAGTCAATGACCTTAGGGTATACTGTTCCTCTTTCGGATTTAACCATCCGTTCAACCGGTAAGCTATCCCATATAAAACGAGTAATTGGCATTGGTGTGAAGAACTGTCCTTCATTCTGCTTAAACCCTTTATTTAAAAGTTGTTCAAATAAATCACCAAGAAACTGGTGCTTAGAAGGATACACTATTCTGTATTTTTCGAATAGTTGAACCATCTCAACAAGAATTTTTCCGTTTTGATAAAATAGTTCTTCATTGTGAACATCTTTAAAAGCAAAGTCATTGTTTGAGTAGAATTTTAAAATACGAATTGTTTTTTTCAGATCTTCAATGGCCTTTTTTCGCTTAGAGCCTGTATAGGTAGTAAACAACCACTCAGGATAGTCATCAGATACATAATATATCTCTTCACGCATAAATTTTTCCATGCCGTCACGATGAAGTCGCTGTAAGCGGTCTTGTAAGGTTTCGTAAGTATCTGTTCCTTTATACTTAGAAGTTTGTAACTTATTGAATGCTGGCTGAAAAAGAACGATTGCTGCAAAAGGAAGCTCTGTTCTGTGACGAGAGATGCCAATTTGCTTTTGTTTTCAACTTCTTCTCGTTGACATCTTGTATTCCCGGTGTTTGTTGTGTAAAATCAAAAAAGAGTATATTTGCTTTTCGGGCAACGCATTTTTACCCAAGATGCTTTTTTGGAAGTTCCGTATGGGCATATGTGGGTATAATGCCATTTTTAAGATAGTGATTGAATACCCAATCAAATTCTCTATTGATCGTTATAATTCTTGTCGAAAGGAGAAGAAGATGGAAATTTTACTTCAAAGCAAAACATGTGTGTTCATGGATGACGCGCTGATGATCAAGGGGGGGTGACAAGCCCGTTTTTTATGAACAAATTGCGCAAGTCATTTACGAAAAGCGTTATAACTCTTATGATATTGTGTTTTACAATGAAAAAATAAAAAACGCACGATGCAGATTTTATTCGACGATAAAGAAAATAAGGAAGCTATTTTAAAGATTTTACAAGAGAAAGTGCGTAATTTAGAGCCGCGCAAAGCAAAGCATCCAATTTGGAAAGCAGGGGGCCTTTGGATTACGTTATACGTCTTGCTTGCCTTTATTGTTTTACTCAAATTTTTTGCCGGCCCTTTTCAGAATGTTTCTGTTCCCATCTTGCGCTATCCGTTTTTCCTTTTGGTCAACCTGGTTCCCTCGGAAACATTTACTGCCTGGCAGTTGGTTCGTTTTTTGCTTTGCTGTGCAGGATGTACATTTCTTTTGTGCCTATTCTCTTATGCTCGAAGCAGCATTGTCATTTATGAAAAGAAAGAGTTATAAAATACGCCCGCGCGTGAGGACTTTTGAAGCATCATGCGAGGGCGTATTTATTTTAACTGTATTGAAAGCTGATTTTTTGAGGGTAGATAGACAGCACAAGAGAGAGCTGGTCAATGCAAATGTTTTTCCAATTTTCTTTTGCGAAAGAGGTTTGATGTAACCCGATGGCCAGCAAAAAATTTTGTGTTTCCCCAACATTCATTTGAGAGATTGGCTTTGCGGTAGGATTTAACGCTTGAAAAAGCTCCGGCGAAATTAAATTTTTCCATCCATCCTTTTCTGCTCCACAATAATCAAGATAGAAGTGATTCTGTGATTCATTTTCTTCTAGCTTCGTAACAGAAATACTGAAAAGTGCATACTGATCAGCCGAACTATCAGAAAAAATAGAAGAAGCAGCTACTTCATAAGTGGAAAAAAATGATTCCTGTGAAACAAGCTCTCCGTTCAGCAGTTTAATGTTCAGCCCGTTCCATGTAATAGGAGTGTTTTGTGTGCCGGCTATGATTTGGGCAGAAGGATAGCGTTCATTTAACTGCCAAATACGCGCGGCATAAAACGCGGTGAAAGTCAATATTCCAATTATCATCAAAAAGAAAAAGCGATTTTTTAATTTTGATGTGCGCATGGTGATAAATCTCCCTGTTTCATTTGTGATAAAGCAGTTTTACTGTTCGTTTATAATGCGTCCGTCGGACATTCGGATAATTTCGTCTGCCAAAGATTCCATTTGATGGCGGTCATGGCAAGCCAATAGAATGAGTTTTCCTTCTTGGCGTAGTTCATTTAATAAGCGGTGAACTTGCTCCACACCTGACTCGTCCAAAGCGTTGAATGGTTCGTCTAATAAAATTAAATTTGGAGATTCGACAATAGCGGATGCGATGCCAAGACGCTGTTTCATGCCAAGGGAATATTTGTGGAATACGCGTTTATCATTCGGGTCAAGCCCTACGCGTTTCAAAGTATCTATAATTTGCAGTTGAGAAACTTTTTTGCGAATTCCGCATAACAGCGAAAGATTTTTCAAACCCGTAAACTCATCAATAAAAACGGGATTTTCCAAAAGAAGGCCGATATCCGGGGGAAAGGAAAGGTCTTTTCCGATTACTTTTCCATCAATTTTTACTTGCCCTTGCGTCGGAAGAATAAACCCGCAAATCATACGCATCAGCATTGTTTTTCCGCTGCCGTTGATGCCTTGTATTCCGTAAATTTTTCCGCAAGATTGATTTTCGAAGCAAAGGTTGATGTCACGAAGGACAGGTTGTCCTTGTATCGTTTTGGAAATCTGACAAAGTTCAATTTTCATTTATATCGCCTTTCTTTTTTGGGAGAATGTCTGTTTTTTGAAAGTACAAGCTGCCAGCCGCCCACAGCAAGGCAATCAAAATTACATGAAGAAGAATCCCCGGTGATTCTTTCAGTCCGCCGGGTGTAAGTATGCGGCAGCGAATCAGCATAGAATAATTGCCCGGAAAATACGGAATTTGCACAAAGGCAATTAATATAAGGATGACAACAGCCGCTGCCTGTGCTATCCAAAAGTTGAATAACATGCAGCAGCACAAACAAAATGACGCCAACAATGCAGTAAATAAAATAGGAAGCCCGCACAGAGCGGCACATGCAGTCTGATCTGGTACGAGCGTTGATGAGAAACAAGGCGGATAACCTGAGGAGATCATAAATCCCAAAAGGCAAGCAAGCCCCAAGAAAAAATAAAATGCCACCGAAAAACATTTGCACAACCACCATAAAGTGCGGCTTTTTGCCCGCACAAGATAAGGACTGCTTATCCCGTTTTGTTCCTGAGCCGGATAAATCAAGGCTGTATAAACACAAAAATAAATTAAGATAAACCAAGTCAAGGGAAGTTCGAACATTCCATTTTGTGTTTCAGAAAAAGGGTAAGAGCCCCGAAACAGCATGATAAAATAATCTGTCACGCCATACTTTGAGCCTTGTGTTGAGAGCTGAGAATCCGCGGTCATTGCACCGATAAGAAATAAACCTATGGCAATCAAAATCAGAAACCGATTGATCCGAAAATAGTTTTGAACATCTCGTCGGAATAGATGCCAAAAATTAGAATCTTTCATAAAAAATCTCTCCTTGCAATAACCATACCCAGCATGGCATATTCAAAAATAATCAAGGCGGCTGCGCAAAGGAAGTAAACCCCGACGGCACCATTTTGAATCGTGAAAGTGGAAAATGTTACAATACGCTGTAATTCTGAAAACATTGGCGAAATGGGGAATGAAATGCTCCAAACGGCGCAAAGGCAAAGAAACCATCCAAGCGCATTGCCGCGGCGAATATTCCGGCAAGAATAAACCGTAATTTGAAAAACAAGGCTGAAAATAATTCCGGCAATACACGCGGCAAGCCCTTGCCAAAGAATGAAGCTTGCCGGTGTAAGTGTTTGCTGCAATCGGTGACCTGTATCGTGCCAATATCTGCTTCCGGCTTGAGTCCAATTCATAGTCAAATCTGTGTCAAATAAGACAAATGCCATAAAACATGCACAAATTATGATGACTAGCTCAAAAAGCAGGGCGTGTATCACGTTTTGTATCATGATTTGAGCAATTAGTTGTTTTCTGTTTTGAAACAGATGGCAAGAGAAAGGGACGGTAAAAAAACGGCTGCTGATCATTGCGGTAAGCAGACAAAACGGAACAAAAATCATAAATAAAAAAGATGGGTGAAGAACACAAAGAAAAACATCCATGGAACAAAGAATCACACCAGAGTTTTGCCATTGTGCGATCCAGTATAGAATATTTCCGCATGTCATGGCAGCCAGCAAAACACAAAAGCCTGTCAGCCGGCGGCTTGTACAAAGGAAAATGTGTCCGGTACGTTTACAAAACATCAGACCGCTCCCTTTTTTGAAAATAGAAAAAGAAGGAAAGGCATGGAACCACAAAAGCATATACAAAAAAGGTAAGCAATGAAACGTCCTGCGCGGGCTGGAAAGGAAGCGCAATTGCAAACAGCGCAAAGCGGTCGAAATGGAGCCAGTTGAAAACAAAGTAAGTGAGCAGGTAAAAAAGAAAAGGAGAAATTGCAGATTGCAGCCGATTAGGCAGTAAAACCGATGATGCCAAAACCAAGCATCCCCATGCACCGATGAAAACGGAATCCAGAACAATATACACAGTTGTGTAAAGTAACGGCATCGTGTAAAACCATTGAGCCAAAAAGCTGCGCCCATCAATGCTGTAAAGATTGGTTAATGCCTCAGGACGAACCATGGGAAGAAAAAGCGAGCAAAGCGCAAAGTTAAAGCAAAGTGTTACAAAGACGACAAGCGCTCCGGAAACAAACACAGTTATCCATTTTGCCAAAAGATAGTGGCGTTTTTTGCCGCGTATAATAATTTGCATGCAATACCCGGAATGAAAATCCCAAAATGTAGAATCGGCACACGGCAGTGCGGCAAAAAGCGGAAAAAGCAGATAGAGCAGCGTTGGCCAGATGGTAGAAGCATCCATTCCAATCCAGTGACCGTACACGGAATGTGGTGTCAAAAAGAAATCGCCTTGCCAGCTGTCGAGCCATTGCACCAGCGGAAAAACGCTGAAAATGACATGACAAATAGAAATTGCAGTACCCGCTGTTAATGCAAATAAAAACTTTTTTCCATGAAAACAACGGGTTAGTTCAAATTGCAGCAGTTCTTTCATAAGATCATGCCTCGATTCAGCCCAGCGCCAGCCATTGCTGATCTAAAGCAAAATCGGCCGTAGTCACTTCCGCAACGCCTTCCCCTGCTAAATTGGGATAAAGGTATATGTCTTGAAGTTCAAGCTCGCTGTTCACATAGTATAAAATTTTATAAGAAGCCGTTTCGCCGGGATTAAGCAAAACTTCAAATTGATTTTTTGCATTCTCTGCCACGGCAGGCAGGTCAGACGTTACCGCTTCGCTGCCGATATGTCCTGTTGCAACGGTGTTATCTACACAGCAGGCAAGGGAAATATTGTTTAGATAAAAATCGGCTTTGCTGCTGCCGGTATTTTCAATCGAAAGAGTGACGGTAAGATATTCCTCACCTTCGGGGAGTGCGCCCAGTGCCTGTTCCCCTTGTGCAGCTTTTTCCGCAGGAATGCCGGATGGCTCTGCTCCTTTTACCGCGTCTAGCACCGTCACACGCAGAAAGCTATCTCGAAACGGCACCTCCAGTGCCGTCCCCTTGGCAATCAAATTTTCTTTTGCAATGGTAGGAAAGACAAAATCCGTGAGGTTTTCGATGGACTGCCCCTCATAATGCTTCAGAAGGAACGGGTATTTTTTTGCCCACGGAAGCTGTAATAAATCCCGGCTGTTTCCCTCAATGTCTTTTACAAGAACCTGAGCGGTGCCTGCCTGCTGGGAAACTGTTGATGTGCTTAGTCCAGATGAAGATGTGGCTTGTGCACCACAGGCTGTCAAAGCGGATAGCAATAAGCTTGCCGCAAAAATAGCGAAATAATATTTTTTGAACATCATGTTAATTCCTCCATACCGTTCCTTTTGTTTGCATTTGGTGATGCGTTGTATGACTTATGTGCATTATCATACAGTTTCTTGCTTAAAACGTCTAGAGCTGAAGGCTATATGCATGGAAAACGTGTCTAATTGCAAAAATAAAGTTGCGTTGTGACTGTTTTTGTCGCTTATCGGGAATTTGACAAGGTGTACCGTTTCCGCTATGCTAGTGACAGTGAAAAAACATGATGCCACTGTATCAGTTGTGTTTTTTGATGGTGTGCAGGTGTGCAGATTTATTTGTGAATAGATGTCAAAACGGTTGGGTGGGAGCCTGTATGAATTTTTTAATTTGTGATGATGAGTTGGAGTTTGCACTTCATTTAAAAGAGCGCTTAGAAATGCTGATGGGAAATCTGCATCAAACTGCAAATATTCAATGTGTTTGCGACGAAAATGAAATGAAAACCGTCGAAAAAATTCCGTGTGATATCATTTTTTTGGATATTGACATGGGCGAAATCAATGGCCTTGAGCTCGCAAAAAAGATCCGCAGGGCACAGCCGGATGTGATCTTAGTGTTTGTCACGCACTATCTAGCGTACAGCTTGGAGGGGTATGAGGTAAAAGCACTGAGGTATTTGCTGAAAAGCAATTTGGACGAAAAGCTGCCCGAATGCCTGCAAGCGGTGCTTGCTGCGTATCAAAAAGAGCGCCGTATGGTTCGCTTGTCCAGCGGCAGTGAAGAAGTGGATTTCATGCCAGCACATATTACTTATGCAGAAACACAAAACCGCCATCTTCTCCTTCATCTCGTTCACGATGAGCGTGATACCTGTGACGTAAAAATGACCATGAATGCATTAGAGGAATTACTGTCATGCCGAGGCTTTCTGCGCATTCACCAAAGCTTTCTTGTGAATATGGCGCACATCAAAATGATTAAAAGCACTGGGGTGCGCTTAACAGACGATACCCAGCTGCCAATCAGTGCGCGAAATTACAGCAAATTAAAACAAGAGTATTTGCGCTGGAGAGGAATGAAACGATGGAATATGCAGTCGATATAGTATTCCACTCGCTGCAATATTTGGCAATTATCGTGTTTTTTGATGCTTTTGTTCTGCGAAAGTATCAGGCAGATTCTTTTTGGTGGCGTGTTGCAGTGTTTGGCGCGGCGTTTCACGTCCTATCGCAGGTTAATAATGATTTTTTTAAGTATTTTCAAGCATTGGCTATGGTCCTGCTGCTTTATGTAGTGCTATGGGTACTTTACAAAGGTGATCCCCTCTACCATTTATTTTTATCTTGTATGACGTACACCTTATTTTGTGCCGTAGACTATCTTATCATTTTTTTTGCACAAATGTTTTGCTTAACCGATTCTTTTCAGCAACATTACGACAGAGTAACAACGCAGGTATTTATCCGAATTTTGTCTGCGCTGTCGTTTGCTTTTTTTGCCAGTTTATTTCATAAACCTGCCGATGAGGGAAAGAGCATTCGAAAATGGACGTTGGTTTCATTGCTTTTTCCGCTTTCTTCGATTTTTCTGTTGACGTTTTTTTATCATGCTTTCGGCGATGCGCCGACAAGTGAGGAAAGTCTTTATGCGGTCATTGCGCTTTGCTTAATTGGTGTGTGTAATATTGCTGTGCTATTTTCAAGAGATTACCTCAAAAAAAGCATCCGTGAGCATGAGATGCTGGTAGTGTTGAAGGAACGGGAACGAACGCAAAAAGAAAGCATCACCGCGTTAAGCGCGGCATATCAAACTCAGCGAAAAATGACGCACGATTTTCAAAAGCATTTAAGCGTATTGAGCGGCTTGCTCGAAAACGGAAATGCCAGGCAGGCAAGCAGCTATCTTTCACAGCTTCGGAGGGACAGCACAGAGCGAATTCTCTTGGTGGATACGCACCATGCGGCGATAGATGCCATTCTAAACCAAAAGGGAATGGCGGCGCAGCAAAAAAAGATTGATATTCGTTTTGAAGTGAACGACTTATCCGGCATGAAGATAAAGGAAACAGATTGCACGGTGGTTCTCGGAAACTTATTAGATAACGCCATCGAAGCGTGTGAAAAGCTGCCTGAATGCGAACGCTGGATTCAAGTGAGTGTGATTCATACCCCAGCCGAGGGAGAAGAGCCGGGCAGTTTGTTTTTGTCGGTGCTGAATGCCAGCCCATTCGTAAAAATCAGCAGCGGACAGATTGCAACCACCAAGCAAAATGCCTCTTTTCATGGTTTGGGTCTGCGCAATGTGCGGGATATTTTGAAAAAATATCAAGCGGATTATGACTTTCATTATGAAAACGGGCAATTCGTGTTTAGCGTTGAGTGGCCGGAGTGCTGAGAATAAAAGCTGCGTCTGTATTCAGGCATCAAAACACGTAACTGGAGCAAAAGATTGAAAACCAAGCTAATCTTTGATGAAACCATAGTTTATGGATATGCGTTTTAAAGTAGAACTTTTGTTAAATTGAGGGTAAAATGGCCCGCTCGGAATTATCCGGGCGGGTCAAAATTGATTCATGATAAAAAATTCTTACTTTCCTTCATTAGCACATTATTTGTTGACAAATATCAAAAAATAGGTTATTCTGTAACCGTATTGTTACATTTTGTGTGATGCAAAGGTGGAGAGCATATGAAAAAACATTCTGTTTGGAAATTGCTTGTGGTTGTCTTGGCGATGGCTGCAATGCTAAGTGCCTGTCAGAGCACACAAAATAAGGCATCTGAAACGGTAAACAACACGGCTGCCGCCAACACCAACGCACCGTTAACCCTGTGTCAATCTTGTACCGCAGATGGCTACTATCAGACAGAGGTATTTTACACAGACAAAACGAACGTCAATCTCACTTATTTTGATTTCAATTCTAAAAAACAGATTTTTTTGTGTGAACAACCCGGCTGTACGCACGATACGGAAAGCTGCCGCTCTTATGTGGAGGGGATTCCTTATGTAATCAATGACAGCTTGGTGCTGTTTTTAATGACGGAAAATGAGACAACGCCAGGCAATATTCAGCTCGCCGATAAAAACGGGGCGAACCGCCGCCTTTTGATGGAATTTCCGGCGGATTGCCGGGTATCGACTCCTGTTTATCACGATGGGCAGAATCTTTACATGATGGCCGAACAGAGCATCCCAGACACCGCTGACATCGTGAAAAAGATTGTCAAGGTCAGCTTGCAGGACGGAAGTCTAACCGAAATTTATGCCTTTGATAAAAAAGATTATGCCGCATCTTTGAGCGGCGCATGGGGCAGAAATTTAATCATCTCACATTGTCGCATGGATGAGCAGCACAATGTCTATTCCGACAAGTGCTTTTTGAACATGGATACCGGTGAAATGGACGAGGAGCCATTGGCGGTTCTGGATGCAGAAAACGAAGGGGCAGTCGTCGGGGATGGTGTGCTGTATCGCATAAAATATCCCGAGCAGAAAATTGAGATTTTGGATTTGGAAACGAAAGAAACGCAAACGGTGGATTATGCACCCGTGGCTGCGTCTATCGATGGAACGCTGGAGCCCGATGTGGGATTGTCCGTGATAGAGCCGGGTATTCTGCACTTGTATTTCAAAGATTTCAGCGGTGAGGAAGCAAAGCATTATGATGTTATGTTCAATATAGAAAGTGGGGAATATCACCCCTTTACTCTTTTCAAGCCATACAACCATACGATCATTGAACCTTTGGCAGAAACGAAGGATTCTTTTTTGGTTCAAACAGATTGGAAGGCAAGCTCGGCGGGAGTAGACGAAATGGGATACGAAATACAGCGCTTTGATGCACAGTATGCCATGATTTCCAAAAGTGACTATGAAAACTCCATTCCGAATTATATCCCCATTGCTTCTGATATTTACCCCGATGCGTGGGAGAAATAAGGGCGGAACGTGACCGATAGAAAAAAGTAAAAATAAAAGCCGGGAGGCGGTTGCATGGAAGCAAACACCTGTTCGCTGGAGCTGCAAAAGCTCAGCAAAATATATAGTGGAAAGAAAACAAGCAAAAAGGCCCTCGCCGACGTGACATTCACGCTCGGCCCGGGCCTTTACGGCCTTTTAGGGCCAAACGGCGCAGGAAAAAGCACGATGATGAATATTATCACGGGCAATTTAGACGCAAGCGGCGGAAAAGTGCTGTGGAACGGGAAAAATATTTTGCATATGGGGCGCAAATTCAGACGCATTTTGGGCTATATGCCCCAGCAGCAAAACCTGTATGACAGCTTTACCGGACGCCGCTTTTTATTGTATTTGGCGGCGTTAAAAGAAATTCCCCGTAAGCAAGCTGCCGCGGAGATTCAGCGCACCGCCGAAATGGTGCATCTTTCCGCAGAGCTGGATAAAAAGCTGGCGGCTTATTCCGGCGGCATGAAGCAGCGTTTACTCGCGGCCGCCGCCTTGCTGGGCGACCCGAAATTGATTATTATGGACGAGCCCACCGCCGGGCTTGACCCGAAAGAGCGTGTTCGCCTGCGCGAAGTGTTGGCAAAGCTGGCGCATGACCGCATTATCTTAGTTGCCACTCACGTGGTGAGCGATGTGGAGCATGTGGCAAGTGAAATTCTGTTGCTAAAAGAAGGACAGCTTGTAGACCGCGACACCCCCGGTGCACTCGTGGAAAAATACGCCCCCGGCGGTACGCTGGAGGAGGTTTATCTTTCCATTTTCGGGGAGGATGAGGCATGATGCGTTTGTTTTCAGCCGAGCTGCGCAAGGTGTGGCAAAGCCGCTTTTTCTTGCTGTCTTTTGTGGTGCTGCTTGCGGTCAATCTTTTTTTGCTCTGGTTTGGAACGGGCCACACACCGGGCAGTGCGCCGTCCCAAGCGTACCGAACGCTGACGCAGCAGCTTTCCGGCATGACCATGCAGGAAATGGACACGTTTCTGCATGAGGAGCTGGCCCGCACCGAAGCGCTCACGCACATTGACGGAATTGTGCGCATGGAGGCGTACAACAACGGCAAAAAAGACGAGCAAATGCGCGAAACGTATGCCGCCGATTTTGAGCAATACGGCGATCTGTATCAAACAGGCGACTTTCTAAAGTACAGCGAAACGCTGTCAGCCGAGTACCGCTTTTTAAACGGCATTGTGCTGGAGTTTGAACAGGTGAACGGCTACGAGGAATTTTTGGATTCCATTGAGCAAAAGGCAAAGCAGCTTTCCGGCATTTCCATTTTTGCAGAAAGCGAAAGCGGCTATGATATGGAAAATATCCGTGTAACGGATGAAGCGTTCAAAGGAATGCGCGGCACACCCATTCATTATTACCCGCAAAAGGGGCTGATGACGGCGCTCGACTTTGAACTGACCGACGTTGTTTCCGTGTTTGCCATGCTGCTCATTGCAACGGTGCTTGTTCGGGCAGAGCGCGACAACGGCCTGTTGGCACTCATTCGTTCCACGCCGTCGGGCCGTCTGCCCACGGCCGCGGCAAAGCTTGCGGCACTTGCGGTTAGCTTGGCCGTGGTGCTGATTGGCATGTACGGGGTGAACCTGCTTTATTGCGGCAGCCTGTACGGCCTTGGCCCGCTGGAGCGAGCCATTCAAAGCGTACCTGCTTTGATGCGAAGCACCTGGAAGCTGACGGTGGGACAGTACCTCTTTTTCTTCTTGCTGACAAAATGGCTGGCGGCATTTATCTGCGGCGTTTGGGTGATGCTGGCGATGCTGTTTGCAAAGCGGCTGTTTAACGGTGTGCTCGGTGCGCTGGGGTTTATTGCCTTGCATCTGCTGATTCGCGCTGTCATTCCCGCTACCAGTCGGCTGAACGTCATCAAATATGCAAACCTCGTCAGCCTGCTGCGCACCAATGAACTTTTGGGCGGTTATCGAAATCTATATTGGTTTGACCAGCCCATTCCGCTTTTGCTGGTGGAGTCGGTTTCGGCTGTGCTGTTTGCCGTTGTGTTTGTTGCGGCTTTTCTGGCGTTGTTCAGCCGTTATTACTTCACAGCGGCAGGCCGCCGCACCAGTCGGTTGACCCTGCGGCGCAAGCTGCCCACCTTTACTACTCCGATGCGTCAAGAGGCATATAAGCTGCTGGTGATGCAGGGGACAGCGCTGCTTTTAGTGCTGTTTGCAGGTTTTCAAGTGTATACTGCCGTCACAACAGAAAGCTATATTGACGCCAATGAAATTTATTATCAATATTACATGAAGCATGTGCAAGGGCCGATGACGCAGGAAAAGGTGGATTGGCTGAACGAACAAAACAAAGAGTTTGAGCCGATTCATCGTCTGAATGCCGCGCTGTCCGCAAACGAGATTGGCGGGCAGGAATACCAAATGATGATGCAGGCATACGGTGGACTTCAGCAAAAAATGATGGTGTTTCAAAATGTCGTGTCAAAAGCGCAGATGCTCAGCGAAAAGCCGGGAAGTCAGATGGTGTATGAAACAGGCTGGCTCAAGCTGTTTGATACGCAGGATCGGCAGGATTTGCAAGACAGTTTGTGGCTGGCACTGCTATGTGCGGTTTCATTTTCGGGCTTATTTGCCATGGAGCAGCAAACCGGGATGATTAAAGTCATCAGCACAACGCCGCTCGGCAAACGCTTTACGGTGCGGTGCAAATTGATTTTAACGCTGGTGTGCAGTGCGGGTTTTGCGCTGCTGGGCGTACTGCCGCGCTTTTGGGTAACGATTCGGGATTACGGCCTTGGCACATGGCTTGCGCCTGTATACAGTATTCCCGATTATGCCGCCGCGCCGGGGATACCGCTCTTTCTCATGGCAGCGCTGCTTGTGTTCAGCCGTTTTCTGGCGGTGTTTTGTATGGCGGTTGTCACACTGGCACTGTCACAGCGCATCGGCAACACGTTTGGTGCGATGTTCCTTTCGCTGGCACTATTTTCCTTTGCGCCCCTTTTGAGCCTGTCGGGTTTAACAGCGGCAAAATGGTACAGCATTTATTTACCCGTTCATGTGTGCGCGATGCTGTCACAGCCGGGCGGCATGGTGCTGTGCATCTTTATGCTGTTGATTTTATCGGGCATTTGTTACTTGAGCATCGAATATTTACAGCGCGATTTTGGCTCTGTCAGAGGAAGAAAGACATAGTCGGAATCTGTTCAAGCGGACATCAATATGCATAGGTGAAAAGCGTCCGGGACAATGCTTTGCGGCGTTGCTCCGGACGCTTTTCTCTTTCTTTTCAGGTTTTGTGTTCTCAGTGAATCAAGGTTCCTTGCGCTGTGCTTGAAATTCAGCCGTTACTAAAATGTCGCCGGCTTTGATCACTGTGCTTCCGCTGGGGATCAGTGTATCAATTCCTCGTTTTACTAAGATGATGCGATGATTATTGGCTTTCGGCATTTGTGACAATGCACAGTTGACAAAGCGGTCTTTATGTGTAACGGCAATTTCTGTGAGCATTAAGTGTTCGCGATTTTCAAAGCTGCGTGCCGCTAGAACAAGCAGGTCGCCGCACTCAAGCAAGGTGTCGCCGTCCGGAACAATCGGGTCTTGATTGCGCATTAGCATTGCTACAAGCAATCCGGCCGGAAGCTTCAGTTCCGAAAGACGCTGTCCGCACCAAGAATGGCCGTGATCAATATGCACTTTAATAAAATGGATATCGCTGTCTTCTTGATAATCGGTAAAGGTATATCCGACATCGGTGTGATGATCAATCATGGATAGTTTCTTTGCAACAAAAGGCAGGAGTGTGCCCTGAATGGAAATGGAAAACAGCACCATGCAGAACACAAGATTATAAAGGTTGTAGGTTGTTGCTGCGCCGCTGAGCACCGCGGCAATGGCAAATACGACAGAAGCTGCGCCGCGAAGACCGGCCCATGAGATGAGTCCGATTTGATTCAGCTTACAGCCGAAAGGCTTAAGCAGTGTAAAAGTAACCAACGGTCTTGCCGCAATGGTTAAAAACAGCATCAGAACAAAAGCGGGGCCGATCACTGCCGGAAGTTTGACAGGTGTAACCAGCAAACCGAGCAGGAAAAAAATTAAAACCTGTGCAACATGCGTTAAGACATCAAGAAAATGAACCAAATATTTTTTTTGAGGAAGGTGAGAGTTGCCAATCCAAATGCCGCACAAATAAACACTTAAATAACCGTTTCCGTTTAAGCACGCGGGAATGGCATAAGATAAAATCATAACGGAAAGCAGAAAAATAGTGTGGCTTTCCTGCGAGGGCAGCAGCTGACGGTGCAAAAGCTTCACCGCACCCCAACCCATCAAAGCGCCGCACAAAGCGCCGATGATGAGCTGCTGTGCAAGCAAAAGCGGAACAAAAACAGATTCTCCTGCAAGCAGTGCAATGGCAACACTTGTCAGCATATAGGACATGGGGTCGTTCGAGCCTGATTCCATTTCCAGCAAAGAGTCTGTATGATATTTTAAAGCCAGCTTCTGTGAACGCAGAATATTGAACACCGAGGCAGCGTCTGTCGATGAAATAACAGAGCCGATCAGAAAAGCCTCTGCGAGCGGCAGCTTCAAAACCCAGTGCGCAAAAAATGTTAAAAGTCCTGCGGTTCCTGCTACGCCCAGTGTAGACATTACAACAGAAGGCGCTAAAATAGGGCGAGCAGCTTTTAAGCTGGTGCCGAACCCGCCGTAGAACATAATGAAAATCAAGCAAACAGAACAGGTAACATTGACAATGTCGTAATCATCAAAAGGAATTTTGAAAATGCCGTTTTCTCCAAACAGCATGCCTAGGCCGATAAAAATCAGCAAAGAGGGAATTGGGATTTTTTCCAAAAACCGATTCGATAAAATGCAAATGAAAATAACAAATCCGATCAGTAATAAAGGGCTGTTCATAATATCACCATGTAAATGAAAAAGAAATGTACTGCGAAAACCTTTTTTCTTTATTATATCAGCTGATTGAAAATTTTGAAAGCAATTTCTCTTTAGTTATTTTATGACGAACAAACAGATCATAAGCAAAACGACGTCAGCTCTGTCATTGGAACAAAGCAAAATTGGATCAAAATAAAACGTTGAGCATTTACAACAGCGGGTTTGAATCGTATCATATGCGAGCGCTTTATCCGGACAACCCGTCGAGATTGAACGACTATCCGCGGGGAGAAGCTATGGTTCTTGCGCCCGGAAAACACATTGCCTGCCCCGCATTGTACGCCGTGTTGGCGGATTTGGGCTTCTTCCCGCGGGAAGATCTGTGGCATCTGCGTCAGCTGCACTGCCACTTGCAGGGCCATCCCGACATGAAGAAAACCCCCGGCATCGACATGAATACCGGTTCACTCGGCCAGGGTGTTTCGGTGGCCGGCGGCATGGCAATGGCGCTGAAGAAAAAAGGCGGCAATCAAAAAGTTTATGCGATTGTCGGCGACGGCGAAATTCAGGAAGGTCTTGTTTGGGAGGCTGCGATGAGCGCAGCTCACTACAAACTCGACAACCTGACCGTGATGCTGGACTGGAACGGCCTGCAAATTGACGGCAGCAACGACGAAGTTATGAGCATCGGCGATGTGATGGCAAAATATCGCGCTTTTGGGTTTGAGTGTGTAGAAGTTGACGGCCACGACATTGAAGCATTGGTGAAAGCGCTGCATACACCCCATGAGGGAAAACCGCTGTTCCTGTGCTGCAAAACGTCAAAAGGCAAAGGCGTTTCCTTTATGGAAGATCAGTTCGGCTGGCACGGAAAAGCGCCGAGCAAACAGAATTATGAAGCAGCAATGAAAGAGCTGGGGGTAGAGTAAAATGAGTGAAGCAAAATCTTTGCGTGTGGCATACGGCGAGGCTCTGAAAGAGCTCGGCGCAAAAAACGATAAAATTGTGGCGATGGATGCCGACCTGGCACATGCCACCATGACAAGCATTTTTAAAGAAGCATATCCCGACCGCCATTTTAACTTCGGTATTGCCGAGGCCAATATGGTGTGCGCAGCAGCAGGCTACGCCGTCGAGGGGTATGTACCCTTTGTCAGCACGTTTGCGCTGTTTGGTGCAGGACGCGCTTATGAGCAAATTCGCAACTCGGTTGCTTATGACGGCTTAAACGTCAAGTTTGGCCTGTCCCACTCCGGCCTGTGCGTCGGTGAGGACGGCGGCAGCCATCAGGCCATTGAAGATATCGCTCTGATGCGTGTCATTCCGGGCATGACGGTGCTTGTTCCCTGCGACCCCATTGAAATGAAAAAAGCCGTATTTGCTGCGGAAGAAATCGACGGGCCTGTTTACATCCGTGTGGCACGTCCCGTTTGCGAATGCATCACGAGCGAGGACGACCCGTTTGTCGTCGGCAAAGCGAATGTGATGAGCGGCACAAGTGATTGCGATGTAGTGCTGGTTTGCACCGGCTTGATGGTAAGCAAAACCATCGAAGCTGCAAAAATGCTGGAGGAAAAAGGCGTCAAGGCCGCAGTGGTGAATATGCACACCATTAAACCTTACGACCGTGAAGCGGTAGTAAAGATGGCCGAAAAGTGCAAAGCGGTTGTCACTGCAGAGGAGCACTCCGTCATCGGCGGTTTGTATTCGGCTACTTGTGAAGCGCTGGCGGGAACCGATATTAAGGTGTCGGCAGTGGGTGTGCAGGATGTATTCGGACAGTCCGGCAAGCCGGAAGAGCTGTTCCGCGAGTACGGCCTGACCGCAGAGAACATCGTGAAAAAAGCAACCGAACTGATTGGATGAAAGGAAGCGTATCACCATGAGCAAAATTGAATGGATGTCGCATGACCTCGCCGGGGACGATAAAACCGCATTGAAATGGGTATATGAAAACCCCGTGTGGAAGGTCGGCATTAAAAACTTTAAGCCCGCCAACGGCCTCGAAGGCACCGTGTGCCTGGAACGTCACAATGCAACCGATGAGCTGTTTGTACTTTTGGACGGCGAGTGTGTTCTTCTTCAGGCCGATGATGAAAATGGCGCAGCCGTCAATATCACCGCTGTGAAAATGGAGCCGATGCGCGTCTATAAAATTCCCAAAAGCTTATGGCACAACACCGTGACATGGCCCGGTACAAAGCTTGTGTTGATTGAAAATAATCCCACTGACATGACCAATAGTGAAATTTACCAGCTGACAGCTGAGCAGAAAGCGGCTTTGCCGGAGATTGTAAAAGGCTGATTGTTTTCATACAAGACAAGGACGGAAAGCAAGCCGGAAGCGAAAGGGAGTATTCCTTTTCGCTTTCGGCGGTTTTCACTTAAAAACAGTAATTCCTTTTTTATGTAAAAAATTGTTGATAGAAAATCCATAAAGTTTGACTTTTCAAACAGTTATTAAGCATATTGACTGTTAATTGTATCGAAAATATCAATATTTTTGTTAATTTTTTAT
>ERZ1090868.531-NODE-531-length-21278-cov-8.747350_pt1 | contig 21278 bp, 18 predicted proteins | sample MGYA00478475_ERZ1090868 | MGnify/ENA primary metagenome ERZ1090868 (study PRJEB33644, sample SAMEA5815747) | chicken gut metagenome | biome: Chicken; feature: Gastrointestinal Tract; material: Caecum | place: Ireland | collected 2019-01-01 | study: A study of the...
GTCAAAAAGGGACTGTGCCAGCGCCAGCACTTCGCCGCTGCCGGGATCCTGCCGCCGGAACACCGCAAAGGGCAGCGACGCGCACCCTGCCACCGGCGCGATGTAGCGGCGATAGAGCGTCCCGGTGGCGGGCGCCACCGCCGTGCCGGAAAACACCACGATGGGCAGCGGATCGGGGGCGTCCCCCGCCAGCTGCCGGACGCTGTGGAGCTGGTTGCCGTTGACAAACAGGCAATCCCCCGCTTCCAGCCGGATGCGGTGCTGCCCCACCCGGTATTCCAGCGGCGCGCAGCGGGCCTGGGCCAGTTCAAAGTCCGGATGCCAGTGCAGCGGCCCGGCCCGGCCGGGCAGGTCCGCCAGTTCCCCTTCAAAAAAGCTGACGGGAAAGGCCGCCGCTTCGTGCGGGATCTGCTCCCGCAGATGTCGGTCCACCACCACGGGCACAGCCGTCCCCTCCCTTCTGTCGGATGATAGTTACAGTATAGCAGACCTGCCGCCCTTTGACCACCGGCCGGGTGAGAGACTGCGGTTTTTGTGCACTGCCAAAAAGCGGAAGGGATTTCCCGGGGAAATTCCTTCCGCTTTTGTCGTGGTTCAGTGTTGGCCGCAGGTATGCTCGCCGCAGGCATGTTCGCCGCAGGTATGGCCTTCCCCGTGGTCGTGGTGGTCACAGTGGGCGTCGGGGTCAAAGGTCAGCCGGCCTTCGGCCAGGGCCCGGGCTGCCTCGTCGGCACTGCCCTGCACCCCGCCGTACAGCCGGATGCCCGCCGCGTCCAGCGCCATCCGGGCGCCGCCGCCGATGCCGCCGCAGATCAGCGCGTCCACGTTGAGGGCCTGCAACAACCCGGCCAGGGCACCGTGGCCGCTGCCGTTGGTGTCCAGCACCTGGGCGGCAACGATTTTGCCGTCCTGCACGTCGTAGAGTTTGAACCGGGCGGTGTGGCCGAAATGCTGGAAAATTTGTCCATCTTCGTAGGGAATTGCAATTTTCATGACAGGTTGCTCCTTTCGGGTCAGTGGGTGGCGGCGGGCGGGGTCAGCCCGGCTTCCAGGTCCTGAATCAGCGAGGCCAGGGTGATGCCGTCCATGGTGGCGGCGATGGCGTCCTCGATCTGGCGGTAGGGGCGGCGCAGCACCCGGCGGATGTTTTGCGCCACCGGGCAGGCCCGGCCGTCACAGGGGTGGATGCCGATGAGGGAGGTCAGCCCCTGGGGTTCCAGCGCCGCGTAGATCTGGTACAGGGTGATCTGTTCCGGGTCCCGGCAGAGCTCCGCCCCGCCCTGGCCCCGGGGCACCGTGATCAGCCCGGCTTTTTTCAGGGCACTGAGGATGTTGCGGATGACCACCGGGTTGCAGCCGGTGCTTTGGGCCAGCAGGGTGCTGGTGACCCGGGCTTTGCCCCGGGCCTCCCAGATAAAGAGCAGGCAATGCACCGCCACCGAGCATTTCATACTGAGCTGCATGCAAAACTCCTTTCCGCCGGAACCGGCTGGGTGTACAGGGCGGCATTCCATCCAAGTCGTGCCGCGCCCTCGATGTAACGCCTTCGGTTACACCTATTGTACACAGTTTTGTCCCCGCTGGCAAGGGGGCTGCGGCGGCAGAGTGCCTTTGGGTGATTTTATCACAGAATTTTGGTGGGAATTTGGATATACTAACCATACACCCAAACACAAAGGAGCTGAAACCTATGACAGCGATTCAGATAAACAAGACCCAATTCGAACAGTGGATGGCCGAGGGCAAAACCGTTGTGGTGGACTACTGGGCCCCCTGGTGCGGATATTGCCGCCGCATCGGTCCCGCCTACGACAAGATTGCCGAGGAATACGGCGACCGGCTGGCGGTGGCCAAGGTGAATATTGACGAGGAACCCCAGCTGACCGAAGCCCAGGGGGTGGAGGTGATCCCCACCCTGGTGCTGTACAAAAACGGGCAGGCGGTGCAGCGGGTGGTGGCCCCCAAGACCAAGGCGGCCATCGACGAATTTTTGCAGCAAGGCCTGACGCAGTAAGGAGGGAAATCCATGGCACAGAACCCTGTGTATGATATGATCGTGGTGGGCGGCGGCCCGGGCGGCTATACGGCGGCGCTTTACGCGGCGCGGGCGGGGCTGAACGTGCTGGTACTGGAAAAGCTGTCCGCCGGCGGCCAGATGGCCCTGACCGAAACCATTGACAACTACCCCGGTTTTGCCCAGGGCGTGGACGGCTTCACCCTGGCCGAAACCATGCAGCAGCAAGCCGAACGGTTCGGCGCCCGCAGCGAATACGCCGAGGTGACGGCCCTGGACCTGACCGCCGACCCCAAGGTGCTGCAGACCAGCGCCGGGACCTTTGCGGCCCGGACGGTGGTGCTGGCCACCGGGGCCGACCCGCGGCCCCTGGGCCTGCCCGACGAGGAGGCCCTGACCGGCCGGGGCGTGGCCTACTGCGCGGCCTGCGACGGCATGCGCTACAAGGGCAAGACCGTGGTGGTGGTGGGCGGCGGCAACTCCGCCGCCGAGGACGCCCTGCTGCTGACCCGCATTGCCCGCAAGGTGATCCTGGTCCACCGCCGGGACACCCTGCGGGCCACCAAAATCTACCACGAACCCCTGCGGCAGGCGGAAAACCTGGAATTCCGGTGGAACAGCGTGGTCACCGCCCTGCTGCACGGCGGTTCGCTCACCGGTGTGCGGCTGCGGGACCTGACCACCGGCACCGAGACCGAGCTGCCCTGCGACGCCGTCTTTGTCAGTGTGGGGCGGCAGCCCGCCACTGAACTGGTGGCCGGCCAGCTGGAACGGGACGCCGCCGGCTACCTGGTGGCGGACGAAACCACCCGCACCAGCCTGCCCGGCGTCTTTGCCGTGGGGGATGTGCGGACCAAACCCCTGCGCCAGGTGGTCACGGCGGTGGCGGACGGCGCCGTTGCGGTCCACATGGCGGAGCAATATCTGGCGGGATGTGCCTTATGAACCGAAAAGAACTCTGGAAAAAAGTCCGTCGGCCCCTTGCCTTCACCGTGGGCGGCGCCCTGGTGGGCCTTGCCTACTATGCCCTGGCGGGCTGCCCCACCGGCGGCTGTGCCATCACCGCCAACCCCTTCAACACCATGGTCTACACGGGGCTGATCGGGTTGCTGCTTTCGGGCAGCCTGGGCCCCTGCTGCTGTGGCAGCTGCCGCAAACCGCCCGAATAACCCTTCCCTGCCGAAAATGCAAAGCCGGGTCCCTGCGGGGACCCGGCTTTGGTTGTTTCACAGATTGTAGCGCAGCGCGCAGAGTTCCTTGCCCCGCCGCCGTGCGGAAAATCTTGTCCCGCGCCGGGAGCGCTTTGTCCGGGGCATTGTTTGCGTTACGGCCGGGGGGAACCGGGCAGGTGCAGGGAGAGGGTCAGGCAGTTTTTCTCCTGCCGGCGCTCATAGTGCATCTCGTCCATCATGCGTTTGACCAGGAAGACGCCCAACCCGCCGATGTTCCGTTCCTCCTCCGAAAGGGTGGTATCCGGTTCGGCGGCGGCCAGCGGGTCAAAGGGTTTGCCGTCATCCTCAAACCGCAGCGTGACTTTGCCGTCCTGCACAAAACAGACGACGGCCGCCCGGGTGGCGCCGCTGTAGCGGGCAATGTTGGAGAACAGTTCATCCATCACCACGTTGAACTTGTACACCAGCGGCGGGGGCACCTGTTCTTTTTGCAGCGATTCCTCCACAAAGGCGGTGGCCCGGGGCAGTTCCTCCAGTGTGGGGGCCAGCTCCAGACGGTAATGGTGGGCCATGCCCTTGATCTCCAGCGCCAGCATCGTGATGTCGTCAAAGGGATCCGCCGCCCCCACAAAGGCGTGGATATCCGCCTGGACCGCCTGCAGCAGCGTGCGGGGATCTGCGTCCCGGCTGCGGTTCAGGGCGTCCAGCAGCCGCCGGGTTCCATACAGCTGTTGGTGTTCGTCGGTGGCCTCGGTGACGCCGTCGGTGTACAGGAACAGCCGGTCCCCCGGCGCCAGGTCCAGGGTGTATTCCCGGTAGCGGCTGCCCTCCATGCCGGCCAGCACAAACCCGTGCCGGTCCTTCACCAGGGCAAAATCGCCCCCCGCCCGGCGGCAGACGGGATATTCGTGCCCGGCGTTGGCCGCCACCAGCCGCCCGGTGGACAGCTGCAGAATGCCCAGCCAGGTTGTGACGAACATCTCGGCCTGGTTGCCCTCACAGAGCTGGTTGTTGACGGTTTCCAGAATCCGCGCGGGGTTCATGCCGGTCTGGGCGCTGTTTTTCAGCAGCGTTTTGGCGATCACCATGAACAGCGCCGCCGGCACCCCCTTGCCGGACACGTCGGCCATCACCAGGCAGAGGTGATCCTCGTCCACCAGGAAGAAATCGTAAAAGTCGCCGCCCATCTCCTTGGCGGGGGTCATGGTGGCATAGATGTCAAATCCCGGGTGGTTGGGGAACGCCGGGAAGATGCTGGGCAGCATATCGGCCTGGATCTGGGTGGCCACCGAAAGTTCGGCGGCGTCCGTCCACTCGGGGGCCGGGTCTTGGCGGTAGATTGCCAGCACGGCATCGGCGTAACGGGCCACCGCGTCGCTATCGCTGAGGGCGGCGGCGGTGCGGGCGATGTCCAGGGCGGAATTTTTGTACCGGGTATCCATCGTGCCGGCATACAGGCGGTAGCTGACCGCCGCCGCCACCACGGCGATGGTCAGCGCGATGATCGTCACCAGCAGGGCGGTCTTTTTTTTCAGGGAAAATTTCATGGCGCCTTCCTCAGATCTGGATGGTCAGGGTGTTGAAGCCCTGGTAATGGCGGTAAAAAAAGCGGCGGGCCTTTTTGCGGATGACCGCGATACCCGGATCGTTTTCCGGTCCGTCGGAGGCGGAAAAGAGGTCCCGGCGGGCGCCGTTATCCCGGAAATGCAGCACAAAGTCGCCGTCCCGGGCGGCCACCACCGTGACCTGGACGATGCCGTCCTGCCGGTGGGCAAAGAGATGTTCCATGGCGGCCAGGCAGATTTCTTCCACCGCCATCCCGGCAAAATACTGCCGGGCGGCATCGGCCCCATGGTCGGCGCAAAAGTCCTGGACACGGCGGGTCAGGGCACCGATATCCTGACTCTTGCAGGAGATGGTCTGGGCCAGCACCGCCTCTTTCCGGGCGGGTTCGGGCGCCAGGCGGGGGGCCAGGCAAAGCAGAATTCCCAGCCCGTTGCCGGTTGCCAGGGCCAGCGTCAGGGTGGAGCGGCTGCCGGCGCGGTTGCGCTCGGCGGCGTAGGTGCTGACCAGGGGCTGGGCGGCCTTGGCGGCCCCGTCGTAGAGATAGAGCACCAGGTACGACAGGTTCTGCAGCACATTGAAGATGGCAACGCCGTTTTCCCCGGCGCCGGCCATGAGGGCCCGGTTGGCCAGCAGATAAAAGACAAACTGGTAGAGATACTGCACCGAGGTACTGCCCCCCAAGGCAAAACTGCGGCCCAGCTCCCGGGGGTGCAGGGCGGTGGGACAGAACCGCAGGAAATGCCGCCAGGCACCACGCCGCCCCCTTGGGCCTTGTGCAGAAATACGTGGGCTTCGCCGCCCTGGAGACCGTGCAGGAGACCGACGCCGCCACCCTCTTTGTGGTGCGGGAGCAGGGTCCTCTGGGCTGGCTGGCCGACCAGAGCCCCCGCCGTGTAACGGTGAACGCCGTGGACTGCACCGACCAAGTACAGCGGGACGACGCCCTTTTCACCCTGCCCTTGCCGGAAAGCAGCGGCAAGGCGGTGGTGGTGCTGGAATGGGACCGTGCCGGGCAGTAACCAAACCCATAGAAATACAAAAGCGCCGGAATGTTGTGTCCTGCACAACTTCCGGCGCTGTTTGTTATGATTGTAAAAGATTGCGGGCGCGTGAAATGCGCTACGGAAAACCGGCGGGGAAAAGGCGTGGTCAGAGGCTGGTCAGAAGTACACGACTTTTTCTGCTCAGCAGCCGGTGCCGATGTCCAGGGCGGCGTGGTAGCCCCAGTAGACGGCGTTGGTGATGGTGGATACCCTGGCGGCGTCGCCGATGATGCGCACAAAGGGCGCGGTGCCCCGCAGGGCTTCCACGTCGGCGGTGCGGGACCGCTGACCCAGGGCGCAGATGACGCTGGTGCCGGGCACGAGGACCTGTTCGCCGTCCCCGGTTTCACAAAGGATGCCGTCGGGACGCACTTCCAGGCCCTTGCAGCCGGTGTGCACCGTGACGTACTTGTCGATCTCTTTCAGCAGCAGCGGGCGGTGGCGCACGTTGGCGTCGGGGGCCAGGGCGTCCCGCATCTCCACGAGGTGGACGCGCTTGCCCTCCATGCCCAGATGGATGACGCACTCGCAGCCCGCCAGGCCGCCCCCAAAGACCACCACATCGTCCGTGACCTTGTCCTTCTCCTTGTAGTAGTTGTTGACGATGACCACGTTGTCCCCGTCCAGACCGGGGATGGGCGGCACCAGGGGTGCGGAACCCACCGCGATGATGAGGGCGTCGGGGGCTTCCGCTTCCACCAATTCGGGGGTGACGGCGGTGTTCAGGCGGATCTCTACCCCGGCCTTGCAGGCCATATGAGCGTAGGTGCCCGCCAGCTGGTACATTTCCTGCTTGAAGGGCAGAGCCTGCTCGCTTTTCAGGATGCCGCCCAGTTCGCTGTCCTTCTCGCACAGGATGACCTGATGCCCACGGCGGGCCGCGGTATAAGCGGCGTACAGACCGCCGGGGCCGCCGCCCGCCACCAGGACCTTCTTCTTCTCGGGGGCGGGATAAATCGTGTCGCCCTCCAGTTCCCGGCCGATCAGCGGGTTCACCGTGCAGCGGCGGGTGGAGGTGGCGGCGCGCTCCGCCATGCAGGTGAAGCAGCGCAGGCAGCGGACGATCTCGTCGCCGCGGTTGGCCATGACTTTGTTGGGCAGGAAGGGATCGGCCAGCAGGGCGCGGGCCATGTAGACTACATCCGCCTTGCCGGAGGCGATGATCTCCTCCATCTGGGCGGGGTCATTGAGGCCGCCGATGGTGGCCACCGGCACCTTGACGTGCTTTTTGATTTCCGCCGCCAGGTAGACGTTGCAGCCGTGCTCCTTGAACATGCTGGGGTGGGTATCGCCGAAGCCCCGTTGGTAGGTGCCCGCCGACACATGGAGCAGGTCGATGTACGGCTCGATTTGTTCCGCGATGCGGCAGCCTTCTTCCAGGTCGTAGCCGCCCTCGAAGAGTTCCGAGCCGGACATACGGAATTCAATGGGGAACCGGGGGCCCACGGCTTCCCGCACGGATTGGAGCACCTCGATGGCGAAACGGCAGCGGTTTTCAAGGCTGCCGCCGTACTCGTCGGTGCGGTGGTTGAAGTAGGGCGAGAAGAACTGGTTGATGAACCAGCCGTGGCCGCCGTGGATCATGATCATCTCGAAGCCCGCCCGCTTGGCCAGACCCGCCACATGGCCGTAGGCCTTGACGATGTCGTCGATCTGCTCCTTGGAGAGGGCCTTGACCGGTACGCCGTCGGGGCGGGTGGTGTCGCTGGGGCCCCACTGGTGCATGGCGTGCTGCTTGGTCTTGTCGGTCATGTAGGTGCCCGCATACATGCCGGAGTGGGACAGTTCCAGGCTGGGCATGGCGCCGTGGCGGCGGATGGCGTCCGCCGTGTAGGTGGCGGCAGCCAGGGAGTTGAGGATGCTCTCGTCCAGGTGGTAGGCGTGGGAGCCGTCGGTGGCCGGGTGGACCATACACTCGGACACGGTGACCGCCGCCGCGCCGCCCTTGGCCCGCAGCTCATAGAAGGCGGTGGACTTGGGGCCGATGCAGCCGTCGTTGGTGATGTCGGTGCCGCCCATGGGGGCACTGAACATCCGGTTGCGGAAGGTGATGCCCGCGATGGTGATGGGGGCGCACAGATGAGGATACTGGTATTGCACGGAAAGATCTCCTTTATAAATTGTCGCCGCCTGCTGCAATGACGTCCCGGTACCACAGCGCCGAATCCTTGAGGGTCCGCTGTTGGGTAGCATAGTCCACATGGATCAGACCGAAACGGACATCATAGCCCGCGGCCCATTCGAAGTTGTCAAACAGGCTCCAGCAGGCATATCCCAGTACCGGGATACCGTCCTCCAGCGCCCGAGCCACCTGCCGCAGATACCGATGCAGGAAGTCGATGCGCTGGGGATCATGCACCTTGCCGTCCAGCATAACAAAGTCGTTGTTGGCAAAGCCGTTCTCGGTGATGAGCACCGGCAGGTGATACCGCTCGAACCAGAATTTGCTGGCATAATAGAGCACCTCGGGCGTGATGTTCCACCCAATGGCCGTGCGGGGGCTGCCCTGGCCGGCGCCTTCCGGGTAACGGGCAGGGTCCGGTACCAGATCCACCGTATTCTGATAGCAGTTGAAGGCGTAAAAATCCAGCGGCTGGCTTACCAGCGCCCATTCTTCGGCATTCATGGGGTAAAGCAGGGTGCCCAGCTCCCCTTTGGCCCAGGCCGGGTACCGGCCCAGAAAGATGGGGTCCGCCCACCAGGTGTTGCTCATGAGATAGTTGGGGTAGGGCGACAGCGACCGGTCCAGTGCCTGCTCCACCGCCGGCGGACTGTCATTCTCCGGCAGGCAGCAGTCCCCGGTGGGGGCAATGCCCACCCTGGCGCCGGGGCAGTTTTTGCGCAGAATCCGCACCGCTTCCCCGTGGGCCAGCAGAATGTTGCGGGTAATGGTCATCAGGTCGGCGTCGTCGTTGCGCTCAAAGGGCGCGTGGACGCCCAGCTGCAGCCCCAGCCCACAGAACATCTGGGGTTCGTTGAAGGTCATCCAGTACCGGACCCGGTCCCCCAACGCCCGGGAGACCACGTCGGTGTATTCCGCGAACCAGTGGCGGCTTTCGGGGTTCTTCCAGCCGCCCTTCCGGTAGAGCGCCGTGGGCAGGTCCCAGTGATAGAGCGTCACGAGCGGCTGGATGCCGTTGCGCAGCAGTTCGTCGCACAGGTCCCGGTAAAATTGCAGGCCCGCCTCGTTGACGGGGCCCGTCCCCCGGGGCAGCACCCGGGACCAGCTGATGGAAAACCGGTAGGCGTTGAGGCCGATGGCCTTCATCAGGGCCACATCCTCCCGCCAGCGGTGGTAAAAGTCAATGGAAACGTCGGCATTTTCGCTGTGGGCGATCTTGCCGGTACCATCGTGAACCAGGGTGTCCCAGATGGACTCTCCCTTGCCGTCGGCGTTCCAGCCGCCCTCCACCTGGGTGGCAGCGGTGGAAGCCCCCCACAAAAAATCCTTGGGAAATACGCTCATACAACGCTCCTTTATCGGTTGAGAAAACGGACCAGTGCATCGGCCGAAGCCTTCGCCCCGCCCAGGCTGCGCATATCGGCGCTGAATTCCTGCAAAGTCTCGCGGTAGGAATCATTCTGCAGGATAGTCTCGATGGCCATTTTCAAGCCTTGGGAGGTAACGCTGTCCTTGCCGTGGAAGGCGATACCCAGACCCAGTTTTTCGATTTGCCCCGCCGTGACGGCCTGCTCGTCCATCTGGGGAATGGCGATCATGGGCACGCCGTAGTAAATGGATTCGCCGGTGCCCCCCATGCCCGCATGGGTGATAAAGACCGACGCCTGAGACAGGATGTCCAGCTAGGGCACCATCTGGCCCAGCTCCACATTGGCCGGCACGTCCCGCAGGCTGGCCGGGTCAATGGAGCCCAGCGCCGCAAAGACATGGATGTCCAGGTCCCGCACGGCGTCGAACAAAATAGGATAGTATTCCGGCCAGTTGTTGAAGGCCGTACCCAGCGAGGAATAGAGCAGCGGTTTGCCGTCAGCGGGGGCCTGCCAGCTTCCGAAAGCCGTGCGCTTGCCGATCTGCACCCCGGTAAAGACAAAGCTGTCGTCGAAACTTTCGTTGTGTGGCACCAGCCGCTTCTGCATCATGACCAGGTTCAGATCTCCCCGGCCGTCAAAAATCTCCTTCACGGTCATCTTGCGGCAGCCGTACTGCGCCACAAAGCGGTCTGCCAGTTCGTCGGCTGCCACTCGCAGCGGATGTTCGGGGGACACCGTCTCGAACCCGGCCGCCACCGAGTATTCCCCGTTGGCCGGGTAACTGGTGTAGAGCATAACGTTGGGCACGCCCAGCACATCGGCGGCCAGGGTACCGGCAATGCCCGCAAAATCGTGGACGATGGCAACGGGGTGGTCTTCTTTCAGCACCGCCAGCACCGGTTCCAGATAGGCCTCCGCTTCGTGCAGGAATAGAAACGGCACGGTGGCAGCCACGTCGGATTTGTCGGCTCCGGTTTCCCCGGCATGGGCCTCCATCCAGGAGGGCACCGCCACGAACCGGGCCCCGGTGGGTTCCACAATGCGCCGGAAGGCCTCGGTGCAAAAATAGGTCACCCGCACGCCCCGGTGCACCAGTTCGGTGACCAGCTCCAGGGTGGGGTTCACATGGCCAAAGGCTCCCAGAGAAACAACGGCAATATGCATAACAGGCAGCTCCTTCCGAATCCATAGATGTTTACCTTGCCCTTTCAGTATACAGCGGCAGACCGGCGGGTCCGTTCCCTGTTGGAAAAGGCGGTTTCAGAAAGGTGCGGCGCGTCAAAAATACGGCACCAAATTTGGTGGATTTGTCAAAAAAAGAGCAGCTGCGGCGGCGCGGCTACTCCTGGCAAACGAAGTTCAGAGATACTCTTTTCCATACTGGCGCAGATAGTGCAGGGTCAGCAGATCCACCGCCATCAGCGCCCCGTATTTTCCCACATCGTTGCGGTTGGATATCCCGCACCCCAGCACGAACCGGGCAAAATTCCAGTAGGAACTGGAGGCGTTCTGGGTGATGACCAGGATGGGACATCCGGCGGTCACCAGCCCGTTCCAGATGGTGGGATAGCGCAGCGGATAGCTGCCGCCCACCGTACAGACGATGGCCAGGTCGTTTTTTTGCAGGCTGCGGGCGCAGGCCAGCTGCTGGGCATAGTCCAGATACAGCTCCACATAGCGATCCATCCGGATCATCTTGCTTTGCAGATGGCGCCCGATGTCCCACAGAAAATGGTGGGAGAAAAAGGCGATCCGGCCGCTGTTGGCCATCGTCATGGCCATATCCGAGATACGCTGCGTATTTTCGGGCGCTGCGGTGGCCCGGATGTTACGGATCAGCTCCTCGCTGTAATCCTGCAGGGCTGCCTGGGGGTCGGCACACAGTTTGTCGAAAAAGGTCCGGGAATAGTCGGTGCCGATGGAAAAATCCTGCAGAAGGCAGTCGTGGAGTTCCCGGAACCCCTCAAACCCCATGAACCGGCAGAACCGGGAGATGGAGGCCTTGGAAACGTAGCACAGGTCGGCGATCTCGGCCAGGGAAAGGTTCTTCAGCTGGCCGTAGTGGTTGAGCATGGCCATGGCAATGTCATAGTTGGCGTCCTGCTGGGGGGTCGTGCTCACATAACTCATGAGCTTTTCCGCCAAAGAGCCCATTGTTTTTGCGTCGTTCATCGGCATAACCTCCCTTTTCACTACTGTATCATAAAACAGACTTGGCCTGCAACCCAAAAAAGACCGGTACCCGAAGGTACCGGCCTTTTTGCTGCGGGATCCGAAAAGGCCGATCAGGCTTTTTCCAGATCTTTTTTGGAGAAACCGAAGAAATAGGTGGCCACAGCGCCCACCACCAGAGAGATGGCACAGGCGACGATGCCGTTGATCAGGTTGGCGGTGGTGCCGCCGCTGAAGCTGAGCAGCGCCAGGAAGTTGGAGCTGGTGATGGCGTAGGCGCACACATTGGTGATGCCCGCATAAGCACCGCCCACAAAGGCGCCGATGGCGGAGGTGATGAAGCAGCGGCTGAACCGGAAACAGATGCCGTACAGGGTGGGTTCGGTGATGCCGCCCAGGATACCGGCGGTGAAGGAGGCAAAGGCGGTGCCTTTTTCCTCTTTGCTGCGCAGGCGCAGGGCCGCGCCCAGGGCCACACCGAAGCAGGCCCAGGTGGCAAAGCTGCCGCTGACCATGGGGCCGGTCTGGACGCCGGTCTCAAAGAAGGAGGCCATCATGGGCATCATCAGGGCCAGGTGCATACCGCTGAGGACCAGGAACTGCCACAAAGCCGCAATGACCGCCACACCGAAGAAGCCGGTGGTGGTGCCGAACCAGGCCAGACCGTTGCTAATGGCGTTGCCCACCATGGTGCCCAGAGGCGCCAGCAGGCAAAGGATAAAGGGCAAGGAGATGAGCATGCTGAGGAAGGGGGTGAAAACGGTGGTCAGCACGTCGGGCATGATCTTCTTGATGAGCTTGTACACCACGCTGAAGAAGAACACCGACAGCATGATGGGCAGCACCGTCTGGGCGTAGTTGGTGACGGTGCAAGGGATACCGAAGACGGTGAAGGGTTCGCCGGAGGTGGCGTAGGCCGCAAAATCCGGCACCATGAGGATGCAGCCGATAAATCCGCCCAGCATGGGGGTGATGCCCAGCTGCTTGGCGGCGTTGAAACCGGCCAGAATGGGCATGAAGTAGAAGGCGGCGTCATACAGGAAGTCGAACAGAATGTACAGGTCGCTTTCCGCCGGGTACAGGCCCAGCAGTTCCGGCCCACACAGGGAGTTGACGCAGCGGAACAGCGCGCCCGCCAGAAGCACGGGGATCAGCGGGGTCATGCAGCCCGCCATGTAGCCCATGATGTTTTTGCCCACCTGCTTGGGGGTCAGCTTGGGCTTGGCCACGGCGGCATCCTCCGCCGCAGCCTTGGCGTCCTCCACCGGTTTGCCGGCGGTGAGGTTGGCCAGTTTGCACAGTTCCTCGTAGACCTTGGGCACGTTGGTACCGATGATGATCTGGTACTGCTGGCCGCCGCGTACCACACCCAGCACGCCGCCGATGGCCTTGACTTCCTCATCCTTGGGGATGGAGTCGTCCTTCAGGTAGAGCCGCAGACGGGTCATGCAGTGGGTGGCGTCCTTCAGGTTGGACGCACCGCCCACCGCCGCCAGGATCTGCTGGGCGATCTCTTTGTTGTTTGCCATTGTTTTTCCTCCTCTTTATGATTCCCACAGGCCGTTTTGCCGTATGACCTGTTGATACCAGCTGAAACTGTCCTTCTTGATGCGGGCACAGTCCATCACATCGGTGTCGGTGCGGTTTACATACACCAGACCGTACCGCTTGGCAAAGCCCTGGTGGCTGGATACCACGTCCACAAAGCTCCAGGGGCAGTAGCCGAATACCGGCAATCCCTCGTCCAGCATGATCTCCAGCTGCTCGATATGCCGGCGCAGATAGTCGATGCGGTAGACATCGTGGATCTGGCCGTCGGGGCCGGGGGCTTCGCTGTAAGCCATACCGTTTTCGGTGACGATCATGGGCAGGCGGTAGCGGTTGTACACCTTGCGCATGCCGATATGAAGCCCCGCCGGGTCGATGCCCTTGTCCATCCACTCGGTCGTTTCCAGATGGGGATTTTTGCAGATGTCGAAGGCATCCGACACCCAGAAGGGGGGCTGATCGTAGTTGATGGGCCCGGTCTTGGCCTTGACGCAGAGGCTGAAATAATAGTTGATGCCGATGAAATCGGGTTTCGACGCCTGCAGTGCGGCGGCATCCTCCGGTTCGGTGTGGGGGTACAGCCCGTGACTCTTCAAATAGGAAGCCACATAGGGGGGATAGGTGCCGTAAACGCTCATGTCCAGCAGATAGAACTCCATGAGCTCCTCGGCGTTGGCGGCGGCCAGCACATCCTCACTGCGGCTGGACTGGGGGTAGACCACCTGGATAGCACAGACCGGGCCGATCTTAGCTTCCGGGTCGATCTGACGCAGCAGCGAAATGGCTTTGTGCTCTGCCAGCGAGACGTTGTAGCTCATCTGATAGACGTTTTGCAGGTTCTTCTGGGGATCCGGTTCGTGGTTACCGCTGAGCATCCCCGCTGCCGTGGCGATGAGCTGCTCGTTGACAGTAGCCCACATCTTGACACGGCCTTTGAAATGGGTGAAGCAGACCTCAGCGTACCGCAGGTAGGCGTCCACCATCTGGCGGCTGCGCCAGCCGCCGAAGGCATCCACCGCCGCCTGGGGGCACTCAAAGTGGTAGAGGGTCACAAAGGGCTGGATGCCCTTCTCCAGCAGATAGTCGATGAGCCGGTCGTAAAAGGCCAGCCCCTCGGGGTTGGAAATGCCGGAATTGTCCGGCATGATGCGGCTCCAGGAGAAGCCCATACGGTAGACTTTCAGGCCCAGTTCGGCCATCAGGTCCACGTCCTCTTTCCAGTGGTGGTAGTGGTCGGCGGCCACCCTGTTGTCCGCAATGCCGGGGCGGTTCGCCCCTAGGTCGGTGGTGGCGGGGCCTTTGCCCCCCTCGCCGAAGCCGCCTTCCACCTGAAACGCGCTGGTGGAGGCACCCCAGAGGAAATCCTCCGGGAAGGGATGATGTTGGTTCTGCATAAGGGATTCCTCCTTGGGATTCAGGTGAGGTCGTCGTAGGTGACCAGCTGCACGGGCTGGTCTTCCAGCCAGGTGCGGACCTGGGGGCGGCAGAGCATGGCGGCTTCCCGGACCCGGGCGGTGGTCATGGTGGAGTGATCCAGCAGATAGGCGTCCAGGTAGCCGGGATGGAACACCATCAGGTCGCAGCCGTCCTCGTGGGCGTTGGCCACGGCGTCCTGCACCCCGGTGAAGGGGTCGGCCTCGTAGGCGGCAAAGTTTCCCGGCATATAGGCGTAGACCTTGGTAGTGCGGAAAGTCACCGCCTCCCCCGGGCGGCCCATGGCAAAATAGGGCAGTTTGTGGCGGGCCGCCACCATTTCCAGGCCCTTGAAAAAGTTGGGGCTGGCCACGGCGTGGCCCTCAAAGTAGCCGGGTTCCCGCCCGGTCAGGGCCTTGAACTGCCGGTACTGGGCCTCGATCTCCTCGACGACCTCCTCCAGTACTACGAAATCCTCACCGGCCTTGGCGGCTTCCCGGTAGGCGCGGCTGGGTTTGAATTCCCCTCCCGGCGTGCAGAGGCTGGGGATGCGGGCGGGATCGGTGAGGGGCCGCCCCACACAGATGTTGGTGTGCTGCCCCAGGCAGACCGGGTGTCCCGCCAGCAGACCCAGACCATGGACAGCCGCCGGCATATTGGTCATGACTCCCACCGACCGCACCAGCCCGGCCGCCACGGTGGCAGCGATGCCGCAGTTGACCCCCTGGGAATAGCCCAGGTCGTCGGCACGGATGAGCAAACGTTTCATGCAAGGGACTCCTTTCTTTGTGCGGTGCGCTGTACCGCGCCGCTCTTTCTGCTTGTATTGTACACGAAAAAAGCCCCGTTGTGGTTTCGCAGCGGGGCACATTGTTTCCCGTTCCGGCACCGCGGAAAAAAACAGCGCGTTTTTTTGTGCAATTTGATGGTTTTTTAGGGAAACAAAGACGGCTCTTATCGCTTGTGCCTCCCCTGTGAATCGGTAATGCCTGAGCATATGGGATTGTCAGCAGCCATCGTTGGAGGAACAAGCCACGGCGTATTGTCAGAGTTCTTCAAAAAAGAACTTCCCGATATTGGGCTGACGCACGGGAGGATTCGTTCCATTGGCTGCAAGTTCTCGAAATAAAAGACGACAATTCGTTTTGTTTTTACCTTGTGGAGCTTGGCTGTACAAAAAACAGTCGGCCATAGTCCAGTTGGACGTAGTAGTCTGGTCGGAGAACTGTGACGGACGGGAAAATAGCATGATACAGCGCCGGAAATTGTGCGGTATGCACAACTTCCGGCGCTGTTTGTGGTGGTTATAAAAGAATGTTGGGACGTGAAAAACGATACACGGAACCGGCCGGGAAGAAGGAACGGTCAGATGGTGGTCAAGTCAGCGGCTGCACAAAAGGAACATTTTCTTTCCTGCGCCGTTTTCTCGTACTTTCTTGTGCTTTTTGTCAAGTTTTTTTCATAAAGCCGCCGCAAAAACAGGTTTTTTTGCACAATGTCATGAATCTGATATTTTTGCCCGCTTTGTTGTTTTTCGGTTCCGGAAATTTCGGTATGATGATACCAAAGAAAGACTAACGGCAGCTTGTCCGGCCCTGCCGGACGCAGAAAAACAACAAGGAGGGATTCACCTTGCAGCATCCTCATTTTATCGATGCGGACGGCAGCTTCACACTGGACCGCCCCGAAGAGATCAGCCAGCTGTATTTCCCGCTGGCTTCCGAAGCCGGGCTGAAGAGCTGCGTTTCGCCGGACCTGGGCGGCGACGCCAAGCTGGACCAGGAGACCTTTCTGCTGGAACCGGTGAGTGTGGAAAACCTGCACAACAACCGCTCCACCCGGAATTTCTGGCTGGTGGGGGCGGACGGCACCGCCCTTTCCCTTACCGGCGCCTCGGCGGCCCAGCAGGCGGTGAAGTTCACCCCCGCCCAGGACGACAGCCGCCTGACGGCGGGCTTCATGTGGCACACCCTGGAGCGCACCCTGAAAACGGCGGGGGTGCATGCCACCCTGACCAGCTTTGTGCCGGTGGGGGACAATGTGGAAGTGCTCAGCGTCACGGTGGAAAACATCACCGACGGCTCCCTCACCTTCACCCCCTATGGGGCGGTGCCCCTCTACGGTCGCAGCGCCGACAACCTGCGGGACCACCGCAACGTGACTTCCATGCTCCACCGCATCCGCACCACCGCTCACGGGGTGCGGGTCTGCCCCACCATGTCCTTTGACGAGCGGGGCCACCGGCCCAACCAAAAAGTCTACTATCTGCTGGGCTACGGCGCCGACGGCCAGGCCCCGGCAGCCTTCTACCCCACGGTGGAGGAGTTCATCGGGGAGGGCGGCAGCTTCACCCATCCCCGGGCGGTGCTGGAAAACTACCCCGGCGTGCCGGCGGGAGCCTGCCGCGCCGGACGGGAGGCCATGGGCGCCTTCCGCTTTGCTCCCCTGACCCTGGCCCCCGGTGCCTCGGCCCGGTACATCCTGCTGCTGGGGGTGGAGGAGAGCGACGAGGCCATCGACCGGCTCTTTGTCCGGTATGACACCGCCGCCAAGGTGGACGCCGCCCTGGCCGAGACCCGCCGCTACTGGAAGGAAAAGGTCAACGTGGCCTTTGCCACCGGCGACGCCGACGGGGACCGGCTGATGAAGTGGGTCTGCTTCCAGCCCTACCTGCGGCGGCTGTTCGGCTGCTCTTTTTTGCCCCACCACGACTACGGCCGCGGCGGCCGGGGCTGGCGGGACCTGTGGCAGGACTGCCTGTCCCTGCTGCTCATGGAACCCGGTCAGGTGGGCCGGATGATCGAGGCCAACTTCGGCGGCGTGCGGGCGGACGGCACCAACGCCACCATCATCGGCGCGGGGGACGGCAACTTCATCGCCGACCGCAACGGCATTGCCCGGGTGTGGATGGACCACGCCCTCTGGCCCCAGATGACTACCCAGCTCTATCTGGACCAGACCGGCGACCTGGCCCTGCTGGACCGCAAGGCCCCCTACTTCAAGGACCCCCAGGCGATGCGGGGCAACGGCATCGACGAGGCCTGGGCTCCCGAACAGGGCAGCTGGCAGCGCACCGAGGCCGGGGAGGTCTACCGCGGCACCCTGCTGGAACATCTGCTGCTCCAGCAGCTCACCGCCTTCTACGATGTGGGCGAGCACAACCTCTACCGCCTGCGGGGGGCCGACTGGAACGACGCCCTGGACATGGCCGCCGACCGGGGGGAGAGCGTAGCTTTCACCTGCGCCTATGCGGGCAATCTGCGGACGCTGGCGGCCCTGCTCCGCCAGCTGGACGGGCGCAGCCCCGGCGGCAAAGCGGAACTGATGGAGGAACTGACGGTGTTGCTGCGCCCCGGCCAGGACTACGACGACCGGGAAGGCAAGCGGGCACTGCTGGGGCAGTACCTGGAGCGCTGCCGCCACACCCTGAGCGGCCGCACCGTGCGGGTGCCCCTGACCGACCTGGCCGACGACCTGGAAAAGCGGGCGGACTGGCTCACCGACCATCTGCGCCGCCAGGAATGGATCGACGGCGGCGAGGAGGGCTGGTTCAACAGCTACTACGACAACGACGGCCAGCGGGTGGAAGGGTTCTTCCCCGCCGGTGTGCGGATGATGCTCACCGGGCAGGTCTTTGCCGTCATGGGCGGGGTGGCCGACGAGGAACAGGTGCGCCGCATCGTGCGCAGCGCCGACCACTACCTCTACCGCCCCGAGATCGGCGGCTACCGGCTGAACACCGATTTCGGCGAACTGAAATTCAACCTGGGCCGGATGTTCGGCTTTGCCTACGGCGAGAAGGAGAACGGGGCTGTCTTCTCCCACATGACGGTGATGTACGCCAACGCCCTCTACCGCCGGGGCTTTGCCAGGGAGGGCTGGAAGGCCCTGAAAACCCTGGCCGACGCCGCCCTGCACTTTGAGACCAGCCGCATCTACCCCGGCATCCCCGAGTATTTCTCCACCGACGGGCGGGGGGTCTACCACTACCTCACCGGCGCGGCCAGCTGGTTCATGCTGACGATGATCACCCAGGCCTTCGGCGTCCGGGGCGAGGCCGGCGACCTGCTGCTGGCCCCCCAGCTCACCGCCGAACAGTTTGATGAAACCGGCACCGCCGAACTACGGCTGACTTTTGCAGGCCGCCCGCTGACGGTGCGCTACCATAACGCCGCCCGCAAGGAGGCCGGCAGCTACCGCCTGGGCGAAGTCCGGTGCGGCGACACCGCCGTGACCCCCGGCGCCGACGGCACCGTGAAGCTGCCCCGCGCCCTGGTGGAGCAGCTGCCCGCCGAGGGCGGCCTGATCACGGCGGAACTGGTATAAAAACAAGGAGGATTCTTCCTGATGCAATACGGATATTTTGACGATGCCCACCGGGAGTATGTGGTCCAGCGCCCCGATACCCCCGCCCCCTGGGTAAACTATCTCGGCTCGCCGGAGTACGGCGCCATCATCTCCAACAACGCCGGCGGCTACAGCTTTGCCAAGTCCGGCGCCAACGGCCGCATCCTGCGCTATGTCTTCAACCAGTTTGACCGCCCCGGCCGGTACCTCTACCTGCGGGACAACGCCAGCGGGGATTTCTGGTCGGCTTCCTGGCAGCCGGTGGGCAAGGACCTGCAGGACTACGCCTGCGAATGCCGCCACGGCATGGGCTACACCCGGATGCTCTCCGACTATGCGGGCATCCACGCCGAAGCGGTCTACTATGTGCCCAAGGACAGCGCCCATGAAGTCTGGGAGCTGACGGTGACCAACACCACCGACGCCCCCCGGGAACTGACCCTGACCGGCTACGCGGAATTCACCAACCACAACAACTACGAGCAGGACCAGGTGAACCTGCAGTACTCCCTCTTCATCAGCCGGACCCTCTTTACCGGCAACCGCATCACCCAGCAGATCCACGGCAACCTGGACGCCCAGCCCGCCGACGAACTGGTGGACGGCAAGAACGTCACCGAACGGTTCTTCGGGCTGGCGGGTGCCGAAGTGGCCAGCTACTGCGGCGACAAGGAAGCCTTCCTGGGCCGGTACCATGACTACGGCGCCCCCCAGGGCGTGGCATCCGGCGACCTGGGCAACGTTCTGAGCTACAACGAGAACGCCTGCGGCGCCCTCTCCTGCGTGGTGAAGCTTGCCCCCGGCGAAAGCCGCACCGTGGCCTTCCTTTTGGGGATGAAGCCCTCCGAGGAAGCCGCCGCCCTGGTGGCGGGCTACGCCGACCCCGCCCCCCGCTGTGCCGCCGAGGTGGAGGCCCTGAAGCAGGACTGGTACGGACGGCTGGACCATCTGCAGGTCCACACCCCCGACGACGCCTTCAATACGATGATCAACACCTGGAACGCCTACAACTGCTTCATCACCTTTGTGTGGAGCCGGGCGGCTTCCCTGATCTACTGCGGCCTGCGCAACGGCTACGGCTACCGGGATACGGTGCAGGACATCCAGGGCATCATCCATCTGGAACCGGCCATGGCCAAGGAGAAGATCCGGTTCATGCTCTCCGCCCAGGTGGACAACGGCGGCGGCCTGCCCCTGGTCAAATTCACCCACAACCCCGGCCATGAGGATACCCCCGACGATGCCTCCTATGTGGCGGAGACCGGCCACCCGGCCTACCGCGCCGACGACGCGCTGTGGCTCTTCCCCACCGTCTACAAGTATGTGGCCGAGACGGGGGACAAAGCCTTCCTCGATGAGGTCATCCCCTTTGCCAACAGGGACGAGGGCACCGTCTACGAGCACCTGAAGCGGGCAGTGCAGTTCTCGCTGGATCATCTGGGTCCCCACGGCCTGCCCGCCGGGCTCTACGCCGACTGGAACGACTGCCTGCGGCTGGGCGCCAACGGCGAGTCCACCTTTGTGGCGCTGCAGTTCTACTATGCTCTCGAGATCCTGCGCCGGTTTGCCGCCGACCGGGGAGACACCGACGCCTGCCGCCATCTGGAAGAAACGATGACCGACACCGCCCGCAAGATCCAGGATCTTTGCTGGGACGGCGACCGGTTCATCCGCGGCTTTACCGAGGAAGGCCAGCGCATCGGTGCCGCCGCCGACCCGGAGGCCAACCTCTGGCTGAACCCCCAGAGCTGGGCGGTCATCAGCGGGCTGGCGGACAAGGACCAGGCCGACCGGGCCATGGCCCAGGTCTACGACCGGCTGAACACCGCCTACGGCGCGGTGCTCATGGACCCGCCCTACCACGCCCATGCCTTTGAGGGCGCCCTGGCGGTGATCTACAACCCCGGCACCAAGGAAAATGCCGGTATCTTCTCCCAGTCCCAGGGGTGGCTGATCCTGGCCGAAGCCCTCTGCGGCCACGGGGACCGGGCCTTCACCTACTTTACCGAGAACGCTCCCGCCGCCCAGAATGACCGGGCCGAAATCCGCCGCCTGGAGCCCTACTGCTACGGCCAGTTCACCGAGGGCCCGGCCAGCGCCCACTTCGGCCGCTCCCAGGTGCACTGGCTCACCGGCACGGCGTCCACCGTCATGGTGGGCTGCGTGGAGGGCATCCTGGGCCTGCGCCCCGACCTGAACGGTCTGCGGCTGGCCCCCGCGGTGCCTTCCGGCTGGAAGAGCTTTACCATGGACAAGGACTTCCGGGGCAAAAAGCTGCACATCCGGGTGGAAAATCCCCAGGGCAAGGAGAGCGGCTTTGCCAGCCTGACCCTCAACGGGGAGGCCCTGCCCGACAACTACCTGCCTGCTGACAAGCTGCAGGCCGAAAACGACATCCTGCTGGTGCTGTGATCTCTCTTGCCCGGCACCCGCTCTAAAGAAACAGCCCCCGCCGTATGAACCGCCCCAGATTGTGCAGACAGCACAAAAAAGAGCCCCCTGTGCGGGAAT
>ERZ1090868.535-NODE-535-length-21185-cov-19.096403_pt1 | contig 21185 bp, 16 predicted proteins | sample MGYA00478475_ERZ1090868 | MGnify/ENA primary metagenome ERZ1090868 (study PRJEB33644, sample SAMEA5815747) | chicken gut metagenome | biome: Chicken; feature: Gastrointestinal Tract; material: Caecum | place: Ireland | collected 2019-01-01 | study: A study of the...
TTATTTTTTCAAAGCTTGAAAGTGATTATGATAATAATATGCTTATTTATGATATTGAATTTATTTATAACAATACAGAATATAATTATGAGGTTAGAGCAAGTGATGGCCAAATAATTAGTTTTGAACAAGATAGTGTTCACTGAGGTATTAGCTTAATTGGTTAATACTTTTTTATAGTTTGAAAGTTGTAGCAAGAAGGTAGATATAGGTGTCGAAGGTTTTAGATAGTGTTTTGGGTCAAGCAATTGGCGAGGCAATGGGAATTCCACTTAAGTTTAAGGAGAGAAAAAGTCTTTTTGAAAAGCCAGTTACCGAGATGGTAGGTAATGGTAGTTATAATGTACCTAGTGGAACTTGGGGATGTGTAACTTCTTTTACTTTGGCGACGATGGATTCAATTATTAAGGCTAAAGGTTTGGATTATGAGGATTTAACTTTAAAATTTTGTAATTTTATGGAGAAGAGTGAATATACAGCTGCGGGTGAGGCTTTCGATATTCCAAGAACTTCTAAAAAAGCTCTACAGAGGTATTTGAAAAAAAGAGAGGTTTTTGATGGCTCGACAACTGACAATGGAAATGGTTCACTTTTGAGGATGCTACCGATTGCGATATATTCTTATTATGAAATGTTTGATGATGATGAACTTTATGATGCAGTAAAGAGAGCTTCAATGATTACGAATGCTAGTGATGTTTGTGTTATGGGCTGCTTTATTTATTGTAAATATATTCATTTGATTTTAGATGGAGCGGATAAGTGTTCTAGTTATAGATATATCAAAGATTTAACTTATGCAAAGTTTACAGCTGATGCTAAAAGGTGTTATAAAAGGTTTTTGATGACAGATTTTGATAAGATGGATATCGATTATATTAAATCATCTGATTATGTGGCCGATACTTTGGAGGCTGTAATTTGGGTTATTTTAAATACTAATTCTTTTGCTGAAGCAATTGTTGGAGCGATTAATTTAGGGGGAGATACGAGTACTATAGGCGCACTTACGGGGGCGCTTGCGGGAATTATTTATGGTTATGACGATATTCCACCGGAGTTTATTAGTGGACTTAAAAATCGAGATTTGGTTTTGAATGTGGCAAAGGATTTTGAGAAAAATGTTAGAGAACGGGTTATGAAGTATGATCAAGAATTTAAAAATCAATATGGAGTAATTTTAGGAAATAACAAGGTTTTGTTTATCAAGACAGAGATGAACTCAAATATTTATGGCGTCGATAATCGTTATTTAAAGATTGCTCGGAAGGCTAATTATTTATATGGAGTTACAGTTGTAGTGTCAGCTTGTCAGAGTATGGACAAGAAGCTATTAGACCGAGATTTTGAGCTGATAGATGATTGTTTTGACGAGGATTATGAAATTTATTATATGGGGGTTGCTAGCGGGGCTTTGCTTGGAATTCAATACGAATGTGATAATTTAAATATTCGAAAGATGATGCTTGTTAATACTCCTTTAACAGTTAATCTGCACAAAACTAAAGAGGGAATTGAAAAATTTGATGGCGAATTGTTTTTGATTTATGGTGATAAGGATTTGTCGGTTAATTATATTCCGCTTATAAAGGAGTATGAGAGTGATAAAGTTAAGATTATAAAGTATAAGGGTCAAGATCATAATTTTAATAAAGGAAATGAATTTTTAAATTTACCGTTTTTGTATTTGATTAAGTCGTTAAAAAAATAGACTTATCCTGGCTTATACTTTTTATATTATGTAAAATGTGATATTATTAAATTAGATTTAGGAAGTGATACTGATGGAAGAATATATGCCGGATGTTTATGGAAAAAGTATATATACAATCGATTATACTAAGCTTTTAAGCCGTGGTATAAAGTGCCTTTTGTTTGATCTCGATAATACGATTGTTCCTTCACATGAAAATGTCCCTCCTAAAAAGGCTAAAGAGTTGTTTACGAGTTTAAAACAAAAAGGTTTTAGGGTTATTATATATACTAATAGTCCAATGATTAGGCTTCGGGGTTTTAAAAATTATTTTGGAGTCGATGGGGTCAGTAGTGCGTTTAAACCGTTTACTTATAAGCTTAAGAGATTACTTAAGAAGTACAATCTTACAGCTAGCGAAGTAGCTATTATTGGTGATCAGTTGATGACTGATGTAAAGGTTGGAAATAAGGTTGGGATTACAACGGTGTTAATTGAACCTATTTCGAAAAAGGATTTTGTTTTGACGAGGATAAATAGACGTCACGAGAGAAAAGTGATGAAGAGTCTTCGAGACCATGATTTATTTTGTAAAGGAAGGTATTATGACTAAGTGTTTGGGCTGCGGAGCATTAATGCAGTGTGAGGATAAGAACAAGGAAGGTTATACTAGAAGTTTAGATAACAAGTTTTGTGAGAGATGTTTTCAGATAAAACATTATAATAAATATTCATTTATAGATGCCGACGGCAAGAGGTTTTTAGAGAATGTCAAAGAGATAGAGAAGACTGGTGATTTGGTTTTACTAGTAACGGATTTTTTGAATTTAGATAATATTTCAAAGTTTAAGATAAAAAATCCAGTTATTTTAGTAATAACTAAACGAGATATTATGCCAAAATCATTTTATGAAGAGAGATTTTTGAATAGTATTAAATGTGATTTGAATGTAGTAGGCAAGATTTTGGTTTCGGCTAAAAACAATTATAATTTAGATGCACTTTTAGAGATGATAAATAAATATAAGAGGAGTAAAAATGTTTATGTTGCTGGGTTTACGAATGCGGGTAAGTCTAGTTTGATAAATAAGTTTTTAAAAAATTATGGAAATAGGGCTGAGGAAATTACGACTAGTATTTTACCGTCAACGACTATCGATTTAAATTATATAAGTATTACGGACAATCTTGTTTTAATCGATACACCTGGACTTATAGATGAGGTAAGTATTTATAATTTGGTTAGTGGCGATGAGCTTCGCCGTATTATTCCGAGGACAGAGATTAGACCGATTATTTATCAGGTTAAATCTTTGCAGACGATAGTTATAGATAAGTATGCAAGTTTATATTTGGATGATAATAATATTACTATTTATATGTCTAATGATTTGAAAATTAATAGATTTTATAAGGAACGGTCTACCGATAATTTTAAATATTATGATATAGATGTTTTAGAGGGGTCTGATTTGATTATAAAAGGTCTTGGTTTTATTAGATTTAAAAAGAGTGGTAAGGTAAGGTTAGGTTTGCCGAGGGGTGTTTTATATACTTTTAGAGGGTAATTTTTGAAAAATGCATATTATAAAAAGTGATATGCATTTTTAGTTATTAAAAAAGTTCGACTTTTTTAAAGTAAGTATACCGACTTTTTTAAAGCAATAAGCTATAGATGATCCTAAGTTGTTTTTGGAGGAACATCCGGCACCTTTGCTTGTAGATGAGGCACAATATGCGCCAAATTTATTTTCTTATATTAAAATGAAGGTTGACAGAAGTGATGAAAACGGAATGTATTGGCTTACTGGTTCACAACAATTTCATCTGATGAAGAATGTGTCTGAGTCTTTAGCTGGTAGAGTTGGCATAGTTAATTTAAATAGTTTTATGTATTCGGAAATCAAAAGAAATACATCTAAAGTTTTATTCGATCCATTAAATTTAAAAAAAGCCGAAAAAATAGATGTTAATGAATTATATGAACTTATATATAAAGGTGGAATGCCCGCACTTTATAAAGATAGTAATATTGATTCTAATATATATTTTCAAGGTTATTTGGACACTTATATTTCAAGAGATGTGAGAGAGCTTACAGAGGTGGGTAATGTAGACTCTTTTAAGAAGTTTATAGTTAGTGTGGCATCAAGAACTGGAGAACAATTAAATTATTCTGCTTTGGCAAATGATGCAGGAATAAGTGTGCCGACGGCTAAATCTTGGCTTTCAATTCTTACTTCTACAGGGCTTGTTTATTTGCTTGAACCTTATATGTCATCAGAACTAAAGAGAATTACACATATTCCTAAAATAATTTTTATGGATACTGGTCTTGCTTGTTTTTTAGCTGGATGGGATAGTCCACGAGAGTTGCAGCTTAGTTCTAGCTCAGGTCATTATTTGGAGACTTATGTCGTAAGTGAAATAATAAAGTCTTATAACGCTAGAGGGATTAGGCCCAATCTGTCATATTATAGGGATAAAGATAAGAATGAAATAGATTTAATTCTTTATAAAAATAATACATTGTATCCATTTGAAATAAAGAAGACGGCTTCACCAAATAAATCAATGATAAAGAATTTTGATTTGCTTTCTAAAGTTAATAAAAAGGTGGGTACTGGAGGGATTATTTGTCTTTATGATGATTTAATGCATTTGGATGAAAATAATTTTATTATTCCTATTTCATCAGTTATCAATGGAAAAGATTAATTTTTAATAGAAATCTAATTTGTTTAAATTTATGATTTCTTTTTTATTTGTGATGTTTGAATAATCGATGGTTTGTGATAAAATTATAGTAGGTGATGAATATATGTTAGGGGCAATAATAGGTATCGAGGAAGATACAGTTTTAGTTAAACTTAATATCGATCTTAATAAATTTCAAAATTTAGTTAATTTGCACGTGGTAATGGAAGATGCGAACGACATGCTTGTCGGAGAAATTGTCGATATCAAAGATGGCATGGCTTATGTAAATTTAATGGGGCAAATTATCAACAATGAGTTTGTTTTTGGGGTTATGAGAAAACCTTCTTTTGGAGCTTCAGTTAAACTTATTTCAAAGGAAAAGATTCCGATGATTATAAGTGTCGATAATCCTTCTGAGAGAAAAGATGTATTTATCGGCGAGAGTCCAATTTATCCAGGGGTTAGAATTGGGTTTAATATAAATGATTTTTTTGCTAATCATTTTGCGATATTTGGGTCAACTGGTAGTGGGAAGTCTTGGGGAGTTGCGAGACTTATTCAAAGTATTTTTGATAAGAGGTCAACGGTTGCTTACAGGGCTAGTATTTTTATTTTTGATGCATATGGTGAGTATCATGCGGCTTTTAAGACTTTGAATGAGAAGGTACCAGAACTTAGTTTTAAGGCTTATACGACTAATACGAATATATCTGATACAGAGCTTTTAAAGATTCCTCTTTGGCTTTTGACAACTGATGATATTGCCTTGCTTTTAAATGCTGAATCAACAAATCAGCTTCCTATTATCGAAAAAGCACTTAAGTTAGTTGGGGTGTTTGCGCGAGATGAGGAAGAGGTTATTAAACAAAAGAATGATATTATTGCGAGAGCTATTTTAGATATTTTGTCTTCTGGTAAGAATTCTTCGCAGATAAGGGATCAGATTTTTTCAATTTTATCAGCTTATCATACAAAGGATTTAAATTTAGAGACAACTATTTATCAACCTGGTTATGCAAGGCCACTTAAGCAATGTTTGCTTATTGATGCTTCTGGAAAAATTAGAGAGATGGAGCTTCTTACAAATTTTATGCAGTCTTTTAAAGATGATTCAATTGAGCTTGAGATGCCAGATGGTTCGTTTAAGTATGGACTTGAGGATTTTAAAATAGCACTTGATTTTGCTTTAATCAGTGAGGGCGCACTTACAAGTGATAAGGTATACGATGAAGATAATGTTTTAAAGGTTAGACTTCACAACTTGTTAAATGGTGATTATGCAAAATACTTTGAGTGCGATAAATATATTTCGAGAGATGATTATATTAAAAGTTTATTAATGGCTGATAATGGAAGAAAAGCTCAGATAATCAACTTTAATATCAATTATGTTGACGACAGGTTTGCTAAAACGATTACGAAAATATATTCTAAACTATTATTTGAATATGCGAAAAATTTAGAGAGACGGGCTTCTTTACCTTTCCATATTATTTTGGAAGAGGCTCATAGATATGTACAAAACGATAATGATATTAATTTGCTTGGTTATAATATTTTCGATAGAATTACTAAAGAGGGTAGAAAGTATGGTGTTTTACTTGGACTTATTTCGCAAAGACCTTCTGATTTGTCGGAAACTTCAATATCACAGTGTAATAATTTCTTGATATTTAAGATGTTGCACCCTCGGGATATTCAGTATATAAGGGATATGGTTCCAAATATTACAAATGAAATTGTTAAGAGACTTAGAGTTTTACAACCTGGTAATTGTATTGCATTTGGAAATGCTTTTCATGTTCCTGTTTTAATCAAGATGGATAAGCCATCACCACCACCTTCAAGTAGTAGTTGTGATATTTCTGAAAATTGGTTTATCGATAGAAAATAGGTATCTAATTGAGATATCTTTTTTTTATTGTGGGTAAAATAATTTCGAAAATCTACAAGAAAATTAAAAAAATATGTAAACCTCTTGACAAAAAAATGGGGGGGCAATAATGTCAACTTAAGAGGGGGACGAATTTTGAAATATAAAAAATTCCCAATTAATTGTTAAATGGGAGGGGCATATTTTGATAAATTATTTTTTTGACCATGATTGGGTATGTCAAGAAAAGTGTGTAAGTTGAGAAATAAGATAAAAAAAATCTTGTTTCAAAAACTGACACACTTTATTTTACACTCTCTATTATATTATTTTTGCTTTTGTTTTATCACCTTGATAAATGTTTCTTTTTACCATTTCTTTATCGATATCATTTAAGACGTTTATTTTTTTAGGAAGCCATAATGGAGCGATTAGTTCTTCTTCCATTGGATCACCAGTTAGTCTTTGGATAACTATTTTAGGATTTAAATATTCTAATTGTTCACAGACTATATCGACATATTCTTCTTCGGTTAGTAGGTGGAATGGCTTTATTTTGTATAGCTTTTCAAGTGGGGTATCTTTTAAGACTGACAGCATATGAATTTTTATGCCATCGATGTTTAATTTATTTAAATATTTAACTGTTTCAATCATCATATTTTTGGTTTCATATGGAAGACCATTAATGATATGAACAACAGTAAATATTTTTCTTTTTTGGAGTTTTTTGACCATGTCTTCAAAACATTTTAAATCGTGACATCTATTAATTAGGATAGATGTTTTTTCATGAATTGTTTGAAGGCCTAATTCGACTGTTAGAAATGTTCTTTTATTTAAATCTTCTAAATAGTCTAAACATTCATCGGTTATGCAGTCAGGTCTTGTAGCAATCGCAAGGCCAACGACGTTAGGTTGTTTTAAGATTGGTTCGTATTTGGCTTTTAAGTCTGAAACTGGGGCATAGGTATTTGTTCTTGCTTGAAAATAACCTATGTATTTACTATTTGGCCATTTGCGGTCCATAACTTTTTTAATTGTGTTAAACTGAGTTATTAAATCTTCTTCGGGGTTGCCACCATATTCACCGCTTCCTGATTTGGAACAATAAATACATCCTGATGTTGATTTAGTTCCGTCGATATTGGGACAGGTAAATCCTCCGTTTAGGCTTATTTTACATACTTTTGTGCCAAATTTTTGTTTGAAAAAATAGTCTAGTGTATGATATCTTTTATTAGTATTTGAATAAGGAAATTCCATTAAAATCACCAGATATTATTATAACAAAAGTTTTTAAATTTGTGAAAAAATAATGAAAATATGTTATTTTTTGTAATTTTCCTTTATATTATAAGGTTTTTTTGATATAATGACACTGGGAGGTAAAAAAACATGAAAAGAAAAATACTTAAGGTACTTGGGATATCATTTTTATTTTTTGTTGTACTTAGTTGGATTATTCCAACAGGAACTTATTACAACGGAAGTTTGACAACTAACGACGTTGATCCAATAGGAATTATCGACATATTTACACAACCAGTAAATGCGTTTATTACTTTTTCATTATATGGAGTAGTATTTGCGGTTATCGGTGGTTTTTATGGAGTTATGGAAAAAACTGGAGCTTTAGATAAAGTTACAGATTGGTTAAATATTAGATTTGAAAAAAGAACTAAATTATTTTTAGCAATAACTGTAATCTTCTTTGCTGTTTTATCTTCAGTAACTGGTTTAATTTTACCATTATTCTTGTTAGTACCACTTTTTGCGGCTGTACTTTTCAAGATGAACTACGATAAGGTAACAGTTTTAGCTTCAACTGTTGGAGCTTTACTTGTCGGTTCAATCGCTTCTACTTACGGATTTAATATTTCTGGTTATACTAAGAATTTATTATATCTAGAAGACATGAATAGTGAGATATGGGCAAAAGTTATCTTACTTGTTCTATTAACAGCTGCATTAGTTATGGTAGTTTTATTTACTGGAAGAAAGAAGAAAGAAACTGTAGAGATGGCAGCTGCTGCTGAGGCTCCAGTTACTTTAGAACCAGAGGTAGAAAAGGTTCAAACTAAAGCTTCTGCTAAAAAAGAAGAAAAAGCAACAGTAAAAGAGACTAAGAAAACTACTACGAAGTCTGCTAAGAAAACAGAAAGTAAGACAACTGCTAAAACTACGAAGAAGACTGCTTCAAAAACTACAGGTTCAACTCGTGGTCGTAAGCCTAGTAAAAAAACTAATACTAAAGGTTTAGCAATTGCTCATGATGTTAAAAAGGTTTCTGAAAAGAAACGTGTTAGTGGAATTCCATTTGTTGTTATTTTAGTTTTAACTATGATTGTGGCAATTCTCGGAATGTATAATTGGTATTATGCATTTGGTATTGATGTATTCAACAACCTATATGACAATATAATGAAGGTTAAAATTGGCGATTTCCCAATTTTCGAACATTTATTTAGTGGTTCAAGTCAATTTGGTTATTGGAGTAATGTCGACTTTATTGCACTTGTGATTTTCGCTTCAATGCTTATTGCATGGCTTTATAAAGTAAAGGTAAACGACTATATCGAAGCATTTATCGGTGGAGTTAAGAAATGGCTTCCAACTGCAATTTACGCAGTTTTGGCAAGTGTTATTTTCTCAGTTGTTTATCAAGCTTTGTCTTCACAAACTGGAACTATTGTCGATACTATTAATGCTAAAATATTTGAATTATCAGATGGATTCAATGTAGTATTCACTGGTGCAGCAAGTCTTATCGGAAGTTTCTTCTTTAATGATTTATATTATTTACTTTACGATATGTCTTCATTTATCAGTGGATATGATGCAACAACACTTCCAATCGCTGGTTTACTTGTTCAATCAGTTTACGGTGTTGCAATGTTAATATTCCCAACAAGTGTAGTTTTAATTGCTGGTTTAAGTTTATTTAATGTTTCTTATAAACAGTGGATGAAATACATTTGGAAGTTTGCCTTAATTGCATTCTTATTAGTATTACTTGTTTGTGGTATACTTACGTTATTATAAGAGAAAGTTTAAAATTTTCTCTTATTTTTTTTGAAAAAATGTTCATAGTAATAATGGTGATTTAAATGAAAAATATTTCTATTTGGCGTGATAAAAAGGTAAATTCGGAGCCTTTTTTAGATGAGAATATCGAAACAGATATTTTGATAATTGGTGGAGGGATGACGGGACTTAGTACAGCTTATTTTTTGAGAGATAAAGGTTATAAAGTTTGTTTAATAGAAAAAAATTATATTGGTAATGGAGTTACGACAAAGTCGACTGGAAAGATCACTTATTTACAAGATATACTTAAAGATATAGATAATATTGATGATTACATAAAGGCGCAGATTGAGGCATGTAATCTTATAAAAAAAGTGATTATGGAGAATAATATAGACTGTGATTATGAAGAAGTTTATCATTATTTAGATAGCGATGATAATAGAAAGATTAATGATTTATATAAGAAAATAAAAAATTATTGTAAGAGGGATGGTGATACTTTAAAAGCTTTAAGTGCGGTTTTTAATCCATTTAAGTTTTTAATTTCTTTGAAAGAAATTTGTTTGAAATCTAATGTTAAGATTTATGAAAATACAGGAATTATAAAGGTTGACACAGATAGATTTATTGCTTATACCGGTAAGTATAAAATAAAATTTAAAAATTGTGTTTTGGCAACTCATTATCCTTCACTGGTTAAACTTTTATTTTTGCCAGTTCACTCTTATCTTGAAAAGTCGTATTTGGGGGCTAAAAGGGTTTTTGATAACGAAAAGAAATGCGGAATTTCAATCGATAAAGATAGCCGGTCTTATAGATATTATAAGGATTATTATATTTTTTTAGATGAAGTAAGCGATACTAGTATGAATTTGGATATTTCTATGAATTTCGATAATTTGATAAAGAGAAATAGTGAAGCGGATTATGTTTGGTCAAATAAAGATATCATGACTATCGATTATATGCCATACATTGGAAGAGTTTTAGATAATATCTATATCGGTACAGGCTATAATACTTGGGGAATGACTAATGGTTTTTTAGCTGGTAAGATTATAAGTGATTTGATTTGTCATGGAAAAAACGAGTATGCTAATTTATTTAATCCTAAAAGATTTACTAGTTTTAAGAATTATTTGAAGTTTCCTTTGTTTTTAGGTGTTAGTGCGAAAGCGTTTGTGAAAAGTAAATTGAGTGATTCTAGTGATGTTTCTTTAGAAAAGATAGATAATAAAAAATTTTTGGTTTATATAGATAAAGATGGGGTTAAACATAAGGTTTGTAAGAACTGCCCTCATTTAAAATGCGAACTTATTTTTAATAAAGTAGAGGAGATTTGGGAATGTCCTTGTCATGGATCAAAGTTTGATATTGATGGAAAATGTATAGAGGGACCTAGTAATTTAGATGTAACTTTTTTTTGAAAAATAATAATGTCACAAATTGCCGAACAAAATACTCACAAATTGCCGAACAAAAAAATCATAAATTACCGAAAATAATTGAAAGTTAATAATTAAAATGATATAATTCTATTTAAGAAGGTGATTTAATGAATGATTATAAAAAGAGAATTGCTGATGAAATGTTACAAAGAAAACTTAAAGGCAAAGGTGCAGTTTTAATTGAAGGCCCTAAATGGTGTGGTAAAACGACAACTGCTGAACAAGTTGCAAAAAGCGTATTATATATGGCAAATCCGGAGAGTATGGGACAAAATTTAACTTTGGCAGATATTAATCCAGGTATATTATTAAAAGGAGAAATACCAAGGCTTATCGACGAATGGCAAATTGCTCCAAAATTATGGGATGCGGTTAGGTTTGAGGTTGATCATAGAAAAGATGAGGGTCAGTTTATTTTGACAGGTTCAGCAGTACCGGCAGATAAAAACTTGATAACGCATACTGGCACAGGTAGATTTTCTTTCTTATTAATGAGACCGATGACTTTATTTGAATCATTAGAGTCAACTGGAACAGTAAGTTTGAAAGATTTGTTTGATTCTAAAGATGTTAGTGGGACAAACAATTTATCTTTAGATGATATTGCTTATGTGTGTTGTAGAGGCGGATGGCCAAGGAGTATTTCTATGGAAAAGGAAATAGCTTTAGATCAGGCTTTTGATTATTATGATGCGGTAGTTAATTCTGATATTTCTAAAGTTGATGGAGTAAGTAGGGAACCTACTAGGGTTAAAAATTTAATGAGAAGTTATGCAAGAAATGTTGGAAGTCAGGTTTCAAATGAGACTTTAAAAGAGGACATGATTAATAACGATTCTTTTTCTTTAGATACTGATACTGTGTTTTCTTATATTAATGCATTAAAGAAAATATTTGTAATTGATGAAGTACCTGCTTGGAATCCGAATTTGAGAAGTAAAACAGCAATAAGAACTTCTGATACTAGATATTTTATTGATCCTTCAATTGCAACGGCAGCTTTAGGACTTGGACCTAATGATTTAATTAATGATTTGAATACGTTTGGATTTATATTTGAAAATCTTTGTGTGAGAGATTTAAGAGTATATGCTGAAAGTATTAATGGCAATTTATACCATTATAGGGATTCTTCTTCATTAGAATGTGATGCAGTTATTCATTTACGTAATGGTTCTTATGGACTTGTCGAAATTAAATTGGGTGGAGATAAGTTAGTAGAAGAAGGTGCTGATAATTTAATAAAGCTTAAAAATAAGCTGGATACTAGTAAAATGAAAAATCCATCGTTTTTAATGGTTGTAACGGCAACTGGTGATTATGCTTATAAGCGAAGTGATGAGATTTATGTTGTTCCTATTGGTTGTTTAAAGAATTAGCTTTTTAAATATTTAGATTTAATAAGTGAAAACATTTTAAATGAAGATGTTTTCTTTTTTTTATAAATTATTTGTGATAAAATTGTAGATGGTGATAGTATGCAACTTGAATTTGATTATAAATTAGATGGTGAAACTTATAAAGTAATAGTGACTAAGAAGAACAATAAAAATACGTATATAAAGGTTAAGGAAGATTTAACTATTAATGTTTCAACTAATTATTTAGCGACAAAGCATTATATTAAAGGGTTACTCGATAGTGAAAGAGATTATTTGCGCAGGGTTTTACGAAAATTGAAACTTCGAGCAGAAAAAGAAGCTGATTTCTATTATTTAGGTAAAAAATATGATATAATATGGGTACCATTTAGTAAAGTAGAAGTCGATGGTTTGAAGATTTATGCGAAGGATGAAAAACAACTTGAAAAGTGGCTTAAGAAAGAGATGCTTCGAGTTTTTACGGAAAGACTTGAATATAATTATGATTTATTTGACGAAGATATTCCGTTTCCAAAGTTAAAGATTCGCAGTATGAAGACTAGATGGGGTGTTTGTAATAAGCGTGATGATTCAGTGACGCTTAATTCTAAACTTATTAAATATGATATTAAAGAAATTGATTATGTGATTATTCATGAACTTTCACATTTTGTACATTTTGATCATTCGAAAGATTTCTGGAAGACAGTGAGTTATTATATGCCGGATTATAAAAAGGCAGTAAAAGTATTAAATGGATAAGGAGGGTTATTTAGTGAAAAAAGTTTTAATTTTAGGAGTTACTATTTTGGTAACTATTTCAATGGCTGTTCCAATGCAATCACAGGCTAAAGAAAAAACTCTTGGACAGCTGAAAGCTGAGGCTAAGGCAAACCGTGATGCGTATAACGCGGCTAAAGAACAAAAAGAGATGACTGAGCAAGAAAGAAATGAGACTACTAAGCAAAAGCAAGAAGTAGAGGCTCAAATTAGTCAAATTCAAAAAGAGGTTACAGAGACTTCTGATAAAATAGTTGAGCTACAAAAAGATATTGATAAAAAAGATGAACAGATGAAGGATATAATGAGTTTTGTTCAGGTAACTGATGGTGAAAATAATTATTTAGAATATATTTTTGGTGCTACTTCTTTTACTGATTTTATTTATCGAATATCAGTTGCTGAACAACTTGGAGATTATAACGAACAACTTGTTAAAGAGTACGAGTCGGATGTTAAGGAACTTGATGAAAAGAGAGAAGAGCTTAATAATAAAAATACTGAGCTTTCAAAGAAAGAAAATGAGCTTAGTCAGTTAGAGGCTAAACTTAATGGAGAGATTGAAGAACTTCAAGAAGGTATGATGAGTAAAGACGACGAATATGAGACACTAAATAGTTTGATTAAAAATCTTGAAGGCTTAGGATGTTCTAGTGGTGATACGATGACTTCTTGTCAAAGAAAGTTAGCTCAGTCAACCCCAGGTAGTAGTTCTGTAGATACCTCTGGGACACCAGGGGCTAATGGAACTTATATGCCAATAAGAAAAGGCCGGGTAACTAGTGATTATGGTTATCGTTCATATGATAATTCGTTCCATACGGGTATAGATTTTTCTGATGGTGTTCATGGAGATTCAGTTTATCCAGTGGCCTCAGGAAAGGTTGTAAATATTACTTATCCTAAGAGTCCGAGAGCTTGTGGTAATCATATTGTCTATGTATATCACAATATAGGACGGGGCTATACAACTTCTTACTGGCATATGACGAGCGTTAACGTAAGTGTTGGTCAAACAGTTTATCCTGATACTAGACTTGGCTCTATGGGTGGACTTCCAAGTGAGGATAGCTGTGCTGGTGGTACGCATGTTCATTTGAATTTGTTTAATGGTCTTCATACGACCAATAGTGGAAGAATCGATCCACGAATACTTGTGTCAAATATACCAAGTAAGGGAAAGTATTTTACATCTTATTATGGAAACAGATAGGAATCGTCTGATTCCTTTTTGTTTGACAAATTTGTTATTATACTTTTGTTATATTAGTAAAAGGTGGTATAATGAAAGTAAAAGTTTTTGACGAAAGTCATGAAAAAGATTTGGAAGAGGCAATAAATAAGTTTATTTCTGAAGAGGAGCCAGAGATTATGGATATTAAGTTTTCAACGGCGGTCGCAATGTTTTCAGAAGAACAGATTTTTTGTTTTTCAGCACTTATAGTTTATCGGTAGGTGGTGTTTATGAAAAAAACGGGATTTTTAGCTGGAGCGGCAATTTCGACGATTGGAATTGTCATTTGTAAGGTTATAGGTCTTGTATATGTTATTCCATTTTATGCGATTATTGGAACGCAAGGCGGGGCTTTATATAGTTATGCTTATTCTATTTATAATATGTTTTTGAATTTGGCAACTTCAGGTATACCGGTGGCAATGAGTAAAGTTGTTAGTGAATATAATGAAGTTGGATATTATAATACTAAAGAACGAACTTTTAAAATAGGTCTGAAAATTATCGGACTACTTGGATTAATTTCGTTTTTAGTACTATTTATTTTTGCTCCACAAATTGCTTATTTGATTATTGGTGATGTTAAGGGCGGGAATAGTGTAGAGGATGTAACGATGGTTATAAGAGTTATATCGACGGCTATTTTGGTTGTGCCTTTTTTAAGTGTGTCTAAAGGTTATTTACAAGGTCATAAAATTATGCAGGTTTCGTCTGTAGCCAATATTTTAGAGCAAATTGTCAGAGTAATTGTGATTTTAGCTGGAAGTTTTTTAACTTTAAAGGTATTTCATCTTAGTTTAAACACGGCCGTTGGAGTTGCGGTTTTTGGGGCAACAGTAGGGGCGTTGTTTGCTTATTTTTATGTTTATGCCAAGATTAGAAAAAGTAAAAGTTTAAATAGAAAAGCTAAGCCTACACTGGCAGAGGTTAAAATAACAAATAAAGATTTAGTAAAGAGAATTATTTTTTATGCTTTACCATTTGTGGCTATTTCAGTTTTACAATCAGCGTTTGTCATGGTCGATGTGTTTACGGTAGTTAGGGGACTTACAGGTATTGGATATACAACGGAGATAAGTGAGAATGTCCTTAGTGTTATCGCAACATGGGGTTCAAAACTTAATATGATTGTCATGTCGATTTCAATGGGAATTGTCATGAGTTTAATTCCAGCTATTGCTTCGGCTTATGCGGTTAAAAATTATGACGAGGTTAACGGTAAAGTAAATCAGGCTTTAAAGACTCTACTTTTTGTATGTGTGCCAATGGCAACAGGTCTTTGCTTCTTGTCTTCAGCAGTATGGACAGTATTTTACGGTTATAACGAGCTTAATAGTTCAGTGTTTAAGTTACTTATTATGTCACAGATTACACTCTCTGTTTGTTCAGTTATGGTCAATGCGAGTCAATCTATGAATAACACTAAGCAGTCTATTATTGCTTTAGGCGGTTCCCTTATCGCTAAAGTTTTATTAAATGTACCGATGATGCATCTATTTAACTTAATTGGGATTGAAGCTTACTATGCACCAATTGCTTTAAATATTTTAATCGATACAAGTGCGAGTCTGTATTTGCTTTATATAGTTAAAAAAGATACAAAAATAAGTTATTTTAAGACGGTTCAAACGATTATAAAGATTGTTTTGTGCACGGTCATAATGGTACTTGTTTTATCTATTTTAAATATGTTTATTCCAAGTTATTCACATTCAAGAATGATTTCCATTTTGTATATTGTTCTTTATGGTATAATAGGAATGATTACTTATTTCTTTGTCGCTTATAAGTCAAAGACAATCGACAATGTATTTGGCAAGGGATTTGTTCAAAAGGTTTTCGATAACTTAAAGAAACTTAAGAAAAAAACTGTTAAATAGTTTAAGAAAATGTTAAAATAATTTTAGTAAAGGAGAGGGTGAGTTTGGAGCAGTTATCATTTATGGAAAAACTTCAAGTTTTGTTTAGCAATATTTTGGCTCATCCGCTTTTTTTAATTATATTATTAATGCCGGTTGTGCTACTGCTGCTTAGGAAGAGGCATGGTAAAAAGATTTTTATTGGAGTTTATTTATTAGTTATTATTTTCGTTTTGTTTATCGGAAATGAGGTTATTTTTGAACTTTTCGACAATATGATGGACGGTTTATTTATGACTCTTTATTTTCCAAATTTTATCACACTTTTTGTGGTTGTCGTTCTCTGTTCAATTATCGCTTTGGTTTCATTTTTCGATAAGAAGATGTACCGAATAAATAAGATTATAAATATAACTGGTTTTGCGATTGTCCAGTTTATGTTTGTTTTGATATTAACAACAGTTAGATCGAATAATATCGATATTTATGCCGATAATGCGCTTTATTCGAATAGTGATGTTTTGACTTTAATGCAGCTTTTAATGGGAGCGTTTGCTTTACAAATTATTTCAATTTTGATTATTAATGGAATCAATAAAGTTACAGCTATTTTGGATAAAAATCCAAACAAGAAAAATATTTTCTCGAGAATTAAGAAGGTCAAGATAGATGATAGTAAGATAGGTTATATAAATGTCGTCGATACGAAGAATCCAAAAAAGACTAAGCTTAAACCATTTTCATTCGATTTAGATAAGATTGAAGAGGTTAGCGTTAAAAGTAGTAAGGGCGAAAGTCCAAATATATTTGAGAGTAAACCAGCTTTTGCAGTCGATGTTTTTAATGAAAAACCGGTTTTAGAGGATACTTCATTAAATGTTTCTAACAATAAATTGGAAACTGATAATAAGGTTTCTGAAGAAATCAAAGATACTTCGAAGGTGGAAAATGTTTTGGATAAACCGAAGAAGAAACCTTCAAAGAAGGGTAAAAAGAAAAATAATAAGAAAATAGAACAAAAGAATAATAAGCAAAAGATTACTGGTGAGATTTTAACTAAAGAGATCTTAAATAAGATAAAAGAGGTTGAAGGTTTAGGCGGTCTTACAAGTTCAGTAAGTCAGACGATGGATGTATTACCTAAAGAAACAAAATTGGTTAAGCCTGAGATTAGAAAGATAGAAAAGAAGAAAGATGATTTAGAAAAAACGGAAACTCCGGTTAAACCAGTTGTTTCTACTGAGTCAGTTATAAAAGAAATTGTCCCACCTGTTTCTACTGAGCCAGTTATAAAGGAAATTGTCCCACCTGTTTCAAATGATAATTTGGTAAAACCTGATTTGATGAAGCCGATGGAAGATTTCAATAATCACGAGGGGTATAATAGTAAGTTTATAAATAAGGCAAATACACTTGCTCAAGAGATGTTTGAGACAGCTAAACCTGAGCCAGTTAGGGCTTATTCAATCGATAATTTAGATATTATAAATATGCAGCTTACTTTGGATACGGTAATTAAATATAAGTTCCAAAGAGGGGTTAAACTCAGGAGATACGACGAGAGTCCAACTATCGATGATTTGAATATTTTTGATTTTGATAAGCTTATGAGAATTTTACCGAAAAGTAAGGTTTATAGAAAAATGGGCAAGTAATGATACTTGTCTTTTTTGTTTGTTTTTGTTGATTAAAATTCTTCAAATATGACCATGATAAACATAGGATATAGTGAAAGGAGAATCATCTATGTTTGGAAATTTTGAAGAAGAGGCACGTAAGGTTTTAGTTATGGCTAAGAAGGAGATGCATGATCTTAGACATCCTTATGTATCTTCTGAACATTTGCTTTTGGCAATTTTAAAATTATCGTCAGAAATAAGTGATAGGCTTAAAGAGTATGATTTAGATTATAATTCTTTTAAAGCGGAAATTATTAAAGTTATCGGAACGGGTTCAAAGCCTAGTGAATGGTTTCTATATACGCCACTTTTGAAGAGAATACTTGAGAATGCGGTTTGTGATGCGAGAGACAACAATAATGGAATTGTTACAGTTAACCATTTATTCGCATCACTTCTAGAGGAAGGCGAAGGAGTAGCCATTAGAATTTTAGTTGGAATGGGAATCGATATTGACGAACTTTATGATGATTTTGCCTATAAATTAGTGAGTAAAAGCAGTAATAAGAAATTACTTATAGATGAGATTGGGACTGATTTGAATAAGAAGGCCATGGCGGGAATGCTTGATCCAGTTACAGGAAGAGATAAAGAAATAAAACGAGTTTTGGAGATTTTGTCAAGAAGAGCTAAGAACAATCCATTATTAATTGGCGATGCGGGGGTCGGTAAAACGGCAATTGTCGAAGAGCTTGCGAGTATGATTGTCAGAGGTGAGGTTCCACTAAATTTGAGGAATAAAAGAATTATAAGCTTGGATATGGCTTCTTCGGTTGCCGGAACTAAATATCGCGGGGAATTTGAGGAGAGAATGAATCAAATTTTAAAGGAAATCGAAGAGAACGACGATATTATTTTGTTTATCGACGAAATTCATACTTTAGTTGGGGCTGGCGGTGCTGAAGGGGCGATAGATGCTTCTAATATTTTTAAACCGGCTTTAGCTAGAGGAAAGATTAGATGTATTGGAGCGACGACGACAGAGGAGTATAAAAAGTTTATCGAAAAGGATAAGGCTTTAGAAAGAAGATTTCAAAAGGTTGTAATTGAGGCTCCAGATGTAAAAACGGTTAAGGATATTTTAGTTAATTTAAAGGAGATTTACGAGGGTTATCACAAGGTAATACTCGACGATGGAATTCTCGATTTAATAATAGATTTATCTGAGAGGTATATGTATAACAGGAGGCAACCTGATAAGGCAATCGATATTTTAGATGAGGTTTGTGCGAAGGTAAGTATTAAGGAAGGAAAAAATTTAAAGGAATATAGACGGTGCAATAAGGAGTTAAAAGATGTTATTGCAAATAAAAAGAAGGCAATTATCGATAATGATTTTGAACTGGCAAGTAGTTATAAAACCGAAGAATCAAAGCTAATGAACGATATTAACAATTTAGAACTTCTTTTATATAAAAAGAGTCCTAGAAGGGTTACGAAACATGATGTGGCTGAGGTTGTAAACGAGAAAACGGGAATACCGGTTTATGAACTTTTGAGTGAAAAGAAGACAATCATAAAGAAGTCACTCGATATTTTAAAGAAGAAAATTTATGGGCAAGAAGAAGCGGTGAGGGCAGCTTCCGATATTGCAAAGAAAATAAAATTAGGGTTTAACGATAAGTGCTATTCAATGCTCTTTTGTGGTCCTTCTGGAGTAGGGAAAACGGCTTTAGCAAAAGAACTTGGTAAATGTTTGGCAGGGAATAATGTAATTAGGCTTGATATGAGTGAGTATAAGGAGGCTCATAGTATAAGTAAAATTATTGGGGCGCCTCCAGGATATGTCGGTTATGAGGATGTGGGTAATGTTTTAGAGGATATTAGGAATAAACCTTTTTCAGTGCTTATTTTAGATGAGATAGAAAAAGCTCACAGGGATATTATTAATTTGTTTTTAGGAGTTTTAGATGAGGGCGTAATGAAAGATAGTCGGGGTAATGAAGTTAGGTTTGACAATGTAGTAATTATTATGACTTCTAATTCTGGCTTTAACGAGATAAACGTTGGCTTTAATAACGAGAATAATTTAAGTTCAAAATTAAATGACAGTTTTTCTATTCCTTTTATGAATAGGGTAGATAAGGTTATTATGTTTAATTATTTAAAAAAGGAAGATATCGATAATATAATAAACGATAAATTAAAGGATTTAAAACACAAATATAAAGATAAAATTACGATAAATATTAGTGATAGTGTTTTAGATGAGATTAGAGAAAAATCTAATTATAAATTATATGGGGCAAGAAAAATAAGTAAAATTATTAAGGATGATATTGAAAATAAGGTTATTGATGCGCTTATAAATAATAAGGAAAAGATAAACATTAAAGGTTTAAAGGAGGAAAATGTTATTTTATAATAGTAAAAAAACGCTATATTGCGTTTTTTTCATAATCGATAAAAAAGGTTTTATACCAAACTAAGAATACATAGACAGTCCAAATTTTACGGCAATTGTTTTTCTTAGAGTTGTAATGATCATCTAACATTTTTAGCAGTTTTTTTTGGTCGAAGAATTCTTTAGTAAAGTCTTGTTTAAACATTTTTTTGACAATATTATAATACTTTTCTTCTCTAAACCATTTAATGATTGGAACAGGGAAGCCTTTTTTTCTTCTTTTATACCATTCTTCTGGAATTCGTTTAGAAGCGGCTTTTCTTAAAGCATATTTTGTTGTATCATGAGATATTTTATATTCTGTTTTAATAGAGCTTGCTAATTTAAATACTTCTTTATCAAGTATTGGTACTCGTAGTTCTAGAGAGTTAGCCATACTCATTTTATCTGCTTTAAGTAAAATATCGTTTGGAAGCCAGAAGTGCATATCTAGGTATTGCATTTTTGTGACATCATCTTGATTTTTAACTTTATCAAAGTATGGTTTAGTGATATCTTGATATTTTAAATCACTTTTATATTTGTCAGCTAGGATTTTATTTGCTTCTTTATTATTAAAGATAAAAGCATCGCCGACATAATAGTCTTCAAGTTTAGAACCACCTTTGGTTAAGAAATTTTTACCATGAAAACTTGGGAGTGGTGAGACGATAATTTTGATAAATTTCCTAATGAACATTGGTAGTTTTTTGTATTTTTTTAGAGTTTCATCTTCTTTATAGCTTGGGTATCCACCGAATAATTCGTCCGCACCTTCACCAGATAAGACAACTTTTACATCTTTGACAGCTAATTTTGATAAGAAATAGAGAGGAACAGCAGAGAGGTTGGCTGTTGGTTCATCGGCATAATATTGGACTTTATCTATATTATCGAAAAAACTATCCGCATTTATTAATTCATTTTTATTTTCAATGTGAAGTAGGTTTGATAAATCTTTAGCTAATGGGACTTCGTTGAAGTCTTTATAATCGAAGCCTACGGAGAATGTTTTGTTTGGCTTTAAATAGGAAACAACATATGATGAGTCAATTCCTCCTGACAAATAAGCGCCTACTGGGACATCACTTATAGCTGTCTCTTATACACATCTCCGAGCCCACGAGACTCGACGTCATCTC
>ERZ1090868.546-NODE-546-length-20943-cov-5.333828_pt1 | contig 20943 bp, 20 predicted proteins | sample MGYA00478475_ERZ1090868 | MGnify/ENA primary metagenome ERZ1090868 (study PRJEB33644, sample SAMEA5815747) | chicken gut metagenome | biome: Chicken; feature: Gastrointestinal Tract; material: Caecum | place: Ireland | collected 2019-01-01 | study: A study of the...
CTTTAATGTAGACGGAAACGGCAACCGTGTTGCCGCACTCGCTTTCGGCCCTCAGAATGTGATTTTGGTGGTTGGCTGCAATAAAATTGTAGAAGACCTGCACGAAGCACACCGCCGTCTTCGCCATTTAGCCGCTCCCGCCAACACCAAGCGCTTGAACCGCAATACACCTTGTGCAAAGACGGGTATCTGCGCCGACTGCCGCAGCCCCGAGCGCATCTGCTGCACTTACACGGTTCAGCGTTTTTCTAAAACCCCGGGAAGAATTAAAGTAATTTTGGTTGCCGAGCCGCTTGGTTACTAAAGAAACTTTTTTGCATCTTGCGGGCGCAGTTCCCGGCAGATGTCCGGCTTTCCGTAAACATTTTTATAAAAGAAAAAGGCCATCGTAAAGATGGCCTTTTTCTTTTATAAAAATTTCGTGAGCACTCCGATTGCAATGGAGCTTATGAATGCTCCTTCTGCCTTTTAATGACTTTCAAGCGTGTAAACTCTTCACGCTCATGCTCTTCCAAGGTGGACGAAATAAAGCGAATATTTCCGTCCAGTTTCGGAATGACGACATTCTCCAGCATGTTGGCACGGCGCTGTGTTTTTTTAATCGCCGTAGCCAAACGGTACACGCTGTTTTCAATGCCGGCAAGCTCTGCACAAAGCCGCTTCACGCGGTCAAAGCACAAATAGGCATCATCCAACTGGGCGGAAGTGGCATGAAACCCGTAATAAGGATACGGCAGCGGACACTCTAAGTGGCCCGTCGGCAAATCAACGCCCATGATGCTGTGGCTTGTAACGGAAAATCCTTTTTCTTCCATCACCGGCGCTTCCAGCTGTCTGTCAATTCCCAAAGAGATGTTGGCCTTCTCCAAAGCGGCATAAGCACGCGTAAACGTATCGCCGATTTCACGCTGCATGGCCGCTGCTTTATCAATGAGCCGCATCATTTCGCGCATTAACACATTGCGTTTTCTGTCCAGCAGGTCAAAGCCGAGCTTGGCCAAAGCAATATTTTTTTTACAGGCAATCAGATTGCCCTTGGTGGGAAAAATCTGTTCTGCCATCCACTCACCTCATTCTGCTTGTTTCCATGGCTCGCTGCTTTTGGCGATGCCTGTTTGCGCATTGGACTTTAATGCTTGCCATAATGCTGCGCCAATACCTTTTCGTCAATGCGTTCCAGCTCTTCACGCGGCAAAATGGAAAGCAAACGCCAGCCGAGATCCAAGCTTTCATCAATCGTGCGGTCAACGTTTTGTCCTTGTCCCAAAAACTCACGCTCAAACTGCTCGCCAAAGGCTAGATACTGCTTATCCGTGTCGGACAGCTCCTCCTCACCGATAACGCTTGCCAGTCCGCGCGCATCGCTTACCTTTGCATAGCTGGCAAACAGCTGGTTCGATACATCAGAGTGATCGGAGCGCGTGTAACCTTCACCGATGCCGTCTTTCATCAAACGGGACAAGCTGGGCAGAATGCTGATGGGCGGATAAATGCCCTGCTGGTCGAGATAGCGGTCAAGAACAATCTGACCCTCCGTGATGTAACCCGTCAAGTCGGGAATCGGGTGGGTAATGTCATCGTTGGGCATCGTCAAAATGGGAATCTGCGTCACGCTGCCCCCGCGCCCTTCAATCACGCCCGCACGTTCGTACAAGCTGGCAAAGTCAGAATAAAGATAGCCGGGATAGCCTTTTCGGCCGGGAATTTCACCTTTAGAAGAAGAAAATTCACGCAGCGCTTCGGCGTAGCTGGTCATATCTGTCATCACGACGAGTACATGCATATTTTGCTCAAACGCCAGATATTCTGCCGCTGTCAACGCACAGCGCGGGGTCAAAATACGCTCGATAATCGGGTCGGACGACAAGTTCAAAAACATGGTAACACGCGCCAGCGCGCCGGACTCTTCGAAGCTGCGGCGGAAATATTCCGCAACGTCTTTCGTAACGCCCATCGCGCAGAACACCACGCCGAATTTCTCCTTTGCATCATCAGAAAGCTTTGCCTGACGCACAATCTGCGCCGCCAGCTTGTTGTGGCTCATGCCGGAGCCGGAGAAAATCGGCAGCTTTTGGCCTCGAATCAAGGTGATAAGCGTGTCAATCGAAGAAATACCCGTGCGGATATAGTTGCGCGGATACTGACGGCAAACCGGGTTAATCGAGCTGCCGTTAATATCGTCAAAACGATTGGCATAAACAGGGCCAAGTCCGTCAATCGGGTCGCCCGCACCGTTAAAAATACGCCCCACAATTTCGCTGCTCAGGGCAAGGCGCATCGGCTCACCGGTAAAACGGCTGGCTGTATCAGAAAGGGATAATCCGTTTGTGCCGGAAAACACCTGAACGATGGCGCGTTTTCCCTCTAAGGCAACGACGCGTCCGGTGCGCATGCCTTTGGATGTTCGCACCTGTACCATCTCTTCATAGCCGACGTTTTCTACGCCGTCCACTGCAATCAAGGGGCCGTTAATATCAGAAAGGCCCAAATATTCCATTCCGCGATGTGCCATCGTTCTCACTTCCCTTCCTCTTCATTTTGGCTGTCCTCAACACGGCGGTGCTTGGCCAGCAGATTTTCGCAAATTTCGTCCAACTCCCGGTTGTAGTCCCCGAACATTTCGGGTTTGTCATTGGGAATCTCATATTTCACTTTAATCAGCTTATCGAACAGGCCCGCCGCCGACATCTCACTGATGGGGATGCCCGCATCCACCAGCTGTTTTGCCTGATCATGCAGGTGCAAAATTGCCTCCATCATCCACTTTTGTTTTTCCAGCGGCACATAAGTATCATTTTTATGGAATGCATTCTGCTGCAAGAAACCTACGCGAATGACGCGCGCCACTTCGAGTGTCAGCTTTTGACTGTCGGGCAGAACGTCCGAGCCAATCAGCTTGACAATTTCCATGAGCTTGTTTTCCTCGCTCAAAAGACCGAGCATCTTTCCGCGCATTTCGCAGAAATCTTCGCCCAAATGCTCCACGTAATACGGGTCGAGATCCTCGTAATATTCGCTGTAACTGATTGTCCAGTTGATGGCCGGATAGTGACGTGCATAAGCAAGGCTCTTATCCAGCGCCAAAAAACAGCGGACAAAGCGTTTTGTGTTTTGGGTCACCGGCTCGGAAAAGTCGGAGCCCTGCGGTGAAACTGCACCGATAATCGAAACGCTGGCATTTTCTCCGCACAGGCTTTCGACACAGCCTGCGCGCTCGTAGAACGCAGCCAAGCGGCTGGGCAGATAGGCCGGGAAGCCTTCTTCGGCGGGCATTTCCTCCAAACGGCCGGAAATCTCACGCAGAGCCTCGGCCCAGCGGGAGGTTGAGTCAGCCATCATGGCGACGTCGTAACCCATGTCGCGGTAATACTCCGCGAGTGTAATGCCCGTATAAATCGACGCTTCGCGCGCCGCCACAGGCATATTAGAAGTATTGGCAATCAGCACGGTGCGCTCGGTCATGGGCTTTCCGGATTTCGGGTCTTCCAGCTCGGAAAACTCGGTGAGCACCTGTGTCATTTCGTTGCCGCGTTCGCCGCAGCCCACGTAAATGATGATATCTGCATCGCTCCATTTCGCCAGCTGATGCTGGGTCATGGTTTTGCCCGTGCCGAAACCGCCCGGCACCGCCGCCGCACCGCCTTTGGCAATCGGGAACAGCGTGTCAATGACGCGCTGACCCGTAATCAGAGGCTTTCCGATGGGCTGTCTGCTTTTCACCGGACGCGGAATACGAATCGGCCATTTCTGTGCAAGGCAAATTTCTTTTTTCTCGCCGGTTTCGGTTTCTACAACGCAAATCGGCGTTACAACATTGTACTTTCCGGACGGGGCAACCCATCGAACAACGCCCTGCACATCCGGCGGAACCATGCTTTTATGAGTGATAATTGAAGTTTCGGGACAAGTGGCAATCACTTCACCGCCCGAAACGGTTTGCCCCTCTTTGATGCAGACGGTCACGTCCCACAGACGTTCCTCGTCCAAGCTGCTCACGTGCATGCCTGCACCGATAAACGCGCCGCTTTGCTGTGCAATTTCTTTCAGCGGGCGCTCAATACCATCAAAAATATTTTGCATAATACCGGGGCCGAGCGTTGCCGAAAGCGGTGCGCCCGTTCCCTTTACCGGCTCGCCGATGCGCAAGCCCGTTGTATTTTCATACACCTGAATGGTGGTGCGGTGTTCATTCACGCTGATGACCTCGCCAACGAGTCCGGCGGCGCCGACATACACCATTTCCATCATTTCAAAGGTATCGGTATCCCGCACGGTCACAACAGGGCCGTTAATGGAATAAATTGTATCTTTCATTGCGAACCTTCTCTCCTTGTCCTTTGGCGGGCGTTATTCCACATGCAGGCCGCAGCGTGTTAAAAACGCTTCGCGTTCGGCCTCGGCTGCGAAATCCAGCGATTCGTCGTAACGCACACGGCCCACTTCCAACCGAAAGCCGCCCAAATGAATGGAGCGCTCGCTTTTCACCGTGCAATTCGGGTACAGTTTGCGTGCCAATGCGCCCAGACGCTCTTCATCTTTGCTGCTCACATAAATGGTTACAGGACTGTCTTTCACAATTTCGCTGAAATTTGCCAAGCGTTTTTGCATATCGCTTTCATAACGCGAAGAAGCGGCGTATGCTTCAATGGTTTCCTGCGCTTCGGCAAAGAGTGCGTTCACCAGCTGTCTGCGGTAAACAAGCAGCTTTTTTCGGTTTTCCTGCTTTTGCGCAGCGCTTTCCCTTGCAAGCTTTGTCTGTGCCTCAGCGCGATAAGCCGCGACCGGATCAGTGCGCTTGGAAGAAATTAACGATTCATAGAGCTCATCCGCTTGCTGCTTGGCTTGGTCCAGCACCGCTTGCGCCTGACGCTGTGCGGCCTGCATCACGGAATCGTCAAAACCCGCGTACTTTTCCTCGCTGTTTAAATTTTGGGCTACGCGCTGCAGCTCCGCCTGTTTTTTATTCATGTTCACACCTCAAATCTTGACGCCCACTACCTCGGAAATATAGCGTCGGATGCTGTCGCCGGGGTTCGAGTCACTATGGCGGTCGGGCATTTCTACGATCAGCGGACGGCGGCGGGTGAGCTTATAGGAAAACACCAGCTCCGAACAACGCGCCACCAGCTTATCCGTAATTAAAACCAGGCCGATCTCCGGGTCGGCACAAGCCTTATCCAGCGCTTTGCGCACTTCTTCTTCCTCGTGCACCACAACACCCTTCACCCCTACCAAGCGCATCCCCGCCAAGGTATCTACGTTATCGCTGATCAAAAAGTATTTCATTCGGGTTTTCCCCTCGCTTAAATTTTAGAAAGAATGAGAATGGAAACAAGCATGCCGTACAGTGCAATACCTTCGCCCAATGCAACGAAAATCAAAGATTTACCAAAGCTTTTCGGATCTTCCGTCAAAGCGCCGATGGCTGCCGGAGCGCCCGCGCCGACGGCAATGCCGGCGCCGATGCCTGCAATACCGGTGGAAAGTGCAGCAGCAATCAGGCCAAGACCGTTGGAAGCCGTCTGAACCGTTTCGCCCTCAGCAAACGCTACGCCGGAAAAGGCACAAGCCAAAGCAAAGGTCAAAGTCAAGAGAAACGCGCTGCGCAGTGTTTTTTTCATACCATTCTTTTTCATTGTTATTTCCTCCAGTCGAGTTCGTAAAGTAAAAAATTTATTGTCAGTCCGCATCAAGGACGTTTCTGAAAACAAAGAAATGCACAGATTTTTCGCAGACACCGGTTCATGCAGAAAAAGCTGAAAATTTCGACTTTTCAGAAAGTTCCTGGGACGGCAATCAAGATTCTAACAGTTCCTTGCCGGAACGCACATGAAGCGGAGTAAACGGCCGCCCCTCCGCGTCAAAAAAGCGGCTGAAAATTTCGTAGAATTCAAGGCGAAGCACCTGAATCCCCACGAACAACCCTTCCAACGCCATTACAAACAAGTTTCCGATGACCACAATAATCCAGTAAATGACAGGCTGTGTCGTCATATTGGCCAGCGTGAACACAACGCTCATCATGCCGGCATGCGCTAAGACGAAGCCGCCCACACGCAAAAAACTCATGGTGTTCGACGCAAAGCTCAAAAGCGCGTCGAACATTTCAAAAAAGCCGTTGATGATGATTTCGCCCGGCTTTCCGGGGTGTTTTCCTTCAAACAGCAAGCACAGCGGTTCACAGAAGTACATGCACAAAAACGGAATGACAATCAAAAGGGCGATGTAAGGCACAGAACCGATAAACGAAGCCTGAACGCCGAGCATCGGCAGCAGCAGGCAAACGAGCGCCAAGTAGAACACTAAGCCCGCAACACCGTTCACCGAGAACAGGGTTTTTGCAATCACTCCGCGTCGGAAATTGGAGATAATGCCTGTTCCGATGGCGCACACGATAATGAAAATACCGGCTACAATACTCGTAACCAAAATCATGTTGATGCTTTCCGGATGCAAAACCTCCAGCGGTTTTTCCGCAAAGCCCAGCGCGTGATACATGGGGTCAAGCAGGTTTTCAAAGCCGAACACACTGCCGTACAAAAAGCCGAACAGCACCGCGAACAAACTGCATCGTGCAAGAACGAGGCCCAGCTGCATTTTTTTCTTTTTGTACATAAAGAAGTAGCCAATCAATCCCAAAAGCAGGCCCTGCCCCACGTCGCCGAACATAATGCCAAACAGCACCGCATAAGTAACTGCCACCAAACCGGTGGGGTCGATATCGCCGTAATTGGGCAAGCCGTACATTGTCACAAACAGCTCAAACGGGCGTGTCAGCCAGTTATTTTTCAGCTTTGTGGGCGGCTTGAGCTTTTCATCAAGCTCCGTTTCGGTTCCGAGTTCTTCGTCCGCGCAAACGCGAACCTCGGGCAGTTCTTTTGCAACTGCATCGCGCAGGCGCTGGGTCTGTTCTTCCGGCACAAAACCGCTGATATAGTAGCTGTTGTCGAGCAGCACCACATGGCGGTACATCTGCGCAATCTGCGACTCATAATTCAGCCACGCCGCAATTTTTTGAAGCTTTTCCACTTCATCCTTTTCAGCGACGGCCGCTAAATTTTCGAGCTCCGCTTTGCGGCGGTTCATTTCGCTTTCTTCCGACAAAATCTGCGCTAAGGCATCCTGCGGCGTTCCGTGCACAAAATCCGGCACCCAAATGCGCTCAAAGTAAAGGGAAGCGAAAATGCGATCCACTTCCTCGGCGCTCTGCTCTGCCACAAAATACATGCCCCAGTAATATTCCCCGTCGAAATCATACTCCCGGAAGGTAAAGGAATGGCCTTCATAGTAGGGCAGCTTTACATAACTGTCTTTCGGCAGGCGTCCGAAACGAACCTTTAAATAGCGGCAGGAAAAAATGTCGTCCATGCTGGTTTGCAGCCCCGTCAAATGGTACAGCTGCGTTTTTGCCTGTTCGTATGTTGCCAGCTTCGCGTTGATCTGCGTTTTCTCCTGGCTTCTGCGGGCAACCTCCTGTACAAAGCCGTTGACAAATTTACGGGTTTCTTCTAAATCATAAGGCTGGCCGTCGTACTCTCCGGGCGTGCTGTCTGCACCGATGTCTTTCAGCACACCGATGGTCTGGTTCAATATGGGCGCGTACTCATCATCCTTTTGCCCTGTTGTCGCAATTCCAAGCGCTCCCGCGTCATCTGCATCAAAAATGGAAAGCCGCGCGAGCAGCTCCAACGTCTGCTGGGGGTCTCGGCCTGGGCCGTAAACATTCATATGGGTCATTTTCACCATACCCATGCAGATTCACCTCACTTCTTCAATATTTCATAAATTCCTGCATCTGCGTTGCCGATAAACCGTACCGAACCCCTTCTACAATACTAACAATATTGCTTCGCTCAATGGTAGCAAGGCACAAAAGCGCCACAAGAACCGTGTCCGGTGAAGATGAAAAATGCAAAAGACGCGTCGCCGCTTTATGTAAAGTACGATGCGCGCAAACGCTGTCGTCGATGTCCGGCGCCGCGGTGCGCTCTCCGTACACCTCTTTTGCGTGCGATGTATTATAAATGCGCAGAAATTCTTCCAAATCGGCGGCCTGCGCCAAACGCGCCGTCGTTTTGGGGCCTAACGCATAATGATAAGGCAGCATCAAACGACGCAGCTGCTGCGGTGTAAACGCATGAGCAAAAAACGCTTTTGCGCGGTAAAGCATATCAATGTTGTAAATTTCCGCCTGCATCAAAAAGAGCCTTTTTGTGTCCGCAGCATAGCGGCCTGCGCGAATTTTTTTCAGCGAAGTTTCGTAGTAATACGTCCAAAGCACGCGCTCACATTCAAGATGATCCAGCTTCATTCCCTCTTTGGGAATGATAGGCGCTAAAATGCGGGCATAGGGCGTTCCGGCTACCACTGCCAGACATTGCTGCGGGGTTTCGGCCTGCGCCAGCCGAATTAAGCTGAAACTTGTTTTATCAGCCAAAAAGCCGGGAAGCTGTGTAATATAATGGTGGTGAAACCCCATGGCTAAAAGACGCAGTTTCTGCAAAAGCTCCTCGATTTCGCAACGCATCATAAAAAAGCCCGCGAAACCCTCTTTGTTGCTGACATAATGCATGAGTGATTCGTACTTGTAAAAGATATCCTTGTTCAGCGCTTGTTCCAGCTGCTCACGGTGCACATCGGCGCTGTCCAGTCCCGCAAGGCTGTGGCGAAAATAGGGATGTTCTTTTAAGTATGCCACAATTTCCAATACACTGTGCTTTCTCATCAGCTCGGCATATTCTGTTTTTGTCAAACGGCGCGCCGCAATCGCTTTCGCCTTTGGCACCACCGCAAGCGCCGATAACGATTCCATCATAAGCCTTGTCCTCTTCGTCTTTAATCCGTTGTCAGAATGTTCTGTGTAATTTCTTTGAGCCACAGCGAGCGGTTATGCTCAAAAGCTTCATCCAGCGCGTGTTTTTGATCCAGATAGCTTTTGTCCGCCTCGTTTGATGCCTCAAGCGTCTTTTTCTCAAACTCGCGGTCTATCGCCTCGCGCCCTTCCTTCACATGCAGCTCCTGCTTTTCCAAGTAGTCTTGCGCCTTTTTTCGCGCCTCATTTAAAAGCGTTTCTTTTTCCTTTTGCGCCTTTTCAATCACAGCGCGCGCTTTTCGGTCTGTTTCAATAATACGATCCACAAAGCTTTCCATCTTTTCACCTGCTTTTCGTTAAATTGCGCCGCCGCACGGCAAAGCTTTCTGCTTTTGAGCCGCACGGCGCACAAAAAACAAAAAGGCCCGCCTGCGACAGAACCTCCGGCGATGGTTCGCACGGGGGAAGGTTCGGCCTGATGGTCGGAGCCTTTTCAAATGTTTTGTTTTTCGTGTCTTATAATGTTATACACCCATTTGACAAGAAGTGCAAGAACAACTTTTGAAAAAGGCAATTCTTACAAATATTTTTCTCATAGATTAACAATATTGCGCGTTTCGCCCTGCAAAAAAGCCTTTAAATTGGCGCACACCTCTGCGCTTAAACGTCCCAGCGATTCTTTTGTTGCCCATGCCGCATGCGGTGTAAAAATGGTGTTGGGGGCATTAAAAATCGGTCGCGTGATATCGGCGGGTTCTACACAAAGCACATCCGCCGCAAAACCGCCGAGCGTTCCGTCCGAAAGCGCACGGCACACAGCCTGCTCGTCCACTAACGAACCGCGGGCCGTATTCACCAAAAGAGCCCCTCGTTTGCACTCGCGCAGCAAAGCATCACTCACAAGCCCCTTGGTTTCTTCTGTGGCCGGACAGTGCAGACTGATGGCATCGGAGCGTCGGAATAATTCCTGCAAAGGAACAAACTCCACCGCCTCCTCCCCTTCACGCGGCGTGCGCGTGCTGCATAAAACCTGCATGCCGAACGCTTTTGCAATCTGCGCCACGCTGCGGCCAATCGCGCCGCAGCCAACAATGCCGAGTGTTTTGCCCCAGAGCTCTCTTTGCTCAAAAATGCCGTGCTCCTGCGCAGGGGCATCTTTCCAATATCCTTTTCGCACGGCTGTGTCATAGCGCCCTGCACATTGGCAAAGCTCCAGCAGCAAAGCCCATGTCATCTGCGCAACGCTTTGCGTCGAATACCCCGGCACATTCGCTACCGCTACGCCATGACGCGCACAAGCAGCTGTGTCTAAACTGTCGATTCCGGTTGCGGTAAGTCCAATCCACTTCAGCTTTGGACACCGTTCTAAAATCTCATCACCGATCCACACCTTATTTACAATTACATACTCTGCGTCAGCAATGCGCCCCAGCGCCTGTTCCTGAGTGGTGCGGTGATAACGTTCAATATCGGCGTCAAGCTCGTATAAAGGCGACCAATCTAAATCGCCCGGCGTCAAGGCATAATCCTCTAAAATAACAATTTTCATACTTCTCCCGTCCTTTTTTGTTTTCCATCTTTCGCTTTTTCTTCCTTGTACACAGCAAAAATACTGCTCTTTATACCTTTAAAAGAGAGGAGGTGTTTTTCTTTCCTCTACAGGAACTACACAAATCCCCCTGCTGTTCTCGCGATAAAATAGTCCGACCCCTATTCCTCCATTTTCTAAAGCGCGCGAAAGTTCTAATGTTTCAGACTCTTTTATTATACGACATTCCGAAGAAAAGGGAAATGAGGTTTGCGCAAAAAGATAGTGCGGACGCAGGGATTGCAGGGGTCTGACGGCAATCATTTGAAAACGCGCCGCAAAAAAGGCATGTACTAATGGCGCTCCTGTTTTTACCGCCAGCGCGGCAATTCCTCTGCCTTGGTAGCGCCGCTGTAAAAAACCGTAAAATGCTCCGGCAAATGCTCCGGCGCTCTGCAAAAAGGCAGGCGGAAGCCAAAAATATTCGGCACCGGATGCATAGCGCTTATGAAGGGTTCTCTGTGCACCGCAAAGCGCGCGAATCTGCATGACACTTCGGTCGGGCCGTGCCACCGCACAGCATAAAACGGGCGCTTCGTCACAATACAGCCCCCACCATTCTCCCGCGTCGTCCATTTCATCCTCGGTCATTTCGGTCAGCCATTCACCATCCCGGCCCATATTGTGATACATTTCTCTGATTTTCTGATATTCATCGCGCATCATTCGCCGCGCTGTCAATCTTGGTTGCCACTGTTCCATGTTAACGCCTCCTTCCTTCCACTATATGCAAAAGGCAGAGCATACATGTAAAACAAAGGGTGGATTTTTCAGCCGTCATCGTGTAAAATAAATATGGATGCAACACTCACTCTTTCGCAGCCGTCATTCGGCTGCGGCACTCCTTAACATGACAATTTCTCATGTTTGGGGACTATAAGTTGTTGAATAAAGTACGGTTCGGCAACAAACGGTACGCATTGCATTCAGCGTATTATTTTGTTGTCGATATCGGCTCGGAGGGTTTTATTGTGACAAAACGTGTATTTAAAATTCCTTGGCGCGCACTGCGGAAAATTGTAATCGGCATTGTTCTTCTTTCTATTGCGGCCAGCATCAGTGTTTTTATCAAAGAATCTCTTGACACACTTGACCCGGAATCTTCACTGCCGATTTTAACCGTTCAGCAAAACGGACAAACCATCACCGACGTCTACCGCGCCGGCTACGTATGGAGCTTTTTCACCACAGTGGAGCGGCGTGCACCGGAAGTAACCGAAGCCGATATCCCGCTTGTTCCGGTTCCTGTTCCACCGCAGGCGGTTATGACACTTCAATTCTCAACTGAGCCGAGCTCTCTGCGTGTGTTTCGTGCGGATAATCTGCTCACTTCCGGGTACTATGAAATCGCAGACGAAGATGTTTCCTCTTTTCACGCTCCGAACACGCCCGGAATTTATGTTTATAAAATTTTGGCACAGTGGGGCAATCGCGGAAATATCCAGTATTATTTTGCCATCCAAGTTACTGCTTAAAGAAACAAACAGCACAGCCGCTTTTCAAGCGGCTGTGCTGTTTGTTTCAAAATATAAAATCAAGCAATTATTCCGTGTAGTAACGACCCATTTCATCGGCCGCCAAAATAGCAGCGCAAACACTTTCGGGTGTGACCGCAAACGGCAAGTTGCCCATGGTATCGCCGTCGGCACACGCAATCTTTGCAACTTCCATCAAACGCTCCTCAGAAGCATCTTCCACGCCGAGATCGGCAAGCGTAGTAGGCAAGCCCACTTCTGTGCAGAACCGGAGCACTTCTTCCAGCTCCTCCAGCGGAGCATTCTCCAGCACCAGCTGAACCAAGGTGCCGAAAGCCACTTTTTCGCCGTGGTACAAAGCATGTGTTTCAGGCAGCGCCGTCAAGCCGTTGTGAATCGCATGTGCGCCTGCCAAACCGCCGGATTCAAAGCCTACGCCGGACAAATAGGTGTTGGCCTCCACAATATCCTCCACCGCTTTGGTGCAGGCATGACGCTCTACCGCCAGCTTTGCCTTCAAACCGTCCGAGAGCAGCGTTTCATAGCACAACTCCGCCAAAGCCATTGCCGCACGCGTAGTTTTTCCTCCTACGCAGTTGGTTGCACCGGAAGCCTCGCAGGCGCGTGCCTCAAAATAGGTAGCCAGCGCATCGCCCATGCCGGATACCAGCAAACGAGCCGGAGCCTTTGCCACAATGTCAGTGTCAACCAAAACCACATTCGGATTGCTCGGCAGGAACAAGTAGCTGTCAAACACACCATCATCAGAATAAATTACGCTCAAAGCGCTGCACGGTGCGTCAGTCGAAGCAATCGTAGGAACAATCGCAGCAGGAACGCCCGCGTAAAAGGCTGCCGCTTTTGCGGTGTCGTGGATTTTTCCGCCGCCGATACCGACAATCATATCGCAGCCGGATGCCTTGAAAGCGGCAGTGATACGGTCAATCTCGCTGCGGCTGCATTCCCCGTTAAAGCTTTCATAAACGACTTTTGCCTCCGTGCCTTCAAAGCTCTTGTCAATGGCAGGTGCAACACGTTTTTTGCCCGATTCGCTGACGAGAACAAAAATGTTTTTGCCAAACTTTTCTGTGTGCTGACGCAGGTTTGCCAGTTCTCCTCTTCCCTGTACATAACGCGAAGGGCTGCCGATAATTTGTGCCATAAAAATTCTCTCCTCTCAAAAATTAGACAGGGAACTTCCGAAAGCATGGAAACCAACAAATTCTTTGCTAAGAAGCGCTGAACTGCACCACAAAAAACGAAGCACCCTTTTCGGATGCCAAAGCTTTGAATGCAGCAAACATCGCTTTTAAAGAAAATGAAAATTTCAATTTTTCAGAAAATCCCTCGACGACAAAATGTTTATTTGCATTCGGTAAACAAATTGTTATTCTTCTGTCAGTATAGCACAATTCGGCTTTGAATTCCATAAAAATTTCCTCATGAACAAATTAACGCGCTTTTACTCCTTATTTCTAATGCAGTCAGCGTGCTGGAAATGATAAAAGGCTGGAAATCCTTCTTTATTTATGCTATAATAAACAACGAAATTTTTATTGATTTGCGCAGATTCTCCGGTTTCTGATTTTTTTTGCGCATCTTCACACATGAAAGGGGTCTATCTGATGAAGGTAGTCATTTTGGCCGGCGGCTTCGGTACGCGCATCAGCGAAGAAAGTCATCTAAGGCCTAAGCCGATGATTTCAATCGGCGAGCAGCCCATTCTCTGGCATATCATGAAATATTACTCCGAATTTGGCTTTCACGATTTTGTTATTTGCTGTGGCTACAAAGGCCACGTAATCAAAGAATATTTTGCCGACTATTACCTCCATCGCTCTGATGTCACATTTGATTTTTCAAATAGTAATGAGATGACCGTGCACAATAATGTGGCTGAGCCGTGGCGTGTAACACTCGTTGATACCGGTCTTGCATCTCAAACAGGAAGCCGCATTAAGCATGTTCAAAAATATATTGGCAGCAAACCTTTTTTGCTCACTTACGGCGACGGTGTCAGCAATGTTGATTTGAACGCTTTGGTCGATCAGCACCGCCGCTCGGATAAAATTGTTACACTCACCGGCATTCAGCCGGGCGGACGTTTCGGCGTTTTGGATATCAATGATACCGGCGACAGTGTTACGGGTTTTCGCGAAAAAGCCAAAGAAGACGGCGGCTGGATTAACGGCGGATTTATGGCGTTGCAGCCTGAGGTGTTCCGTTATCTAAGCGAAAATGAAGATTGTGTTTTTGAGCGCACACCTCTTGAAACACTGGCGAGCGAAGGGCGCTTGGGTATCTATAAACACCATGACTTCTGGCAGTGCATGGACACCCAGCGTGACCGTGAACGCTTGCAAAAGCTGTGGGAAGAAGGTGACGCACCTTGGAAAATTTGGAAAGATTAAACGTTTCCGTCTTGATGCTTACCTACAACCGGGAAAATCTCGTCAGCCGTGCCATTGAAAGCGTCTTAAATCAAACTCACAGGAATTTTGAATTTATCATCGTCGATAATGGTTCCACAGACAAAAGCGGTCAAATTGCTGATGAATATGCTCAAAAAGATTCCCGCATCCGCGTGATTCATCGGGAAAAGGGAACGATCAGCGCCGGACGCAATACCGCCTTGGACGCTGCTCAAGGTGATTATATTGCCTTTATTGATGACGATGATTGGGTTGAACCTGATTTTCTTGCGTTTTTGCTTTCGTTAATCGCGGAGAATGATGCCCAAATTGCCATCTGCGGCACACCGCAAAAAATGTTTGACGAAACGCTTGTCATGGATACAGAACAGGCACTCATTGAATTGATGTGGCGCAAACGGTATAATGTAGGGTTTCCAACCAAAATGATTCACCGCAGCCTTCTTGCATCGCGCCGTTTCCCCAGCGCGATTCGGTTTGATGATATTGCACTGATGTATCAAATTGTAGCGGATGCCAAAACCGTTGCCTATCACGGTCTGCCAAAATATCATGTTTATCGGCACGATGGAAATAATTCTTCTTGGACAACCCATCACGAGCTTTTAACACCTGAAATTTTGCAGGAATACCTCACGGCTTACCGCGTTCGCACCGATTGGCTAAGCAATCGCTTTCCCGGCAGCGCCGATGCCTTTCGGTATTTTGAGTGGTCGTTTATGATTTCCATGGTGGAAAAAATTGAACGGTTACACTTGACTGCTTGTGAGTGCTTGTGTTCTCAGATGAAAGATACCCTGAGCAGTAACTTCAAAGAATTTTATAACAGCGTTCATCTTCAGCCCTACGAAAAGGAATGGATGGATGTATATATTAAAGGAGAAAAGACAATGGATATCAATATTTTAGATAATATTAAGTGGATTTTGATCCCGGTTAATACCGTTTGCAACTTACGGTGCAAAGATTGCAACGCATACACACCTTATCACAAAAACCCGAGAAATTTTGATACGCAGCAATTGAAAAATGACCTTGATAAAATCTTTGCTGTATTCCATGATAAGCCGTTGGAGCGTTTAGATTTTGTCGGCGGAGAGCCCTTACTCCATCCGGATTTAAAGGAATTAATTGATTACGCAATGGACGGGCATGGCGGAAAGGCGTTTGAAAAATTACACTTAGTTACCAACGGTGTTCTTCCCCTTCCTGACGATTTAATTGAAACGTGTAAAAAATACAACGTTTACATTTTGGTAGATGACTACGGCCCCGATTTATCCCCCAACGCCCACCTCAACTGTGATAAATTGGAAGCCGCCGGAATTCCACACCGCATGAACAAATATTGGGGCGATGATCAATATTTTGGCGGCTGGTGGAGCACGGTAATGTCCAAGGAACCGAATTCGCCCGAATATGTCGCTTCTTGCGTAAAAGAATGTTGGGAGTTATTTATTCCCAATCATACCCACGAAGAGCCGCCCTGCAATCATCTGCACATCAAAGACGGCAATATCATGACATGCGATGCTCAGACCTTCGGCCTGAATTATATTCCGCTTTTGGAAGGTGAATATATTTCCCTGCGCACAGACGAAAGTGTTGAGCAGATCCGCGAAAAACTGCGCAACTTTAAAAAGAAACCAATTGAACATTGCAAATATTGCGAGATTGGCATTGCCTCTAAAAAGCATGCGAAGCGAATTCCCGCCGGTGTGCAGTTAACGTCTGAAGAAAGCAAACAGCTGGGCAAATTTGCCGGTGATTATTAAGCAAGAAAGGTGGTCCTTCCCATTTTTACGTTAAATAAATTTTCTCTTGTCATCTTGACACGCTGCAATCTTGCATGCAAATTATGCTGTGAATATGTGCCGCAGCACAAACCTTTTCCCGACATGACGCCGGAACAGGCCGATCAAATTCTGAGTGCTTTTTTCAGTGTAGTTGACCATGTGAATACTCTCCATCTGACAGGAGGCGGAGAGCCTTTCCTTCATAAAGATCTCGACGCGCTCATCGAGGTGGCAATGAAATACCAAAGCCAGTTTGACCGTTTAATGCTTTTCTCCAACAGCACGGTTCCGGTTTCGGACAAACTGTTGTCTGTGATTAAAAAGTACAGCGACAAAATTGTGGTTCAGCTTTCCCGCTACAACGTGAAGCCGGATCGAGAGCAAAACACTGTTGATCTCCTTTCTTCACAGGGAATTCGCTGCAAAATCGAAAAATATTACGGCGAAGACCAGTCTTTTGGCGGCTGGATTGATTTCGGCACTTGGGAAAAGCGCAATCGCACCCCCGAGCATCTCAGTAATATTTTCAAAGAATGTTCTATTACGCGTGTGATGGACGGAAACTGGCGCACACGCGACGGCAAAGTTCACTGGTGCACACGCTCTATGCGCGGCATGGAGCTTGGTTACGTTGCAGATCAACCCGATGAATACGTCGATTTGCTGGACACTTCGACTTCTGCACAAGAAAAGCGCCAAAAATTTGAAATGATTGCGAATAAGCCGTATCTGTCTGCTTGTGATCAATGCAGCGGTGACTTGGCCGGAACCGATCATGAAGTAATGCGCTATCCCGCAGCAGAGCAAATGAAAAAATCTTAATAGTTTTGTCATTCGCTTTTGCTGATGTAAAAAATACAATTTTTATTTTGCTGCAAAGAAATTATGCCGACGTCATAACAACATCAGCTTTATTGTTGCGGTATTTTCATTTGCAGCTTTTTTCATTTTCCGCATAAACAACGCTTTTATAAAAAGGAAGGAAAACGATCATGTCTGATAAAATCGTTTGTAAAAATTTCGACTACTTCATTACGTCGCGCTGCACCTTAAATTGCAAATTATGCAGCAATTATATTCCTTATATTCCGCATCCTTTCCACACGCCCAAAGAGACTGCATTCCGTGAAATGAAAGAATTTTTTCAAATTTGGGACTATGCAGACCGAATTGAGCTTATCGGCGGCGAACCGCTGTTTCACCCGGACTTTTTTGAAATTCTTGAAGAAAGTTTGAAGTATGAATCTCAATTCGGAAAAATCCGCATTACCACAAACGGTACGATTATTCCAAGCGAAAAGATTTTTTCTTTAATTCGTGAAACCGACAAAAGAATTGAATTTTTAGTTGATGACTACGGCCCGCAGCTTTCTAAAAATTTGTCTCAAATCATTGCTAAATGTGACGAGTACGACATTCCCTATCGCGTTGACACCTATCACGGTGACTCACAGTATTCCAACGGTTGGATTTATTTCGGCGACTGCAAAACAGATCTCGGTTACTCAGACGAGAAACTGGCACAGGTGTTCCATCGCTGCGTTGTCCCGAAAGAGCATTTTGTAATGGTAAATAATGGAAAGGCGTTTTATTGCGATTACCCCATGGCGATGTACCAAGTAACCGGCAATCTTCCTACAAACGGGGGTTATATCGACTTGTTTGACGATTCCATTTCCCTAGAAAAGAAGAGAGATATGGCGCGCCATTTATGGGAAGGCCCGTTCTCTTCCTGCCGTTATTGCACCGGTTTTGATATTGAAAATGCCAAACGCTATCCGGCAGCAGAACAACTGCCGCGCAGATGTGTACGGGAGGGTTAATAAAAATGGATTTTTGTATGGAGCGAGTTGGTCTTTTTACCAATATGTCATGCAATTTAAACTGCAAGTTATGTTCATCAGATGCACCTTATCGAAGAAATTTCAAAGATTTTTCTCTGGAGCAGCAAAAAAAAGTAATTTCACGCTTTTTTGAAGCAGTGCCTTATGTAAAAAAATATTCCGTTGCTGGTGGGGAAGCTCTTTTGTCAAAGGACCTTCCTGCATTACTCGATTTCCTGTTTCATTATTCTGATCAAATTGGAAAAATTGATATCGTCACCAATGGAACGATTGTCCCCAAGGCTGAAATCTTAAACGCTGCAAAAAAATTTGGGAATCAGCTAATTTTCTTGGTTGATGATTATGGCTCTCACCTTTCTACAAAATTAGATGAAATTGCGGATGCCTTAACAAAAGCAGAAATCCCTTTTGAAATCAGAGAGAATAAGCTCGATGCTTCCCATTGCGGAGGATGGGTTGATTTTACCGATGGTTTGGAGAAACTCCATCATTCACAAGCTGATGTAGAAGATTTATATGCCCGATGCGCTTACCCACAAAAATTAAAATTTTGTTTCAGCACAAGAAACGGAATTATGTATCCTTGCGACCAAGTTCGCCGATGTGTAGAAATGGGTATTCTTACCGATTGCCAAGATGATTATATCAATCTTCTTGATGAAAATCTTAGCATTGAAGATATTCAAAACAAAATACTTCATATATATGAAGTAAAAAGTTTATCTGCTTGCGCTTACTGTACAGGTTTGTGTGAGAATTCTGTTCGTTTTCCCCCTGCCGAGCAGCTTACGAAAGAGGAAATTGAATGCGTCAAACAAGGTGCACGTTCTTACCGTGAGGTTTGCAAGATGATGAATTCCAATAAAGAACACTCCACCTCCTGTGTTTATTGACGTAACCTTTTTGCTTTTTCAAACTATCCCATCTATTTATAATTAACAATTGTAAATTTACTAATAAAAGGACAGCTATGACAATTTTTGATGATATTTTTCCACTGGGAATTGGTACAAATCGTTTTTTAATTAAGGATAAACAGGATGAAGAAGGCTTAGAAAACGCCGCTTTGCTTGTAGCCAATGCTTTGAATGCAGGTGCTTCCTATATCGACGTTGCTGCCAGCTATTCCCGTGGTTTTGCAGCTGAAGTTTGCCGCCGCGCTTTCAAAAAGACAAGTGCAGTAAAACATGTTACTGTAAAATCTTCTTTTTTGGCCGATAAGGACAGCGATGCCGCGCTAAGGCGCGTGGAAAATGTTTTTGAGTCGCTGGATATTGACCACGCTTCCTATTACGTATGCTGGAATATTGCAAGCTGGGATCAGTTTTTACAAATCACAAAAAAAGGCGGGCTGTATGAAGGAGCTTTAAAAGCCAAAAAACAAGGGCTCGTCGATCATTTATGTTTTTCTACACATGCTTCTCCTTCCGATGTGATTAAAATGCTGGAAACCGACTTATTTGAAGGCGTTACCATTTCATTTTCAGCATTAAACAGTCAGATCATCCAACCTGTTTTAGACTGTGCAGAAAAGCATCAGGTCGGTGTTGTTGTGATGAATCCTTTAGGCGGCGGCCTTATTCCGCAGCAAGCGGAATATTTTTCATTTTTGAAGCATCCTCAGGATACCAGTACCGTACAGGCCGCTTTGCGGTATGTATACGCACATCCTGCCGTAAAAATTGCACTTTCCGGAATGTCCAATCAAGAACAGCTGGAGGAAAATCTTTCTGCTTTTCAGGGCGAACAACCGGAAGAACCCCACGAACGGATTACACGCGTCAATACTCATTTTTCTGATATTGAAGGCTTTTGCACCGGATGCCGCTATTGTGACGGCTGCCCTCGGGGCATTAACGTTTTTGAGCTGATGCAGGCATACAACACCAGTCTTTTCCCAAAAGCAACCGTTATGTATGGCCGTACGGACCCGGAAGTGTTGGAGCAAATCGGTATTACTTCGCGCCTGAAAAATACTTTTGCATTTCTTCCGGAAAACAGCAAAAATCCGTGTATTGCATGCGGCCATTGTGAGCGCCATTGTACAGCTCACCTGCCTATTATTCAGCGTATTGAAAAAATGTATCAGGCATTTCATCGCTCTTGTTTTTCCCATGAAGACATGTTGGAACGCCTGCGCAAATTGATTGGAAACAGCAGAAAAGTCGGCTTTTATCCCGGCGGCGGATATACTGCCTATGTCGTTTCCTTATTGGCAGAAGCTTTTCCCGAAGAAACTTTTGATATTTCTTTATTTGACAGCAACTCAAATATTTGGGGCAATGTAGTTTGCGGAACCACTGTACAAGGGCCGCAGGAAATTTTAAATGTGAAACCCGAAATGATTATTGTGTCAAACTACAACTACGGAAAAGAAATTTTTGACAGTTTAAAGCATTTAGAAAAAGATGGAATTCATATAAAGCCCTTACATGAAGAATTTGACGTGCCTTGGGTTTTTTAAACAACACAAACGTAATGTGGTGAGAGCGAATGAACAATTCCCCTTTGATAACAGTTTATACACAAGTCTATAATACAAAAGAGAGCGACTTGCGCACATGCATTGAAAGTGTATTAAACCAAACGTACCAAAATATTGAATACTTTATTTTGGATAACGGCAGCACTGACGGCAGCTGTGCCATTCTTGAAGAGTATGCGAAAAAAGATTCCCGCATTCATCTTTTTCGTTTTGAAAAAAATATTATCAGGTTTCGCTACACAGAAATATCACAATCTGCTCAAGGTCAATTTTGGACAATGCTTGACTCTGATGATTGGATTGATCCATCGTATATCGAGCATCTTCTTTTTTTTGCAATGTCAAAAAATCTTGATATCACTATTTGCGGTACTTTATTCCATCTCGAAAGTGGTGAAACATGCCCCCGTGCTTTATCTGAAAAATTAGTTTTAAATTCAATGCAATATAATACTTATTTTCCTTTATATCTGTCTCTTATACACATCTCCGAGCCCACGAGACTCGACGT
>ERZ1090868.547-NODE-547-length-20940-cov-6.063826_pt1 | contig 20940 bp, 19 predicted proteins | sample MGYA00478475_ERZ1090868 | MGnify/ENA primary metagenome ERZ1090868 (study PRJEB33644, sample SAMEA5815747) | chicken gut metagenome | biome: Chicken; feature: Gastrointestinal Tract; material: Caecum | place: Ireland | collected 2019-01-01 | study: A study of the...
GAGCGAACCCAGCCGCCGCAGTTCCTCTTTCAGGAGCCCGCAGGCGTTGCCGGACGCATCGTCGCTCTTTAAGGAGTTGGAACAGACGAGCTCGCAGAAGTCCGCGCTCTTGTGCGCGGGCGAAAAGCGGAGCGGTTTTTGCTCGATGAGCTCCACCTGTTCGCCGCGGTTTGCAAGATACCACGCCGCCTCGCTGCCCGCGAGCCCTGCTCCGACGACTTTAATCATCTTTCTCGTCCGCATCTTTCTTATCCGCGGGGGCGGATTTTTCCTGCTTGGGCGCAGGGATGCGGTATTTGCAGTCTTTGTTGGAACAGCGGATCGCCCCGCGCGCCGTTTTTACGAGCGCGCCGCCGCACTCGGGGCATTTTTCGCCGGTGGGCTCGTCCCAGCTGCGGAAATCGCATGCGGGATAGCCGCTGCACCCGTAATAAAACTTGCCCGTTTTGGTGCGCAGTTTTTTGGTGGGCTTGCCGCAGACCGGACACTTGCCCTCGTACACGGCAGGCTGCGCGCTCTCGCCGTAGGGAAGCGTGGATTTGCAGGTCGGATAGTTGGGGCAGGCGAGGAATTTGCCGTACTTGCCGCTCTTGACCACCATGTTCGCGCCGCACTTGGGGCATTTGGTGGCGGAAACTTCGGCGCCTTCGCTCTTGATGTTGGAGCAGGCGGGATAGTTGGAGCAGGCGAGGAACTTGCCGTAGCGGCCGCTCTTGCGGATCATGGGATGACCGCACTTTTCGCAGAGGATGTCCGTCATCTCGTCGCCGTCGTTGGCGGCAAAGATGAGTTTTTCCGCAAAGGGCGGGTAGAAGTCGGCAATGATCTTGTGCCAGTCGGTGCCGCCCTCCTCGATGCCGTCGAGCTGGTCTTCCATCTTTGCGGTGAAGCCGACGTCCATGATGTCGGTAAAATACTTCATGAGAAGGTCGGTGATCTCGAAGGCGACTTCGGTGGGCACCATGTATTTGCCCTCTTTGGTCACATACTTGCGGCGGGTGAGGACGGAGATGATGGAGGCGTAGGTGGAAGGCCTGCCGATGCCCTTTTCTTCCATCGCTTTGACGAGGGAAGCGTCGGTATAGCGCAGCGGGGGCTTGGTGAACTTCTGCTCGGAGGTGAGCCTGACGAGGTCGAGCTCTTCCCCCTCCTTTACGGGCGGGAGGAGCTTGCCGCTCTCCCCTTCTTCGTCTTCCTTCTTCGCTTCCTGATAGGCGGCGGTGAAGCCCGCAAAGCGCAGCGCCCTGCCGCTCGCCTTGAAGCCGTAGTCGCCGTTGGTCACTTTGATCTGCATGCTGTCGTACTGCGCCTCGCTCATCTGGGACGCCATGAAACGGTCGTAGATGAGCTTGTACACGTTGTAATGCTTTTTGTCGAGGGTGCCCTTCATGCTCTCGGGGGTGCGGTTGAGGTCGATGGGGCGGATGCACTCGTGCGCGTCCTGCGCGCCCTTTTTGGTCGCGTAGAAGTTGGGCTTTTCGGGGACGTATTCCTTGCCGAAACGCGCCGCGATGTATTCGCGCGCCTTTGCCTGCGCTTCCTGCGAGACGCGGACGGAGTCTGTACGGATATAGGTGACGAGGGCGATGTGCCCCTCGTTTTCGGTATCGACGCCCTCATAGAGGTGCTGGGCGACGAGCATGACGTCCGGCGAGGTCATGCCGAACTTGTTGGAGGCGTCCTGCTGGAGGGTGGACGTGGTGAACGGGGCAGGCGCGTGCGATTTTGCGACGCTCTTTCTGACCTCTCTGACGATATAGGCGTTCTGCGACAGCTCGGCGCGCACCTTTTCGTTCTCTTCCGCACTCGACGGCTGGTACTTTTTGCCCTTCTTTTCGGAGAGCAGGGCGCGGAAAGGCGCAAACTCTTTGGGCTTATCCTGCAGCTCGGCGTTGACGTTCCAGTACTCTTTGGGGACGAACGCCTTTATCTCGCGCTCGCGGTCGACGATGAGGCGCAGCGCGACGGACTGCACGCGGCCTGCCGACAGCCCCGAACGGATGCGCTTGCACAGCAGCGGCGAGAGCTTGTAGCCGACGAGGCGGTCGAGCACGCGGCGCGCCTGCTGGGCGTCGACGAGATTATAGTCGATCTCGCGGGGGTTCTGCAATGCCTTCGTGACCGCCGCGGGAGAGATCTCGTTGAACTCGATGCGGTTTTTGCCGTCTTTGAGCTTCAGGACGTTTTTCAGGTGCCAGGAGATCGCCTCCCCTTCGCGGTCCGGGTCGGTCGCGAGATAGACGTGTTCCGCCTTCGCCGCCTCTTCGGAGAGGCGCTTTATGACCTGCTTTTTGTCGGGATTGTCGACATATGTGGGTTCGAAGTTTTTGTCTATATTGACGCCGAGGCGCTTTTCGGGCAGGTCGCGGACGTGCCCGCCGGACGCATCGACGCGGTACTTTCCCTTTAAGTATTTTGAGATCGTTTTCGCCTTCGAGGGCGACTCGACAATGATTAAATCCATAAAACCTCCCCGGAGATCTTGTTCGGGCAAAAAGACAGATGCTGCCGCGGCCTATTTCAGCGCCGTCCATCTGTTCCCGCCGCAGGGAGCGGCCAGGCCCTTCATCTGCAGAAGCATCAGCGCCGCGGACAGTTCGGGCGCCGCCATGCCGCACTTTTCGCACAGCGCCCCGACGTGCGCTTCGCCCTCTTCGCGCAGGGCGGAGAACACCGCGCGCTCGGCGGGCGGCAGGGCGATTTCTTCCGCCTCGGACAAGTTTATACCAAAATCGCTCAAAATGTCAACCAAATCGTCGGTCAATTTTGCGTATTCTTTGATCAATGCGTTGCAGCCCGCCCCGTAAGACGCGCCGACGGGATGGGGAAAGGCGTACACCCCGCGCCCGTAGCGGTAGGCGCACTCCGCCGTGAGGCGGGTGCCGCTCTTCTCTCCGCCGCTGACCACGAGCACGCCTTCGGACAGGCCCGCGAGGATGCGGTTGCGCGCGGGATAGTGATAGCTGCGGGCGGGCGTAGCGGGCGGATATTCGCTGACGGAAAGCCCCTTCTCCTCCACCGAAAGGCGGAGAGCTTTGCCGCTTTCGGGAACGAAGAAATCGTGCCCGTGCGCGAGCACGGCGATCGCGCCGTTTTCCAGCGCGCCTTTCAGTACGGCGGAATCCCCGCCCTCGGCGGTGCCGGAGGCGACCGCGAAGTGCTCCGAAAGCCCGCGGGAAAAACGTTCCGCCTGTTTTAAGACGGCGGGCGGGGTGCGGCGGGAGCCGACCGCGGCAAAGATGCGGCGCCGCAGCAGGGAACGGTTCCCGCGGCAGTACAAGACGACGGGCGGATCGGGGAGCTGCCGCAGCTGTTCGGGGTAATCATCGGAGGAGAGCGTGACGCAGAAGATGCCGCCCGAGGCATACGCATCGAACATTGCGCGGATCTTCTGCGGGGCCGAAAGCGAGCTTTGCAGGGCGCGGAGGCACTCTTCTCCCGCTGCCTCGGCGACCTTGCCGGCAAGCGACCCGAGCCGCGCCGCGAGCGCGTAGGACGAGCCTGCAAGGGAGATCAGCCGCAGCTTCTTTTTGTTTTCGGGGACGGCGGCGTCCAGCCACAGATCCGCCCTCTCTTCCTTCGTATACACCGTATTCCCCCTCCGGAAGGCCGCGGGCGCGGTCAGCCGTTATTGTCGTAACTGCGGTAGGAAACCGCTTCGAGGATGTGCGCGGGCAGGATGCTCTCCGCACCCGCGAGGTCTGCGATGGTGCGCGCGACGCGCACGATGCGCGAACGGGCGCGGGCGGACAGCCGCAGGCGCTCGTAGGAAAGGCGCAGGATGTTTTCGCATTCGGGGGAGAGGATACAGAACTTTTTCAGTTCGCGCTCCCCCATATCCGCATTGGTGCGCACCCCCTCGCAGCCGCCGAACCGCTCCGCCTGCACGGCGCGCGCCTCTTCGACGCGGGCGCGGACGGAAGCGGAGCTTTCCCCTTCCGCGGAGGAGGAGAGGTCGTCGTACTTTACGGAGTCTACCTCGACCTGTATGTCTATGCGGTCGAGCAGCGGCCCGCTCAGGCGGTCGCGGTATTTGCGGATGGCGGCGGGGGTGCAGGTGCAGATGCGGTCTGCACTCCCGTAATTGCCGCAGGGGCAGGGATTCATGCTGGCGCACAGCATGAAGTTTGCGGGATAGGTGACCGCGCCGCCGCTGCGCGTGACGGTGATGCAGCCGTCTTCGAGGGGCTGGCGCAGCGCTTCGAGGGTGGAACGGTGGTACTCGGGCAGTTCGTCGAGAAAGAGCACGCCGCCGTGCGCGAGGGAAATTTCTCCCGGGCGGACGGTGCGCGAACCGCCGCCGCACATGGACACCGTCGTCGCCGTGTGGTGCGGGGTGCGGAAGGGACGGCGGGAGACGATGCCCTCCCCGCCTAAAATGCCCGCGACGGAATGGATCTTGGTGACTTCGAGCGCCTCTTCGAAGCTCATGCCCGGCATGATGCCGGGGATACAGCGGGCGAGCATGGTCTTGCCCGCGCCCGGCGGGCCGATGAGCAGGATATTGTGCCCGCCCGCGACGGCGACCTCGAGGGCGCGGCGGGCGACCGCCTGCCCCTTTACATAGGCGAGATCGCTGCCGCGTTCGGGCGGGGCGCAGACGTAGTTCGCCGCGGCCAAAGGCGCAAGCGGCGCCAGCCCCGTGAGGTGGTCGACGACCTGCGAAAGGCTCTCCGCCGCGAAGGTGCGCGCGCCCGCTATGTACGCCGCCTCTCCGGCGTTGCCCGCGGGGATGACGAAGGTATCGTAGCCGAGCGCCTTTGCGGAGATGAGCAGCGGCAGGATGCCCGCCACGGGGCGCAGCGCGCCGTCGAGCGCGAGTTCGCCGAGAAAGACGGTGCCGCCGCAGTCTGCCCCGTCGAGCTGGCCCGTCGCTTTGAGGATGCCGACGGCGATGGCGAGGTCGAAGTACGCGCCCTCCTTTTTCAGGTCGGCGGGGGCGAGGTTGACGGTGATCTTGTTGGTGGGGAAGCGCCTGCCGCTGTTTTTGAGCGCGGAGCGCACGCGCTCGCGGCTCTCCTTGACGGCGGCGTCGGGCAGGCCGACCAATTCGTAGGCGGGAAGCCCGTTGTTGATATCCGTTTCCACCTCGACGGGCACGCCTTCCAACCCGGAAAGTGCGAAACTCATCACCTTTGAAAGCATATTTACCCCCTTTTTCGGTCAAAAATTCCGCGCACGGAACGCGCGCGGAATCATATTCGTTCAGATGCGGAGCAGCCTGCCCGCCGCAAGCAGCCCGCCCGAAGCGGTGCTTTCGCCCGCGGCCGCGGGGATGCGGTAGTAGCCGTTGCTTAAGAAGGTCGTCCAGCCGAACATCCCGTATGCCGCGCCCTGCCACAGCGGGATACCGAAGTACATGGGCACGGACAGCGCGAACAGCACGAGGTACAGCGCGCAGACGCCGAGCAGAACGATGACGGTGGCGTTCATGCGGATGCCGCAGACGACGCTCTTTTTGCTGCCGTCGTGCACATACACCGTGTAGAACATGAGCGGCACATAGGAGAACCAGAAGAAATCGAACAGCAGCGCGTCCGCCGCGCTCGCCTGCGTGAAGGCGAATTGCAGCAGCGAGCAGACCGTTCCCGCCGTGATCAGGAAATAGGCGCGCAGGATACCCGAAGAATATTCGGAGGCGTAGGCGCCCTGCCGTCTGCCCGTCGCGGCGTAAAGGACGGCATATGCCGTGGTGAACACGAACCCGATCGCCGCCGTTACGATGACCGCGAGGTTGGGCTGCGCGTTCAGCGCGATGTACGTCCCCTCGCCCGAAGCGGAGAACAGCGTCGCCCCTTTCAAACCGATGAGCCAGCCGAAGGCGGAAGATGCGTTCGCCGCCGAAAGCTGCGTGACGTTTGCCGACGTGAAGGCGCTGCCCAGCGCGGAGAACAGCAGGCTGAACAGCCCCGCCGACGGCGACGAAGGGTCGGCGTCGTACAGGCGCACATAGGTATAATAGGAAGGGAGCATCGCGAGCACGGTGAAGAGCACGGTGCCGACGATGAAGGACACGAAGAAGAACAGATAGATCAGCTTGCTGCCGTATACATAGTCTGAACGCAGGTACGCCGTCTGCTCTTCGCATTCGTCGATGTTCTGCTGCATGACTTCTTCCGAACGTTCGGCGGCGTTTTTATCGCTCATTTCGCGGCGGAGCGCAGCCTTTTCCGCCGCATAAGCCTTCGCATAGCGCACGGCGCCGACGACGAACAGCGCGACCAGCCCGAAAAGCAGGAACACGCATTTTGGATCCGCCGCGAAGGCGAGGGCGAACATCAGCCCGGACAGGAGCACGTTGAGAGCCGAACGCGCGGGGTGCTCCGCGTCCATCCCCTCGGAGAAAAAGCGGTACATGAAGAAGAAAGAGAGCGCCGCAAAGAAGGCGATGACGGGGAGCGAAAGCCCCAGACGCCCCACGGTGAGCGCGAGCCCGCCGCCCGCGACGAGGCAGGCGAGCAGGAACCCGAAGCCGCCGCTGCCGAACAGCTCTTTGCCGAAGAAGTAGGCGAGCGCGACGAGCGCCGCCGTGAACAGCACCGAGAAGATGCGGAGCCCGAAGGGGCTGTTGCCGAACAGAAGGGTGCCGAGCAGCGGGAAGAGCACGGCGAGCGGGCCGTTCTCCGTGTCGGCGGTGAATACGCCGTCCGTCGTGAAGTCGCCCATGCGGATGCTGCTGATCTGCATGAGGGTGTAGATCTCGTCCTGCGTAAAATTCGTGTATGCGGTCTTGCCCACGCGGACATTGTTCTGGCTGTCGAGCAGGTTGACGGCGTCGGGACGGCGCTCGTCGGTGCTGAACAGGTCGCGGTAGGTTGCCCAGTCGGACGTATTGCTGAATACGGGGAGAACTTCGTCCGCCCGCACATACGCGGGGATGACGTTGCCGTTGGTGTCGACGAACACCACTTCGTTGACGACCATGTCGCACGGGAAGGTGATGCGGATGAGGCGGTAAGACGTGCTCCATGTCGTCGTCGATCCGGAAATGTCGAACGCCTTCAACCAATTATAATTGGCGCCGGAAACGCCGCTGCCGCTCTCCGACCAGATATTCCCCACGGTGAAATTGCCCAGCCCGAAAGAGGTGAATTTGCTGTTCGTATAGGAACCGCTCGTCGTGGCGCGGCGGAAGTTGAGCGCGACGTCGGAGCCCGGTTCGGCGTAGACCGCGCCGACATTGACATAGATGCTGTCGAGCTCGGCCGTGTACGCGGTACCGTCTGCCTGCGTGTAATCGTAATCGAGATAGAATACGACGGAGGAATCCGCCGCGCCGCGGTAGCCTTTGCCCGAGGAGGTGAACCCTCCGATCGTGCCCGCCCCGACGAGGAGGAACACGAGCGTGAGGGCGAGAGCCGCCCAGCCGAATTTCGTAAAGCGCGAGAAAAATTCTTTCCCCTTGTTCGTACGTGTTTTGGAAACGATCATTTGCCTTCCACCTTGCTGTTTGCGTGTTCCGCACGGACTGCGTGCAGACTATATCTTATTATAGCGCAAAATCGCGCGTATCGCAATCAAAAAAACAATCGGGCGGAAAATTTGCAAAAATTTTGTTCTTTCATGCAGCTTATGCGCGCATCCCGCGCCCTGTTCCTGCGGCGCGCGGCAGGGAAAAAGCCCCGCCTTCCCATAGGAAAGCGGGGCTTTTGCTGCCTTTTTGCCTGTTCAGCGGACTTCTTTGATCTTTGCCGCCTTGCCCGTTCTGCCGCGCAGATAGTACAGTTTTGCCCTGCGCACCTTGCCCTTGCGGATAACGGTGATGTCTGCGATCTTGGGAGAATGCACGGGGAACGTGCGCTCCACCCCTACGCCGTAGGACAGCCTGCGGACGGTGAACGTCTCGCGGATGCCGCCGTTTTTCTTCGCGATCACGACGCCTTCAAACGCCTGCAGCCTCTCGCGCGTGCCCTCGACGACCTTCACGCTTACCTTCACGGTGTCGCCTACGTTGAATGCGGGAACGCTCTCTTTGAGGTTTTCCTTCTCGATCGCTTCGATAAGACCTTTCATTCGACTTTACCTCCATCTTTACTGAGCGTTCGTGGCTGCTTGCCAGAGGACCGCCCGAAGTCTTTTGCTATTTTACCATAAAAATCCCTTCCGCGCAACCGTTTTTGCACGGGGAAAGCAGATTTTTTGTTTTTTTACGGCTTAAACCCTGCCCTGCCCGTCGAATGCGGCGGGGATGTGGTTCACCTCTTCCCCTTCCACCTCGATCACGTCGAAACGGACGGGCACGTTCTCCCCGGCGCGCATGAGGAAATACCGCGCGATGTCGGCATACCGCTTCCGCTTGTGCCGCTCCACCGCCTCCGCGGGCGTGCCGAAGGCGTCCGAAAGGCGCGCCTTCACCTCGCAGAATACCACCGTTTCCCCGTCCTGCGCGACGATGTCCGCCTCGCCGAAGGGGGTGCGGTAGTTGCGCTTCAGGATCTTGTAGCCGCGCCTTTTCAGGTATCCCGCGGCGAGTTTTTCTCCCTTTCTGCCGAGAACTTTTTTGTGAACGTCCTGCGGTGTATCTCGCATAATCCGTACTCCCTTATCGCGTCAAGATGCGCCTTCGTGCCGTAGCCCTTGTGCTTTTCAAAGCCGTACTGCGGGTATATTTCCGCAAACTTCTTCATCTCCTCGTCGCGGCACACCTTCGCGAGGATGCTCGCCGCGCCGATGCAGTAGGAGAGCGCGTCTCCGTGGATGATGTTCTGCTGCGGGAGGGAGATGTCGAGGCGGAAATTTCCGTCGGTGAACACGATGTCAGGCTCGGGGACGAGGCTCTCCACCGCGCGCTTCATGCACAGTCTGGTCGCTTCAAGAATATTGATGCGGTCGACGGTGCGGTTGTCCTCTTCGCAGACGGCGTAAGCGATCGCGCGATCGCGTATCAGCGCGGCGAGGCGGGTGCGCTCCCCTTCTTTCAGTTTTTTGCTGTCGTCGATGCCCTCGATGAGCTCTCCCCTGCCGAGGGGCATGATCACCGCCGCGCACACCACGGGGCCGGCGAGCGGCCCCCTGCCCACCTCGTCGGCGCCCGCTATGTACTGCGCGCCGACGGCGAGCATCTCCCGCTCGAAAAACAGCTTGTCCGCCTTATCCATTGCCTGCCTCCGACGGGTCGTCGAGGGTGATGCGGCCGAGGCGGCCTTTGCGGAAATCGTCGAGGATCGCCTTCGCGCCGCGCCCGTAGTCGAACTCTCCCCCGCGCAGCATGAAGCCGCGGCGGCGGCAGACCTCTTCGTACATGGCAAGGGGCGCGGAAAAATCGGTGATCCCGTAGCGTTCGGTCAGAAATGACGGATACGTCTGCGCGATCTCGCGCAGCAGTTCGAGGGCGACGTCGTCCATATCCAGAATGTCGTCGTTGAGCGAGCCGATATAGGCAAGGTGCAGAGCGAGCGCCTGATCTTCGAAGGAGGGCGGCATGGTGCCGGGAGTATCGAGGAGCTCGAACCCCGCGCAGCGCACCCACTGCTTGCCGCGCGTGACGCCCGCCTTATCCCCCGTGACGGCGCGCTTTGCGCCGCTCAATGCGTTGATGAGCGCGCTCTTGCCCGTGTTGGGGATGCCCGCCACCATCAGCCGCGGCGGGCGGGAGATGCCCTTCGCCGCGTCCTTTGCGAACTTGTCCGCGAGCAGCTGCGGGAGCTTTGCCGTGACCGCGCGGGCGGCACCCGCGGACGTCGCGCTGCACTTTGCGGCGGGCTCTCCGCGCTTTGCGAAGGCGGAGAGAAAGGCGTCCGTCTTTTTGTCGTCGGCGAGGTCTGCCTTGTTGAGAAGGTAGAGCACCGGCTTGCCGGCAAACACCTTTTCCAGATTTTTATTGCGGGTGGCGGCGGGCGCGCGCGCGTCCAGCACGATGAGCGCGCCGTCTACGAGCGGGACGCTCTCCTGCATCATGCGCATCGCCTTCGCCATGTGCCCGGGGAACCATTGAATGTGCTTCATAAATTTCCGTTGATCTCAAAAAATAAACGGCCGCCTGACCGCGCAGAGGCGCCCGTTAAAAGGCGCCGCCGTCTTTGCCCAAAAGGTCGGGGCGCTTTTCGCGCGTGAGCTTTTCGGACTGTTCGCGCCGCCACCTGTCTATCTCCGCATGGTTGCCGCTGCGCAGAACTTCCGGCACGGTCAGCCCCCTGTATTCGACGGGGCGGGTGTACTGCGGATATTCGAGCCTGTTCTCCGAAAAACTCTCCTGCACGAGGGAAGAGGTGTTTATCACCCCGTCCACATACCGCGCGAGACAGTCTGCGACCACCATTGCGGGCAGTTCGCCCCCCGTGAGAACGTAATCTCCGATGCTGATCTCCTCGTCGATGAACAGGTCGATGGCGCGCTGGTCGACGCCTTCATAGTGCCCGCAGAGAAGGATCAGGTGTTCATAGCCGAGAAGCTCGAACACCTTTTGCTGACGGAAGGTTTCCCCTTTGGGCGACATATAGATGCGCCGCGCCTTATGTTCGGGGTCGAGCGCCTCGATGGCGGAGCCGATGGGCTGCGCCGTCATCACCATGCCCGCGCCGCCGCCGAAGGGATAATCGTCGCATTTGAGATGCTTGTCCGCCGTATAGTCGCGGATGTTGACGACGTTGATCTCTATCTTGTTTTCCTTCTGCGCCCGCCCGAGGATGCTCGCCTGCAAGGGGGCAAACATTTCGGGGAAGAGCGTCAAAATATCTATGCGCATATGGTTATTCCTGTAACTGCGTGCCTGCGCGCGCCCTTCATTGTTCGACGATGACCTCGGAAAGGCGCTTTTTGTTCACCGTGACCGTCCTTTTTTCTATGTCGGCACCTAAAACGACGCCGTCCGCCGCGGGGAACATATATTCCTTTTCCCCGTTTTTCAGGACATAGATGTCGGTATGGGCGGGCAAGACGTCGGTGATTTCGCCGATACGTTCGCCGCTTTCGGTGACGGCGTCGCAGCCGATGATGTCGACGATGTAATACCTGCCCTCCTTCGGCGCGGGGGCGTCGGAGCGCAGCGCCTCTATCTGCTTTCCGCGCAGAAGTTCCGCCGCGTTGCGATCCGCGACGCCGGACAGCGCGAGAAAGGCAAAGCCGCCGCCCGCGCGCGCGGAGAGAACCTTATGCTCTATTCCGCCGACGAACACGCGCTTAAAGGCGCGGATGTCTGCGGGGTCGTCGAGTAAAGGCCGCACCTTTACTTCGCCGCGGATGCCCTGCGGTTTGAGAATTTCGCCGATGACGATGGTCTGCTGCATATCTCCTCCGAAAAAAGAAAAGGGAAAAGCCGTGACGGTTTTTCCCTTTTTTGCCGGCGGCGGAAATTATTCCGCGGCTTTATCCTTTTCTTTGATCTCGATGTTGTACCGTTTGCCCTCTTTGGCAGACGCGCAGCGCACGAGCGTGCGCAGGGCCTTCGCGATCTTGCCCTGTTTGCCGATGACCTTGCCCATGTCGGACTCTTCGAGAAGGACGATGATGTCCGTCGCGTTCTCCTTTTCCTCGACGCGGTATTCGATCTGATCTTTGTATTCGGCAAACTGTTCGACGACGTATTTTACGAGTTCAAGCATTTTTCAAGCCCCCTTTGCGGTGTTATTACTTCTTTTTCCTGGTTTTGGTGCGGGGAGCGGAGAGCTTTGCAGGCTTTTCGATGATGCCCTGCGCGATGAGCAGGTTGCGCACCGTTTCGGTGGGCTGAACGCCCTTGCCGAGCCAGTCTTTCGCCTTCGCCTCGTCGATGACGATCTCTGCGGGCTGCGAAGTCGGATTGTAGTGGCCGACCTTTTCGATATACTCGCCGTCGCGCGCCTTGCGGCTGTCTACGACGACGATGCGGTAGAAGGGGCTCTTTTTGTCGCCCAATCTCGTAAGCCTCATTTTTACTGCCATGATGATAAACTCCTTGTTTTTTGCGTTGCGCGCATCCCGCGCGCCCTTTTTACCGCCCTATTCTACCATAAAGAAAAAGCCCTGTCAAGCAATTTTGCTTGACAGGGCGGTTTTTATTCTTTTTCTCCCCGGACGGACGAACCTCTCTCCGCCCGAAGTGCGTCCTCTTCGGGCGGAAGGGCGCTCCCTTCCGGGCCGTCCGCAAGCCGCCATTTGAGAGAGCCGGCAATGACATAGGTGTCGGCAGGCTCTTGCAATCCGTCGTTATAAGACTTTGACACGAACTCGTTGTCCGACCACACGATAACGCGGGAAGGCGCAAAATGCCCGTAAGGCAGAATGCCGTCGTAAAATTTGATGAACGCTTCGAAGATCTCGTTCAGGTAGTTGTCCTGCAACCCGATCAAACGAAAGCGGCGCACGTCCTCGAACAGCAGTTCGAGGTACCGCGGTTCCCACTGGCTGTGAAAGAGTATAAGCAAGCGGTGACTGCCGCCGAACCACATGGAGCCATCCACCTCGACCCGCGTACCGCTCGCATATTGCGTGGATACGATGCAGGAATCGTGAAAGCCGTAATACGTTTTGAGCAGCTCTTTGATGTCGGCGTCTGTTTCGATCTTCTTCCAATCCATGAACTCCCCCTCCGCGCGCGACGAAACTCGTAAGCAAAGACTTTTTTTCAAAGAAAGCAGAACAGCCCGTCAACGCATGAAGGGAAGGCGTTTGCCGCCTTTGAGCTGCTTCATCATCACTTTGGTCTGCTCGAACTGCTTCAGGAGCTGGTTCACTTCCTGCACGGAGGTGCCGCTGCCCGCCGCGATGCGCTTTTTGCGGGAGGAGTTGATGATCTCGGGCTTTTCGCGCTCCTTCTTCGTCATGGAAAGGATCATCGCTTTGAGCCGCTCCACTTTGCGCTCGTCGAAGTCGCTCTCTTTTATTTTCAGTTTGCCCATGCCCGGCATCATCTCCATGACGGAGGCGATGCCGCCCATCTTTTTGAGGGATTCGAACTGGTCGAGATAATCTTCCAGCGTGAAGGAGGCCTCGCGCAGCTTCTTTTCCAGCTTTTTCGCCTGTTCTTCGGTGACCGCCTCCTGCGCCTTTTCGATGAGGGACAAAACGTCTCCCATGCCCAAAATGCGGGAAGCCATGCGGTCGGGATAGAAGGGCTCGAGATCGGTGAGCTTTTCTCCCACGCCGATGAACTTGATGGGCTTGCCCGTGACCGCCTTGATGGAGAGGCAGGCGCCGCCGCGGGTGTCGCCGTCGAGTTTGGTGAGGATGACGCCCGTGACGTCCAGCCGCTTGTTGAAGGTTTCGGCGACGTTCACGGCGTCCTGCCCGGTCATCGCGTCGACGGTGAGCAGGATCTCGTCGGGGGAGACTTCGCGCCTGATATTTTCAAGCTCGGTCATGAGGGCGTCGTCGATGTGCAGGCGGCCTGCCGTGTCGATGATGACGGTATCGTAGCCCATCGAACGGGCGTGGTCTATCGCCTGTTTCGCCGTCTTTACGGGGCTTTGAGTGCCCTTTTCGAACACTTCGACGCCCGCCTTGCCGCCGACCACCTGCAGCTGGTTGATGGCTGCGGGGCGGTAGATATCCCCCGCGACGAGGAGGGGCTTTTTCCCCTGCTTTTTGAGAAGGACGGCGAGCTTGCCGCACAGCGTGGTTTTGCCCGCGCCCTGCAGGCCGCACATCATGATGACCGTGGGGGGCCTGTCCGCCACTTCGAGCTTGGCATTGGTGGAGCCCATCAGCGCGATGAGCTCGTCGTTGACGATCTTGATGACCTGCTGGGCGGGATTGAGGCTTTTGAGGATCTCCTGCCCCACCGCCTTTTCGGAGACGTCGGCGATGAATTTTTTGGCGACGAAGATGTTGACGTCCGCCTCGAGCAGGGCGACGCGCACTTCGCGCATGGCGCCCTTTATTTCGAGCTCGGTGAGTTTGCCGTGTTTGGTCAGCTTTGAAAAGATGTGATTGAGCCTCTCGGAGAGGGAGGAAAAGAGAGCCATACGCTCGCTCCTTGTGATTTTATTCGCGGCCCGTGCCGCCCGCTTCGCCGCGGACGGTGACCGTGCCGATGTGTTCGCCGTCGATCTGCATGAGGGAAATGATCCGATCTATCTCGGCGGAGAGTTCGGGGCGGGAAGCCTTCATGGCTTCGAGGGCGCGCAGGGTGCGCGTGAGCATCTCTGAAATTTTCAGATCCGCCTCGCGGTTGAGCGCGACGTGGTGCAGCTTTGCCTCGTAGTCGTCAAGGGCCGCGCGGCTCTTGGCGAGGGTATCCGAAACGCTCTGCCGCGAGGTGCCCTTCTGCTCGGCGATCTCTGCCAGGGACAGGTCGTACATATAATACAGCTCGCAGACGTCCCTTTGATGCTCGGTGAGCAAGCCGCTGTATGCGTCGAATAATTGCAGATATTCGAGATTTTTTGCATCCGTGCGCATATCAGATGATGCCTTCGGTAAATTCTTCGGCGTCGAAGAGCTGGAGATCGTCGATCTTTTCGCCGGTGCCGACGAATACAACGGGGATCTTCAGTTCGCCGCACAGCGATACCACGAACCCGCCCTTTGCGGTGCCGTCGAGCTTGGTGAGCACGATGCCGTCGAGCTCCACCGCCTCGTCGAAGAGGCGCGCCTGCGACAGGGCGTTCTGCCCCGTGGTCGCGTCCAGAACGAGGAATTTATAGAAGTGCGCTTCGGGATAGTCGCGCCCGACGACGCGGCTCATCTTTTGCAGCTCTGCCATCAGGTTCGCCTTGACGTGCAGGCGGCCCGCCGTGTCGACGATGACGACGTCCGTCTTTTTCGCCTTCGCGGAGGAGATCGCGTCGTAGACGACGGCGGAGGGGTCGCTGCCCTCCTCATGCTTGACGATGCGCACTTTGGCGCGGTCTGCCCAGACGGTGAGCTGATCTGCCGCTGCCGCGCGGAAGGTATCCGCCGCGGCGACGGTGACGCTCTTCTTTTCCTTTACGAAATAATTGGCGAGCTTGCCGATGGTGGTCGTTTTGCCGACGCCGTTGACGCCGACGAGCATGATGACGGCGGGATACTCTATTTCGGGCACTTCCGCCTCGCAGAGGGTATCCTCTATCACGTCTTTGAGCAGGTCGACGACGTACTCTCTGTCTTTGAGCTTTTCTTTCTTTGCCTCCTCGCGGATCTGTTCGACGATGTCTTCCGCCGTGACGACGGAGATGTCTGCGGAGATGAGGATCTCTTCGAGCTCGTCGTAGAAATCGTCGCCCAGCCCCTTTGCAAACAGGGCGGACAGCTTGGAGGAGATGTTGTCTTTCGTCTTTTTGAGTGCGCCGATGATCTTGCCGAAAATGCCCATATGTGTTTCCTTTTCTCTCTGCGGAGATAGTTTTTATGCGACCGTGTCGCCGCCGAGCCTGCTTTCCACTTCGGACAGCTTGACGGAGACGATTTTGGAGACGCCCTTCTCTTCCATCGTGACGCCGAAGAGGCAGTCTGCCTTTTCCATCGTGGGTTTGCGGTGGGTGATGACGATGAACTGCGTTTCTTTGGCGAACTTCTTCAAGAACTGCGCGAACTTGTCGACGTTCGCCTCGTCGAGCGCCGCCTCTATTTCGTCGAGGACGCAGAAGGGCATGGGGCGCAGCATCAGAATGGCGAACAGGATGGCGATCGCCGTGAGCGCGCGTTCGCCGCCCGACAGCAGCGATATCTTTGTGAGCTTTTTGCCCGGCGGGCAGGCGACGATCTCCACGCCCGCGGAGAGCGGGTCGTCGCATTCGGAATAATCCATCTGCAGCTCTGCCCTGCCGCCGCCGAACAGCTCTTTGAACAGCTTTTTGAAGTTTTCGTTGATCTGGTTGAAGCCCTCGTCGAACTGCTTCTGCATTTCGCCTTTGAGCTCTTCGAGCGCGGCGGTCGTGTCGTCGATGCCCTTCTGCACGTCGTCGCGCTGGGCGGTCATCTCCTGATACTGTTCGTTGAGCGCCTCGTATTCTTCCAGCGCGTTGTGGTTGATGGCGCCGAGCGCGTTGATCTCGCGTTTGAGGCGGTTGACGGCGCGCTGGCCCTCGGCGGGGTCGAAATCTTCCTCTTTATATTGCAGGCAGGTTTCGTACGTTTCCTGATACTCCTCTTCGATGCGCGCCTGCAGGTTTTCCAGCTCGGTGTCGATGCGGGTGAGTTCGATCTCCTGCGCGTGGCGCTGCTCGGAGAGCTGCTCGATGCGGTCGTTGAGTTCGCGGGTCTGGCCCATGATGCCCTCGAGCCCCGCGTTGAGCGTCTCCTTTTCGCGGGTGACGGCGTCTTTTTTCGCGCGCAGGGCGTTGAGCTCTTCGCGCTGCTCGGGGGTGAGCGCCGCCTTTTCCGCCATCTCTTCGAGGTCTGCGACGGTGGCGGCGATGTTCTTTTCGTTCTCCTTTGCGTCGGAGATGCGCTTTTCCAGCTCTTCCTTTTCCCTGGCGAGGCGCGCCGCGTCTGCGCGGCTGCTTTCCATGCCGGCGCGGTACTGCGCTATGTACACCTGCAGGGCGTTCATGCGCAGGTTGCGCTCGCCCAGTTCGGAACGGATCTTGTCGTGCTCCTCTTTGCGGCGGCCGGATTCGCCCTCGGCGTCGCTCTTGCGGCGGGCGATCTCTTCTTCGCCCTGCGAGGAGGTGGAAAAGGCGGTGTCTATCCCCTTCCGGCGCTCGTTGAGCACGGCGAGGGAATCTTCGTGCGTGCGGAGCTGTTTTGCGCTCTCTTCCAGCTTTGTTTTGAGCGTTTCGCGCTTTTCGGAGAGCGCAGCGGCGCGCGAGCGCGCCTCCTGAAAGCTCTCGCGCAGCTGTTCGAGCTGCTTTGCCGCGTTCTCCTTTTCCGCCTCGAGCTTCGCCCTGCGGGCGGTGAGAGATTCGCGCTCTTTCGCCGCGGCGGCGATGTCTGCCTGCGCCTGCTCGATGCGGCGCTCGTTGGCGAGGAAGTTGCCGCCGCCCTCCCTGCGGGAACCGCCCGTCATGGAACCGCCGGTGGAGATGACGTCTCCGTCCAGCGTGACGATGCGGAAGGCGTGCGGGTACTTTTTCGCGATGTCGGTGGCGTTGGCGATGTTGTCGGCGATGAGGGTGTTGCCGATGAGGTTATAGATGACGTTGTCGTAATATTTGTCGTAGCGGACGAGCTCGTTCGCAAGGCCGATCGCACCCTTCTCTTTCAGGGCGCGGCGGGTGTATTCCGTTTCGTAACGGGGTTTGAGCGACTGCACGGGGAGGAAAGTGACCTGCCCGCCGCGGGTGCGCTTCAAATACTCGATGAGTTTGCGGGCGTCGTCTGACGTGGCGGTGACGACGTTCTGCATGGCGCCGCCGAACGCCGTTTCGATGGCTACCTCGTACTTTTCGTCCGTCTTGACGATGTCTGCGATGACGCCGCGGATGAGGGAGGAGAGGGAGGCGTCCTTCCTGGCGTCGCTCATCAGCTTTTTGACGGAGAATTTATAGCCCTCGAAATCGTCTTTGACGTTCTGATAAAACCGCTTGCGGTCTTCGAGGGCGGAGATGCGGGCGTTGCATTGGAAGATCTCTTCGCTGACCTTGTCTGCCTCGGCGTTGAGGGCGGCGATCTTCTCTTCCTTTTCGCCGCGCAGCTCCTTTTCGCGCGAGACGTATTCGACGACCTCTTTATACCAGTCTTCGCACTCGGCGAGCGACTTTTCGTCTTCCGCGCGCTCCGCGCGCAGCTTTTCGGCGGCGGCGAACAGCTCGGAGATGCGCTCTTCCACCGCCTCTTTCTGCGCGGAGAGGGTGCCGATGTTCTGGCGGATCTCGGAGAGGTTTTCGATGGTGTCGATGACGCTGCGCTGCGATTCGTCGGACAGTGCCTCGTATTCGGAGAGCTTTTGGTTCAGCTCCTTTATCTCTTCGGAGAGGGTGGCGCTTTCGCGCTGCGACGCGGCGATCTTCTTTTCCAGCTCTTCCGCGGAGGAGAGAGCGGCGGCGCTCTCTTCGGCGATCGCCGTAAGGCGCCCGCGCGCGGCTTCCGCGTCGGCGGCGTCGGCCTCGCCCTGCTGTTTAAGAAAGGCGATACGTTCGCGGATGAGGTTAACGTCGCCCTCCTTTTTCTGCATATCGACGGTGTATTGCAGGATCTTGTCTCCCAGCTCCTGCAGGAGCTCGTCGCTCTCGGAAAGGCGCTTTCTGTCCTCTTCGTAACGGCGGTCGAGCGCCTCGATGCGGGCGCGCGCCTCGTCGATCTGACCCTGCACGCGCGCGGTGACGGCGTTGACCTGCGCGCGCGCGTCGGCCGCGTTGTCGTGCTTGTAGATATAGAGATTGATCTCGCCCTGTTTGAGCTGGCCGTACAGTTCGCGGTATTTTTTCGTCTTTTCCGCCTGCCGCGCGAGGGGGGTGAGCATATGCTCGACCTCACCCATCCTTTGCAGGAAGATGTTGAGGTTGTTGTAGGAGTTGGCGAGGCGGCGCTCGATGTCCTGCCGGCGGGATTTGAAGACGATGATGCCCGTCGCCTCTTCGAAGATGGAGCGGCGGTCTTCGGGCTTGGCGTTCATGATCTGCTCGATCTTGCCCTGCCCGATGATGGAGTAGCCCTCCTTGCCCAGGCCGACCGCGTGGAGGCGGTCTACGATGTCTTTCATGCGGCAGGGCTGCTTGTTGATGAGATATTCGCTCTCGCCGCTACGGAAGAGACGGCGGGTGAACGCGACCTCGTCGTATTCGAGGTCGGGGAACATCTTCGTGGAATTGTCGAAGGTGAGCGTGACCTCGCAGAAAGACTGGCTCTTCCGCTGCTGCGTGCCGCCGAAAATGACGTCCTGCATGCTGGAACCGCGCATGGTCTTGGCGGACTGCTCGCCGAACACCCAGCGGATGGCATCCGCCACGTTGCTCTTGCCGCAGCCGTTCGGCCCCACGATGCAGGTGACGCCGTTATCGAATTTTATTTCGGTCTTGTCCGCAAAGGACTTGAAACCGTTGAGTTCGACTTTTTTGAAGTTCAAAGTTTTTATTCTCCCCTATGATCTTTGAGAATGGCGAGCAGGCGCTGCGCCGCCTGTTTTTCCGCCTCGCGCACGCTGCCGCCCTCGCCGACGGCGCTCTCGTTTTCCGCCTGAACGCGGACGGTGAAGCGGGGCGCGTTGTCCTTTCCCTCTTTGCCGATGACGGTGTAGCGCGCCGTTTCCGCACCGTACGCCTGCAGATATTCCTGCAGGTCGCCTTTCGGGTTGAAATTCTTTTCGCCGCGGAGCGGAAGGCGGGAAAAGACGAAGGTGCGGGCGGGGTCGATGCCGCCGTCGAGCCAGATGCCGGCGACGAGCGCCTCGAAGAGGCTGGATACGACCCGTTCCCCCGCTGCCGCGCCCGACAGGAGCAGATATTTGTCCAGCCCGTCCGCGCGCACCGCCTCGGCGAGCGGCTTTGCGGATACGAGGCGGATGCGGAGGGAGGTCATCTCCCCTTCCGCGCCGCCGCGGGCATACAGCGCTTCCGCAACGAGAAAGCCGAGCAGGGCGTCGCCGAGAAATTCCAGCCGCTCGTTGCTCTCGCAGCCGTGTTCGTGCGCGTAGGACGTGTGGGTGAAACAGGTTTTCAGCAGCCCTTTATCGCGGAACGTATAGCCGATTTTACCCTCGATCTCTTCAACCTTCTCCACCGATCGCCTCCAGATCCACTTCGGAGAGCATGGCGGAGATGTCGGAGATCAGGCTGCCGGCGGCGGCGTTTTTCGCCTGCAATATAGAGGCGCAGACAGATTCTGCCTTGCTCGAGCCGTGCGACTTGACGACGACCTTGCCGATGCCGAGCAGCACCGCGCCGCCGTATTTGCTGTAATCGAGCACCTTTTTGATCTTTCTGAAGGCGCCGCGCATGAAGAGGGCGTACCCGAGCTTCGCCGAAAAGGACGCCTTGATGTTGCTCTTGATGACGCTCATGACGGCGAGGGCGGTGCCCTCCGCCGTTTTCAGCGCGATGTTGCCGGAAAAACCGTCGCAGACGGCGACGTCGATGTCGCCGCTCATGATATCGCGCCCCTCGACGTTGCCGACGTAGTTGATGCCCTGTATGGTTTTGAGCAGGGCGTTCGCCTCCTGATGGAGCGGGTCGCCCTTGTGGTCTTCCGTGCCGTTGGTGACGAGGCCGACGCGGGGGTTTTTCACGCCCATCGTTTTGGCATAGGCGGTGCCCATGATGGCGAAGTGCGCGAGATTGACGGGCTTGCACTCGGCATTGGCGCCCGCGTCGATGATGAGCACCTTGCCGCCCTTTGCGGTGGGCAGCGCGGGGCAGACGGCGGGGCGGGAGATGCCGCGGATGCGGCCGACGCGCAGCAGCGCGCCCGTGAGCACCGCGCCCGTGGAGCCGGCGGATACCAGCCCTTTGACCTCTTCGTCCTCTTTGAGCATTTTGAGGGCGACGACGAGGGAGGAATCCTTTTTGCTGCGGATGGCGAGGGTAGGCGACTCGTCGTTGGTGATGACCTCGGTGCAGTGCACGACTTCGAGGCGGGAGGCGTCGTACGCCTGCCCTTCGAGGCACTTGCGGACGGAAGGCTCGTCGCCGGTGAGGACGACGGACAGCTCTTTGTCCTGCGAAAGCGCCATGACGGCGCCCTTTACGATCTCCTGCGGGGCGTGATCTCCGCCCATTGCGTCGATGACGATCTTCATAGACTTTCTCCTTGCGCACGCGGCGCGGGGTTTTTACCGATTTATAAATATCTGCGCGTTTGAGAACCGCGCTTTCTTATAATCTTTTGCGCGTGCCAAAATGACACTTTTGGCAAAGCGCTCTCGATTTTATAAACACTCGCGCAAACAAAATCGCGCTTTTTTATAATTTTCTGCGCGTGCCAAAATCACACTTTTGGCAAAGCGCACTCATCTTTATAAACACTCGCGCAAGCAAAATCGCGCTTTTTTTATAATTTTCTGCGCGTGCCAAAATCACACTTTTGGCAAAGCGCACTCAATTTGCCGTAAACTTACGGCTCTTTCGGAAAGAGTGAATGCACGCGACTTATTGAAAAGAGAAGCCCCAAAGGTCGCGTGCAGAGAGAAAACCTGCCGCCGAGCCGCAGGCGAACGGCGGGTTGTCT
>ERZ1090868.551-NODE-551-length-20917-cov-10.956620_pt1 | contig 20917 bp, 16 predicted proteins | sample MGYA00478475_ERZ1090868 | MGnify/ENA primary metagenome ERZ1090868 (study PRJEB33644, sample SAMEA5815747) | chicken gut metagenome | biome: Chicken; feature: Gastrointestinal Tract; material: Caecum | place: Ireland | collected 2019-01-01 | study: A study of the...
ATTTAGGACATACACTTTTCTGTGTCCGATGACTTTGTCTCGTCTGTTTTTTATAATGGAAATGCAGTGAATAAAAAAAATACATAAGAAAAGGAGACGGAAATCATGAGCAACAGTGTAACAACAACAATTCAGAAATTTGGTTTGGAACAGGCGTTCAAGTTTTTGTATAAGGATCCCGATAAAAATATGCTGAAGATCATGGACTGGGCGGATAAATTTGCGGGTGACCAGTTTGTCATCCAGCGCAAGATGATAAGGGAAGCCATGACAAATCCGGAACATCCGTACTATGGCTTTATCCGCCATGTCCTGAATGATATCGATCCGAATGTTATGAAGACGACTGCAGTGAATTTTTTTATTCATGCAGCTCTGGTTGGATGGCCGAAGCAGGAAGAGAATCGGAAAAAGTATGGGTGCAACATTCCCTGGGCGATTTTGCTGGATCCTACCAGCGCCTGTAATCTGCATTGTACAGGATGCTGGGCGGCTGAATACGGCAATAAACTAAATCTGAGTTTTGATGAGATCGACAATATTATACAACAGGGAAAAGAATTAGGTGTTTATTTATATATTTATACCGGCGGTGAACCAATGGTACGCAAAAAAGACCTGATCCGTCTGTGTGAAAAGCATAATGACTGTGTGTTTCTCTGTTTTACTAATGGTACGCTGATCGATGAAGTTTTTGCGGATGACATGCTTCGTGTGGGGAATTTCATACCGGCCATTTCATTGGAAGGTTTTGAAAGTGCAACGGATCTCCGTCGGGGAAACGGTGTGTATCAAAAAGCAACGGAGGCTATGGCTCTTCTGAAAAGAAAGAAACTGATCTATGGAATTTCAGCGTGCTATACCAGTGCGAACTTTGAATCTATTACATCTGAAGAATTCTTCGACAGTCTGATTGACATGGGCGCCTACTTCATTTGGTATTTCCACTATATGCCGGTGGGGAATGACGCAACACCGGAGCTGCTTCCTACACCGGAACAGAGAAAGGAAACCTATCATCGCATCCGGCATTACCGTGCCACAAAGCCGCTCTTTGCCATGGACTTCCAGAATGACGCAGAATATGTGGGTGGATGTATTGCTGGAGGCCGCCGCTATCTGCACATTAATGCAAACGGAGATGTTGATCCATGTGTCTTTATCCATTATTCTGATTCCAACATTCGTGAAAAAACATTATTGGAAGCTCTTCAGTCACCGATGATGATGGCTTACCATGACGGTCAGCCTTTTAATGAAAATATGCTGCGTCCCTGCCCGATGCTGGAAAACCCGGAAAAGCTCAGAGATATGGTAGAAAAAGCGGGAGCACATTCCACAGACCTGCAATCTCCGGAATCAGCAGAGCATCTCTGTGCAAAATGTGACAGATATGCGTTGGAGTGGACACCTGTAGCGGATAATCTTTGGAAGGAAGAAAAGAAGAGAAGAGCGGAAAAAGCATAAATAGCGGTATAGGAGTACAGATGATGAAAAGTGCAATCATAGATGTGGGCGGCGGAATGAGAGGTATTTATGCCGCTGGTGTTATGGATCGCTGCATGGAGGAAAAGATTCATTTTGATGTGGGCATCGGAGTGTCTGCCGGAAGCGCCAATATTGTTTCTTACACAGCAGGACAGAAGGGGCGTAATTATCTGTTTTATTCGGAATATTCAAGACGAAAGGCATACATGAGTCTCGGCAATTTGCTTCACAAGAAGAGTTATATCGATATGGATTACATCTATGGATCTCTCAGCAACAGTGATGGAGAAAATCCAATTGATTATCCGGCGTTAGATGCAAATCCGGCGGAAGTTATTACTGTGGCGACCAATGCAATCACCGGTGAAGCAAAATATTTCGAGAAAAGTGATATTTCCCAGGACAATTATGATGTGATCAAAGCATCCTGTTCGATTCCTCTGGTATGTCCTCCCTATATTGTGAAAGGGATTCCTTATTATGATGGGGCGCTCAGTGACCCGATTCCTGTTGAAAAAGCCTTTTCTATGGGATGTGATAGGGTCGTGTTGATTCTCACAAGACCAAAAGACTTCAGAAGAAAACAGGGAAAAGATCTGCTGATTGCCAGAGGAATCCGAAAAAAATATCCCAAAGCGGCAGCCAGAATGGAACAGCGTGCGGAAAACTACAACGCATGGCTTGACAAAGCGGTAAGCATGGAAGGTCAGGGCAAAGTTTTGATCATTGCACCGGATGACACCTGTGGCATGGATACCCTGACCCGTGATACGTCAGCGATGAAAAAGTTCTATGAAAAAGGATTTCAGGACGGTGGAGCCATAACCCGTTATCTCCATGTATCATGTGATTAGGTTATGGAACTTTGAAAACTGTTGGAATCGTTCAGCCAAGACGGTTTTGTTGTTATTTCCGGCTTCTGGAATCCCCGATTTTGAGGATGACGGTGCATCCGGTCATGAGAGCGAACATGACTGCCAGGAAAACGGGGAAAATGTCCGTGCTCATTTTTCCGGACAGGAAGCCGAAGAGCACAGGCGTCAACATGATGCTGAGATTCGAAAACGCCATCTCAATTCCTATGACAGACTGCGAGGTTTCTTTTCGGTAAAGGATCGGCGTTAGATGGGTCATGTTTGGGAAGATCGGTCCGTTTCCAAGTCCGACCAGAAAAAGACCTGCCGCGACAGCAAACATGTTGTCTGTGATCAGAAGGATCAGGACGGCTGCGAAGATTGTGGTCTGTCCCATTGCGATGATCTTCCAGTCCGAGAATTTCAGCGAAAGCAGACCGGAGAGAAAACGTCCAAGAGTCATTCCGACAAAGTAGAACGTGATCAGCGCCGCCGCCATATCTGCCGACAGTCCTATGGTTTCCGACAGATAGGTACTTCCCCAGATCAGACAGGTAGATTCCAGAGCGCTGATCCCTGCAAACACGCCGCAGGACGCCCATATTTTTTTTCTTTTTATCATCTGTGACAATGATAATACGTGAACCTCTTCTTCCTCGGCCTGAACGGTCCGGACCTTTTTCCACAGAGGTAGACTGCAGACGGATAAAGCGGCGATCACAAGCTGGATATAGAATACGGTCCGGTAGCCGCCGCGCCAGTTCAGGCTGTCTGACAATGCAAGAGACATGAGATACGGGCTGACTGTGACGCCGATACCGTAAAAACAGTGCAGAAAACTCATCTGCATAGCGTTATAGTGAAGCGCTACGTAATTGTTCAGTGCTGTGTCGATCGACCCGGCGCCGATCCCCAGTGGGATGGCGCACAGGCAAAGCCAGAGAAATCCGTGGGAGCAGGAAAATCCCGCCAATGCGATCGCTGTGAGGATCGTTGACAGAGCGGTGACTTTTGCGGTTCCCAGTCGGGCGATCACTTTTGTACTGAAGAGACTGGAGAGCACAGTGCCGGTTGAGATGATTGCCGAGACAAAGCTGGCATAGGAAACGGGAACGTGAAACTCGCCGTAAATCGCCGGCCATGCGGAGCCGAGCAGGGAGTCCGGGATTCCCAGACCGATATAAAAAATGTAGATAAAGACAAGTAAGATGGTTGCCATCTGTTTGTACCTCCGTATTCTTTTTCTGATCCTGGAACTGCTGCGGCATTTAGCCATGGAAAATCGCTTTGCGATGGGCCGGATGCCCACAGTCCCAGGTTTTCGTATGGTCTGCGCAGTAAACGCGCAGACCCGGTCAAACTGTTCCCATGGTATCATTTCTCTACCTCATCTTCTATGGCTTATCTGCCCGATTTATGGTATTATTTACCCAAAAGAACTATGGAGAAGATAAGTCACATGGATACGATACTTCTTGACCACCGGCTTCAGGAATCCCTTTTATTTACAGATCCGTCCTTTCCGATCAAATATTATGAAGACAATCTCAACCGCTGGGCGGATCATCAGGTGCCGCTGCACTGGCATTTCGGATATGAATTTTTCTCTGCCGTCTATCAGGATATTGAGGTACAGGTGGGGCAGGAACATCTGCGCCTGTTGAAAGGAGAGTCTGTCCTGATCGGCGGAGGGCAGCTACACAGCTACCGTATGACGATGCCGGGAAAAATCTGCTTATATCCCAATATTGTGTTTACCGAGGAAGTGCTTGCGCCGATGACAGGCGTTATCTTTCAAAAGTATTTCAGTCCCATCCTGAATGATCCCGCGCTGCCATATATTAAGATTTCGTCAGAAAAAGAGTGGGAGACAGCGCTGTCGGAATCCCTGTTTCATATCTATTCCCTTCTTGCGGCGGGCAAACACGACGGCAGTTCCGGGAACGGCTGCCGTGCAGTAGAACCCGTACGATCAGAATGTCCCGAGCTTGAGGTTCACCAGGATCTGATTTCTGTTTTTCGGACACTATACTGTCATCGGTCGGAACTTCCTCACAGGAGACCCGGCGGTCAGGATCAGCAGACGCAGATCCGTCTTCAGAAAATGCTTCGTTACATACAGGATCATTTTTCGGAAGATTTCTCGCTGGAACAGTTGTCCGCTTCCGCCGGAATCAGCAGGAGCGAGGCGGGAAGATGCTTCAAAAAGTATTATGCGCAGTCGCCTATGAACTACGTTGCTTTATACCGCCTGAAATATGCGCAGGAACTTCTGCTGAAATCCTCATTGTCAATCAGCGAAATCGCTGCCGAATGCGGATTCAGAGACAGCAGCTATTTTGTCAAAGTATTCCGGAAATATCTCGGCCAGACCCCTTCTGAATACCGGAAAGCCTCTCTCGCTTGATTTTTCGTATGGAAATAGTATAATTTTAGTTACGATTCCGCCTGACATGTCAGGCGGATGATGAACACTCAGCGGAAGGAGCAGGGACAGAGTTTTGGAATTGTCGGAACTGACGGCGTATGCCGAGGAAAAATTTCATATTCATGAGCAGCTCAAATGGGACGATTTCCCCGGTTTTTCTATTCTGGCGGATCCCGGCACGGGAAAGTGGATCGCCCTTCTGATGCGTCAGTGGGATTCCGATACCGGGACGGAGATCCAGCGGTGTGATCTGAAATGCGGACAGGAAAGCCTTGCGGAACTTCGGGAACCGTATCTGTCCCGCCCTTTCCGTATGAAGGGGAAAAAGTGGGTGGGAGTCATTTTTGATCGCACGACAAAACCGGATGTGGTCTTCCGGCTGTTTGACCGCGCGGTTTATTCCGGAGAACCGCAGGGTTACACCATTGTGCTTGAAGATGCGCCGGCGGCGCAGATGATTGTTGACGATATATCCGGGGCGCACACGGCGGTGCATCGGGATACGGCGCTCTCCTTCGCCGGATCGCGGGCGCATGGGGCAGAGGAAGATGTTCCGGAAAAGATCCGTGCCATGCGGCGGCTGTACCGGTACAGGAGCAGTTCGTTTCCGCAGAAATGCAGAAATTTCTGCCGGCAGGCAAAGTTCATGGAGGACTATGAGGATGACGCGCCGTGGACCGGGGAGTACAAGCGCTATTTCCCCACCTATCACGATCTGAATACCAGACAGCTCCGGGGATATTTTACCTGGCGCACCCATGTCAGGAAGGGAGAATTCACACCTGTCGCCACCTCTCTGGCCTACCTGTACCTGTATGAACTTCTGAACGGGATCGGGACAGATTCGCCGGAGGATGGCTTTGAGAAGATGCGGAAGTTCGAGACCGGTTATCTCGACTCCGGGATCGGGGATCCGGGGATGTATAAGAATCTCCATCGCTGGATGCTGGAATATGCGGTGATCCACGGACTTCCTCCGGAACTGGTTGCCTCCTGTGTTCCTTCCGCTGACATGGAAAAGGACGTTTGCCTTGCGGTCCTCAGAACGCCGGAGGAAGCGGAGGATGAGGAGATCTTTTCCGCACTCTGCTGCTTTGCGGGGAAAAAGCTGGAGCAGTCGGCAGTTGTCAGAAAAGATGAGAAGAGAGGTAAGCATCTCTTTGCGTCGGTCTGGCGCTATGTATGCGGGACATATATGCAGGACGGACGGGATTTTTTTGCTGCCTGTTTCGGAAAACAGAGGGTTTTTCTGTGGCGTCCCTTTGCCAATGCCGTTTACTGGCAGGAGGCGCCTCATGCAGATGCCGATTATGTGCTGGATGCGTGCAGATCCTATCACTGCCGCGGCGGCGTGTGGCGGGAAAAACGGTACGACAAATTGTATTTTGACAGGAAACGGTTTTCCGGCCTGCTGCGTGAAGCGGACCGCAGACTGCGGAACTGTCTGAAAACCGGCCATTATCTCCGGGAGGATCCCGACGAATCCTGGGCGGCGGAGTATGTGGAAGCAGTTCTGGAGAATGAGCGGCAGGCGGAGATCGAAAAAATGCGGCCGAAGATCACGATCGAACTTTCCAGCCTGGAACAGATCCGGAAGGACGCGCGCCATACCAGGGACAGTCTTCTGACGGAGGAGGAAATGAACGGGGAAGCGGCGGAAACCGAAGATCTCAGTGCGCAGGAAAAAACGGAAAGACCGGCGGAGCAGGGGACAGAAGAACCAGCAGACGTCACATATGGGGCGCTGGATGCGGTGCATACGAAGATCCTTCTGGAACTTCTCCGGGGAAATCCGATCGAAACGTATCTGGCGGCCGGCCATCTGATGCCGTCGGTCGTCGCGGATACGGTCAATGAGGTGCTGTTTGACGAGATCGGGGACAGCGTCCTTGAATGTGACGGCGATACGATCACGGTTTCAGAGGATTACAGAGAAGAGGTCCTGCAGATACTTGGAGGTAAAACAGATGAATGAGGATAAGAAAAAAGTACCGAAACGGATCGCGCGAACCATATTGAATTCCCTGAAGGGCGGCGTGGTTCCCAGGATCGGCCTGCCTTATATCACGGTGGGAAGAAAGAACGAGATCGAGGCTCTGCTGCATGATGTGGATATCATTGCGGAGGGCGGCGCTTCGTTTCGTTTTATCGTAGGAAGATACGGGTCCGGCAAGAGTTTTCTGATACAGACGATCCGCAATTATGTGATGGACAGAGGCTTTATCGTTGCGGACGCTGATCTGTCGCCGGAACGGCGGCTGCAGGGAACGAGAGGACAGGGACTGGCGACTTACCGGGAACTGATCAGTAATCTCTCCACAAAGACAAAACCGGAGGGCGGCGCCCTGACGCTGGTGCTGGACCGATGGATCAGCGGCGTACAGACGGAGGCGGTACAGGAGACGGGCCTGGTGCCCGGCGATCCTGCGCTGACGAAAGCTGTGGATCAGAAGATTTACGCGGTCACCTCCGCAGTCAGCGAACTGGTTCATGGCTTTGAGTTCGCACGGCTTCTCTCCATTTATTATCACGCTTACGTGGACGGAGATGACGAGAGAAAAGCGAAAGTGGTGCGTTGGTTCCGGGGTGAATATGCCTTAAAGAGGGAAGCGAAGGAGGAACTCGGCGTCAACCTGATCATCACTGACGACGACTGGTATGATTATCTGAAGATCTTCGCCGTGTTTTTCCGCCATGCCGGGTATACCGGGATGATGATCATGATCGACGAGCTGGTAAATCTCTATAAGATCCCCAACTCTGTGACCCGGCAGTACAATTATGAGAAGCTGCTGACCATGTACAACGACACCCTGCAGGGAAAGGCCAGATACCTGGGCATCCTGATGGGCGCGACGCCCCAGGCGATCGAGGATAAGCGGCGCGGCGTATACAGTTATGAAGCGCTTCGCTCCCGGCTTGCCGAGGGAAAGTTTTCAAGACCGGGCGCGAGGGATCTTCTGGCGCCGGTGATCCGTCTGGAGCCGCTGACGCCGGAGGAGATGGTGGTGCTCTGCGAGAAGCTCTGCAGTATGCATGCCGATCTCTATGGCTATGAGAGAAGACTTGTCATGGAGGATCTCGTTCGTTTTATCAAGCTTGAATATGGGCGGATCGGCGCGGACCAGAACATCACGCCCCGTGAGGTCATCCGGGATTTTATTGAACTGCTGGATCTGCTGTATCAGAATCCTGGCCTGAGTATGGAGGAACTGCTGCAGTCGGAGGATTTTGCCTATGCGAAATCCGGGGCAGTTTCCGATCAGACGGACGAAAATTATGTGGAGTTTACGATATGAATGTATTTGACAGATATGCCCCGTTTATCCGGGATTACATTTACCGGTCCGGCTGGCAGGCGCTTCGGGGTGTACAGAATGCCGCCGGGGAAGCCATCTTCGGCACAGAGGACCATGTGCTGCTGACCGCGTCTACGGCGTCCGGAAAGACGGAAGCGGCTTTTTTCCCGATCCTGACCTTGATGGATGAAGATCCGCCCGCCAGCGTCGGCGCGCTGTATATCGCCCCGCTGAAGGCGCTCATCAATGATCAGTTTGGACGGCTCAATGAGTTATGCGAGGAGGCGGGGATTCCCGTGACCCGCTGGCATGGCGACGTGCCGCAGACACAGAAGCGGAAACTTCTGCGCAAGCCGTCCGGAATTCTGCAGATCACGCCGGAGTCGCTGGAATCACTGATGATCAACAAGTATATGGAGATCCCGTCGCTGTTCGGCGATCTGCGGTTTATCGTGATCGATGAGATCCATTCTCTGCTGCGCGGCGACCGGGGGATGCAGACATTCTGCCTGATCGAGCGTCTCTGCAAACTGGCGGGCTGCAGTCCCAGAAGGATCGGTCTTTCCGCGACCATTGGAAATCCGGAGGCAGCCGGCCGTTTTCTCGCCGCGGGCAGCGGGCGCCGGACGGTCATTCCCCGGTTTGAGGGCGGGAAAGAAGTATGGCGTCTGTCCATGGAGCATTTTTTCAACACAGACCCCCAGGCGGACGAAGGAAAACAGACCGTGCCGGAAACCCCTGTTCCGGAGACGCCGACGGATACTGCTCCGAAGGCGGCGGATCCGGGTATGGGGTATATCTTTGAACACACGCGGGGAAAGAAATGTCTTGTCTTTACAAACTCCCGGGAGGAATGCGAGGCGGTCTGCCAGAGTCTGCGCCAGTACTGTGAGGCGAACCGCGAGCCGGACCGGTTCCTGATCCATCACGGAAATCTCTCCGCGTCGTATCGGGAGAGTGCGGAGGAGGAGATGAAGGACGACGATTCCCTTATGTCTGTCTGCGCCACTGCCACGCTGGAACTGGGCATTGATATCGGAAAGCTGGAGCGGGCGTTTCAGATCGACGCTCCGTTTACAGTGTCCGGTTTTTTACAGCGGATGGGCAGAACCGGCAGGCGCGGAAGTCCGTCGGAAATGTGGTTTGTCATGAGAGAAGACCATCCGGAACCGAGGGCCATGCTCCCTGATATGATCCCATGGTATCTGATCCAGGGGATAGCGCTGGTACAGCTTTACATCGAGGAGCGTTTCGTGGAACCGCCGCGGACGGGGCGGCTCCCCTACAGTCTGCTCTACCACCAGACGATGAGTACCCTGGCGTCCTGCGGGGAGATGACGCCCGGCGAGCTGGCTTCGCGGGTGCTGCCGTTGGCCTGCTTCCACAGGATCACCCAGGAAGATTATCGGATCCTTCTCCGCCATCTGCTGGAGATCGATCATATCAGCCGGACCGAAAACGGCGGTCTGATCGTCGGTCTGACCGGCGAGCGGATCGTGAACAATTATAAATTCTATGCGGTCTTTCAGGAAAATATCGAGTATTCCGTGCGCTCCGGCCCGGAGGAGCTGGGAACCATCGTAAAGCCGCCGCCGGTTGGGGACAAGATCGCCATCGCCGGACGGGTCTGGATCGTGGACGAGGTGGACCACAAAAAACGGGAGGTCTACTGTACCCTCGTAAAAGGGAACATCCCGGCCTATTTCGGAGATGTGGCCGGCGATATCCACACACGGATTCTGGAGCGGATGTACGGCGTTCTGAACGAGCAGAAGAATTATCCGTATCTGATGCGGCATGCGGTATGCCGGCTGCAGGATGCGCGGGAGACGTTTCTGAGATCCGGAATGCAGGATCATCCTCTGGTGCATCTCGGCGGAAATATGTGGGCACTGTTTCCGTGGCTTGGCAGCTATGCGTTTCTCGCGCTGGAACGCTTTCTGAAAATCCGATGCGGGAAACGGCTGGGCCTGAGAGGTTTGAATCCTTCCCGGCCGTATTACCTGCAGTTCACGATGAAAGCCGACGAGGAAACTTTTTACCGGATGGCGGCAGAGGAAGCGGAAAAAGAATTCGACCCGCTGGAACTGGTCTACCCGAAAGAAGTTCCGGTCTTTGAAAAATACGACGAGTATGTGCCGGACGAACTGGTCCGGAAAGGCTTTGCTCTGGGCGTGCTGGATGTTGAAGGCATGAAGCAGAGGGTGCGCGGATGGGCGGAGAGATATCATAAATGACAGTGACTGCAGTCCGTCTGTGACAGAAAAGCAGAAAAAACCGGGACAGCGGACGATATCCGGCAGTCACGGCAAGGAGGGGGAAAATGAAAAAACTTGGAAACATCTGCCGGTGGACCGGCGGTATTCTTTTGCTGATGCTGGGATTGCTCCTGTGCTTTTCCAGCGTGCGTGCGGGGATTCTTTGTCTGCTGTCGGGCGCGTTGGTCCTTCCCGTTGTGTGGAGGAATGTCAGAAAGGCGGTCAGGTATCCGAAATGGGTGGCGGTGGCCGTCCCGCTGATCTTTTTCCTTTCTTCGATGGCGGCGATACCGGCGACAGAGGCGTCAGACATGAACACGGGACTTGCCGCGTCTGCAAGATCCGAAGACAGCAGCGGGACGGAAAACGCTACGTCTGCCGCGGAGACAGCGGCCCTGTCAGACTCCGGCGCTGCCGTTCTGACGGAAACGCCGGCACCGGAACCTACACAGACGCCGGCAGGAGACATGACGGTACATTTCCTGGATGTGGGACAGGGCTTGTCCATCTTTGTCCAGTCCGAGGGGCAGAACCTGATCTATGACGGCGGCGACAGGGATACTTCAAGCTTCGTCGTCGCTTACCTGAAAGAGCATGGAGTGACGACGCTCGACTACCTGATCAGCAGCCATTACGATTCCGATCATGTATACGGCCTGATCGGCTGTCTGAACGCTTTCGAAGTGAAAAATGTCATCAGCAGTGATTATGTGCATGACAGTGAGACTTATGAGTCTTTTGTAAATGCGGTCGAACAGAAGGGTCTGACGATGCAGCATCCTGCGGTGGGTACAGAATTCGAGTTTGGCGCCGGGAGCTTCACGATCCTTGCGCCTGCGGAAACCGACGGGGACGACAGCAATAATAATTCTGTGGTCATCCGTCTGGTGAACGGTGAGAACAGTTTTCTGTTTACCGGTGACGCGGAGTCCGAAAGCGAATCAAGAATGTGCAGTTCCGGCCTCGATCTGTCCTGCGATGCCCTTGTCCCGGGGCATCACGGTTCCGCGACAGCGACCAGCTGGGAATTTCTCCAGGCGGCAACGCCGGAATATGCGGTGATCAGCTGCGGAGAAGGCAATCCTTACGGACATCCGGATAAGGATACGATGGACAAGCTGGAGGCGATGGAGGTCCGGGTGTTCCGGACCGATCAACAGGGAACCATCGTCGCAGCGTCTGACGGCGCCGCGATCCGGTGGGATCAGGAGCCATGTGACGATTATGCACCGGGAGAGCCGTCGGATACCGGTACACAGCCGGCGCAGCAGAGCGTACCGTAGACCGGTTCGACAGAAGCATCCTCCGGTCAGGACAGCCAGCCGTCCGGGCAGAGTACGCAGGCTGCAGATCCGCCGTCCGGTCAGGAGCAGCCGGCAGAGACGCAGCCGGCGCAGCAGAGCGTACCGCAGACGCCGGTTGTCACGGAAACACCGGCGGCAGCGCCGTCTCCGGCAGCGGAAACTTCGGTCGGGACAACGCCCGCCTCGGAGGAACAGGTATGGGTTTCCGCCACAGGCTCCAAATACCATAAAATCCCGGACTGCGGGAATATGAATCCGGATAAGGCACGCCAGATGACCCGTTCCGAAGCGGAGGCCCTGGGACTGGGACCGTGTAAAAAATGTTATTAGGCGATCAACAGAGCGTGAAATTCAAAATGCCGCAATAGAACTGACAATCATGAGGGAGGGCACGGAAATGGAAGCGAAAAACATTAAGAAAAAAGGCATCAACGGAGTAAAAACGATCATATTCGGCAGAACGTTGATCGTCCTGTGTGCGTTTGTGATACAGTTTCTGTTTCTCTACTTCCTCTACCGCGCACTGGCGGAACGGAGTTTTGAGATTTACGGACTGTTCCGGGTCCTGATGGCGATCGTATTGTTCCGTTTGCTCAGCAGCAGCGGAAATCCCGAATTCCGTCTTGTGTGGATGCTACCGATGGTGATCTTCCCGGTATTCGGCGCGGTGTTTTATCTGTACATCAGGATCGATCCCGGTGCAGGGAAAATTTACGAACGTCTTCAGAAGCTCTCCCTGTATACCAGAGAATATCTGGACGGGGACGGCGCGGCTGGGGAAGCGCTGGAGCAGACCGATCTCCAGGTCGGAAGAATGGCGGACTATATACGGAAGTACGCAAACTGCAGGGTATACCATAAAACCCGCGCGGTCTATTATCCGTTAGGGGACGTCCAGTTCGAAGCGCTGATGGAAGACCTGCGGAGCGCAGAGAAGTTTATCTTTATGGAGTACTTCATTATCAAAGAAGGATACCTGTGGCATGAGGTTCTGGAGGTGCTGAAGGAGAAAGTAACGCAGGGCGTGGAGGTGCGTGTGATGTACGACGGGATGTGCGCGTTGTCTCTGCTTCCTGATTTCTATCCGAAGGTACTCGAACAATACGGTATCCGGTGCAAAATGTATGCTCCGATCCACCCGGTATTTTCCAGCCATTACAACAACCGGGATCACCGGAAGATCCTGGTCGTCGACGGCAGGATCGCTCATACGGGCGGGACAAATCTTGCGGACGAGTACATTAACAGGGAAGAACGCTTCGGCCACTGGAAGGACACGGCGATCCGGCTGGAAGGCGACGCGGTGGAACGGTTTACTTTTATGTTCCTGGAAATGTGGAACATCACTGAAAAGGGAGAGGAAACCTATCTGAAATACAAGACGCCTCCGGAATTTTACCGAGAACCGGACGGATTTTTTATTCCATATGACGTCTGCCCATACCGGAAAGCACGGACGGGGCGGCGGGTATATCTGGATATCCTGAATACGGCACGGAAATATGTACATATCATGACGCCTTATCTGATCCTGGATCATGAGATGATCGGGGCGCTGACGTATGCGGCCGGGCGTGGCGTCGAGGTGGTGATCCTGATGCCCCATATCCCGGATAAAAAATATGCGTTCATCGTCGCCAGAACGTATTATGAGGAATTGATGGAGGCCGGTGTGAAGATTTACGAGTATACGCCGGGTTTTGTGCATGCCAAAGTTTTTGTGGCGGACGACGAGAGAGCGGTGGTCGGTACGATCAATTTGGATTACCGGAGTCTGTATCATCATTTTGAGTGCGGCGTTTTCCTGTACCGCAATTCGCAGATCGCCCGGATCGAGCAGGATTTTACCGAAACACTGGAAAAAAGCCAGCGGATCACTGCGGCGGACTGCCGGAACTTTCCCCTGTGGGAAAAATTTGGCGGAAAAGCGCTGAGGATCCTCGCGCCGTTGATGTGACCGGATGGCGTGATTCCGCATCCGTTCAGCCGGCTGAACGGATGCGTGATCCCGGAGCTTCCGGAGCATGCATCGGGTATTTCAGGAAAAGTATATATGGCTCATGAAACTGCGTAGCAGAAGATTGGCAGCGGTTTAACGGAGAGAATGGCCCGTTTGTCTGCCAATGTTACGGCCCGCAGTTTTTTTTATGATTGACATTATCGATATTCGATGTTATTATAAAATCAAAGGATATCGATATTCGATAAAAGGAGTGAGGCGTATGGCGAGAGCAAAGTTTCAGACGCTGACAGAGCAGATGTTTTATATACTTCTCTGCCTCCGGGAAGAGTGCTGCGGGACGGACATTATGGCAAAGGTCAGCGAGATCACGGAGGGAAACGTAAATGTAGGCCCGGGAACGCTGTATCACCTGCTCGAACAGTTTTCAGAGGCCGGGATGATCGAGGAGACGAAGGTGGAAGGGCGAAAGCGAAGCTATCTTCTCACGGAGACGGGGAAAGAGGCTCTTCAGGCCGAATACGAGAGAATCTGCAGGCAGGCAGCGGACTATCGGAGGTATATGGAGGTGAAGGAGTAATGAGGAATGGAAAACTGGAGTTAGCACTGTGTGACTTTTTTGATCATACATTGATGGAACACCATTTTGAACGGATGGCAAAAAAAGGATGGGCTCTTGACCGGATGGGGATTTTCTGGCATTACCATCGGATCGAGCCGAAATCGCTTCACTATGCCGTCAGCTACTTTCCCGGCGGCGGTTTCTACGAACCGCCGACAGAAGGAGAGATGACATTTGCGGAGTACTGTGAGGAGGCAGGCTGGGAGCTTGCTGCGGAATATGGCGTGATCAAAATTTTCTGCAATGAGAGGGAGCACCCGGTGCCCCTGGAAACCCAGGCAGATCTTCAGGTACAGAACATTCACCTTGCGACACAGAAAATGAGGATCAGCTATGGGGTCATCGGAGTGATCGCATGGCTCATAGGAATATGGTTCCTGCTGAGTCTTGCTGTCAATTTCACAAGGCAGTTTTCCAATGCTGCGGGCTGCTTTTTGGGAATCTTCGGACTTTCCCTCGGGATTTATGCGGCGTATTATTTCATTGCATACTACATCTGGTATCGGAAAGCCGAAAGAAATGCATCGGAGGATCAGATGTTTACTCCTACGAAAGGGAATCGCTGGGTGATGTTCCTGACCGTATTGGTGATCCCGATTGCGGCGTACGTGTTTTATCTGGTCGCCGAACAATCCATAAGAAATACAAGTCTGCTCTCATTGGCCGCATGGGGGATTGTGTATTATATTCAGGATTGTCTCAGGAGCCAGCTGAGAAACAAGGGAGTCAGAAAGGGGATAAACCGTGCGCTCAATTTTGCGGTGGCTTTTGTGATCTTTGAAGCCGTCTTTGTCGGCGGAAAATATCTGTTCAGCGGGGAGGTTGCTGTTTCGAATCACGGATTTCAATGGGAGAGTTCGGAAAAAATGATCCCGCTGTCATCCGATGACTTATCTGACGGGCAGGAACGATCAGCTTCCGATGATACAAGACAATGGAACACATCGGGAAATCTTTTTCTGTCCCAGCTGACCGCCCAGGAGACTTCGGACGAGTCGCGGCAGGGGGAAGGAACGTTCTATCTCCAGTACGTGGTGACAAAAGTGCGGGCAGGAGTTCTGTATGACCTGAGCCGGGATTCCATGAGAAATACCTACAGAGGGGAACAGGCATGGCAGGAATCCCGGGGATGGGAGCTTCCGGACGGAACGGTGGAATACGCCTGTGAAACCACCATTCAGAGAACGGATGGTACCGTGAACCGATATCTGATCTGCATGAGCGACAGGATTCTGAAGATCGATCTGAGTTTTGTGCCGGACGATCAGCAGCGGGAGACCATTGTAAGGATCCTGGGGGAAATCTAACGGGATCCGTTTGAATGGCTCTGCAGCGTTGGCGGCTCTGCCGTGTTTTCCTGGTTCGTCCGGTATTCCCGCGGCGTACACCCGTAGGTTTTACAGAACAGTTCGGAGAAATAACTCATATGGCGGAACCCGCAGGAGAGCGCGATTTCTGTGATACTGTCTGAGGAACGGCGCAGCAGATCGCTGCTGATCTGCAGGCGGTAGGCATTCAGGAACGATACGGGCGTCTGCTGCATATAACGGCGGAAAATCGCGCAGCATTTGCTGCGGCATACATTTCCGGCGGCAGCGATATCGTCCAGGGAAAGCTTCTCCGGGTAATGGTGGTAGATGTAGGATACCATTTTCCGCTGGGCAGCCAGTTCTCCGTTTTCTTCTGCGGAGAACTGCTCCTCCGGAGTCAGCAGAGGCAGCGACCGGGCAAACAGGGAGATCAGCATACCGATCACGTCCAGTTCCCATCCGGGCGCCTGTGTCCTGTGAATTGCGGCAGCCGTTTTCAGGACCTGTCCGGTGTCACTGCCGCCGGGGGTGTCCGCCGGAAAGTGGAGATGATCTGCGGGACAGTTTTCCAGAAGGGGCTGCAGATATTTCTGGAACAGAAGTCTGTTTTGGGTGATCAGGTCCGGGTGGAGAAGGATGCAGATAAAACGGCAGTCCTCCTGGCGGCGGACGGCATAACCGTAGTGCATCTGGCGCGGCGTCACCATCAGGCTGTCGCCTGTCTTCAGTGTGATCCTGTGCCCGTTGATGTAATAATTCATGCTTCCCTCGAGGATGTGGATCCATTCCAGGTCGTCGTGCCAGTGGCAGAGCGCTCGCCGTTCGGGGTAGCTGGACAGCTGTGCGGTCCGTATGTAGAGGGGTATGCCGGGACAGTCGTAGCGGACGACTTCCGAATCTCCTTTCATAATGGTTGTCTGTATCATTTTTACCTCATACAAAAATACGATTTTGATAGTAACCGGCGAATATATTGATAGAATATCGGCTTTCTGAATCATATTATTATAATGTAACATGGATTGCGGGAGCATGAAATGCGGAGCAATCCGCAGCATCATTATATGGTGCCAGGGTCAAAAGGTCATGCTTTTTATGCTTGCATGAAAAAGCATGACTTTGGGACCCGCAAAAACATGAGAAAGTAGCCCGATCGGGCGGATTTCGAATGTTTTTAGGATTGCGGGAGCATGAAATGCGGAGCAATCCGCAGCATCATTATATGGTGCCGTGCTGCAAAAGTCAATGCAGGCGGATATCATCAATGACAGGGAGCCGGAGAGATGAAGAAAACGAGGGAAGACAGAAGAGAGTTTTACAGGAAGCTGTTTGCGCTGGTCCTGCCGCTGGCGCTGCAGAATCTTATGACGGCGCTGGTCAGCGCGTCCGATGCATTGATGCTTGGATTGCTGGATCAGAGTTCCCTTTCATCGGTCTCTCTGGCTACGCAGGTACAGTTTGTTCTGAATCTGTTTTACGCGGCGCTGACGATCGGCGCCACTGTTCTTGCCGCTCAGTATTGGGGGAAAGGTGACCGGGAAGCGGTGGAGCGGGTGCTGGCGATCACGCTGAAAGGGTCTGCGGGGATTTCTGCGGTGTTTTTTCTGGCGGCATTTTTCTGCCCCCAGGCGCTGATGCAGATTTTTACCGATGACCGGGAACTGATCCTGCTGGGGATCCCCTATCTGAGGATCGTCAGCTGGTCGTACCTGTTCATGGGGGTTTCTCAGATTTACCTTTGTATCATGAAAAACAGCGGGAGAACACTGCGCAGCACGCTTTACGGTTCGTCGGCAGTGGTTTTGAACCTTGTACTGAATACACTGCTGATCTTTGGGTTCCTGGGATTCCCGAAGATGGAGATCGCCGGAGCCGCTCTGGCTACGACCATCTCCCGGGCGGTGGAACTGGGACTGGTGCTTCTGGAGAATACGAAGAAGGATCAGGTGCGCATCCGCATGAAATATCTCTGTGAGGGCAGTGCCGTACTTCGGAGGGATTTTGTCCGGTATACGTCGCCGGTGATGGCGAACGAACTGGTCTGGGGATGCGGTTTTACGATGTTTTCCGTGATCATGGGACACCTGGGAAGCGATGCGGTGGCGGCCAATTCCATTGCCAATATAGTGAAGAATGTAATCGCCTGTATGTGTCTGGGGATCGGGACGGGAAGCGGGATCCTCGTGGGAAACGAACTCGGCCGGGGAGAACTGGATCGTGCGCGGGAGTATGGCGGACGGCTCTGCCGGATTTCCATAGCGGCGGGAGCAGTCTCTGGCGTGGTGCTGCTGATCTGCAGTCCTCTGGTACAGCTTCTGGCAGCGAGTCTTTCCGCGCAGGCGCATGAATATCTGCGGGTGATGCTGCTGATCTGCGCTTACTACATGATCGGAAAAGCAGTGAATTCCACGGTGGTCGCCGGTATTTTCTGTGCCGGCGGAGATACGAAATTCGGCTTTCTCTGTGATGCTGTGACAATGTGGGCGATCATTGTCCCGATCGGTATGCTGGCGGCATTTGTGTGGAAACTTCCGGTTCTGGTTGTTTATTTTTTACTGAACCTTGATGAGTTTGTAAAGCTGCCGGCGGTTTACCGTCATTATAAAAAGTACCGTTGGGTCAGAAATCTGACGAAAGAATAAAAAATCAGGAGGAAAGAACATGAACAATCTGGAAAGAAGAGACGCACAGATGGCGTATATCTCCGACGAGTCGGTGATGGAGGAACAGAAGGTGTGCAGGAGGATCCTGCAGGAGCTGAACACTGTGGACCGTTCAGACTTTGAGAAGATCGGTGCGCTGGTGAAACAGCTGTTTGGAAAGTCGGAGGGCGCTTTTTTGAATCCGCCGTTTTACTGCGATTACGGTTCCCATATTGAGGTGGGGAAAAACTTTTTTGCAAATTATAACTGCACGATCATCGACGTCGCGAAGGTAAAAATCGGCGACAACTGCCAGATGGCGCCCAATGTGGCGATCTACACGGCCGGCCATCCGGTGCATCCGGTCGCCAGAAACTCTGCTTACGAGTACGGCATCGAGGTGACGATCGGCGACAATGTGTGGATCGGCGGAAACACGGTGATCCTGCCGGGCGTTCATATCGGAAGCAATACGGTCATTGGCGCCGGTAGTGTTGTGACAAAGGATATCCCCGACTGGGTCGTTGCGGTGGGAAATCCGTGCAAGGTGGTTCGCGAGATCACAGAGGAGGACAAACAGTATTACTATAAGGACAGAATGTTTGATCCGGAGGCTTGGGAAGTAATTTCCAAACTGCATCTTTAAATGACAAAGATAACCGGGCAGCGGATACTGTAAGAACCAAAAAAACAAAAAATAATCCTGGAAGCCCTTAAAGAAGTGAATTGCATTCTCCTGTACACTACTTTATAATAAAATCAGAGTGTGTCAAAAAGGGGGAAATGCTATGGAAAAAACACAAAAAGAGCGGTTATTTGAAGATTACCCGATCCCAAAAGCAGTTGCGTCTCTGGCGATACCAACGGTGCTCAGTTCACTGGTTATGGTTTTGTACAACCTGGCGGACACTTATTTTGTCGGTATGCTGAACGATCCGGTGGAAAATGCCGGAGTAGCGCTGGCGGCTCCTGTGCTGCTGGCTTTTAATGCGGTGAATAACCTGTTTGGCGTCGGGAGTTCCAGCCTTATGAGCCGGTCTTTGGGATGTAAGGATTATGAGACAGTGCGCCGCAGTTCTGCTTTTGGCTTTTACGGCGCACTGTTTTTCGGTCTTGTCTTTTCTCTGCTGTGTACGGTGTTCCGGACTCCGCTGCTTGCGCTTCTCGGTGCTGACGGCACAACGGTCGGCGCGACAAACGGTTATATGTTCTGGACTGTGACGCTCGGCGCGGCGCCTGCGATCCTGAACGTGGTTCTGGCATATATGGTCCGGTCGGAAGGTGCGTCGATGCATGCCAGCGTCGGAACGATGAGCGGTTGTTTTCTGAATATCATCCTCGACCCTATCTTCGTACTCCCCTGGGGGCTGGATATGGGAGCGGCAGGCGCAGGATGCGCGACGTTTATCTCCAACTGCGTAGCGTGCTGCTATTTCTTTGTCCTGCTCGCGGCGCGGAGAAAGAGCACTTATATCAGCGTCTCTCCCAGAAAGTTCACATTGGAAAAGAGGATCGTCCTGTCTGTCTTTGCGGTCGGGATTCCCGCTTCCATCCAGAATCTGCTGAACGTCACGGGAATGACGATCCTGAACAATTTTACGGCTTCCTACGGGGCCAATGCCATCGCGGCGATGGGAATCACACAGAAAGTAAACTCCGTTCCCACCCAGGTAGCGATGGGCCTTTCTCAGGGGATCATGCCTCTTGTCAGTTATAATTATGCCAGCGGAAACAGCACGCGAATGAAAAAAGCGATCAAGTTTTCCATGAAGATCTCTCTGAGCTTTCTGGTTGTCGTGGCCGCCCTGTTTTTCATCTTCCCGGGCGTGGTCACAAGACTGTTTATCGCGGATGCGGAGGTTGTAGCGTACGGAGAAAGGTTCCTGCGCGGATTTTCGCTGGCGATGCCGTTCCTGGCGATTGACTTTATGGCGGTCGGTATCTTCCAGGCAGTGGGTATGGGAAGAGAAGCGCTGATCTTTGCGCTGCTTCGTAAGCTTGCCCTTGAAATCCCTGCGCTGTTCGTCCTGAATTTCCTGGTACCGCTGTACGGGCTTGCCTACGCACAGTTTGTCGCGGAGCTGATCCTTGCGACTGTGGCGATCATTGTGCTGAAACGGCTGTTTGACCGGCTGAAACAGAGAGAAAACACGGACGGCGATGATGCAGCTGCCGCAAAGTGACAGATATAAATCCGGAAAAAGGAATGAAAAAAGGAAAGAGCCTCCGGCCATGCAAGGAATTCTTTGCATGGCCGGAGGCTTTTGTGTATGAAATAGGAAAAAACGGAATAAAATAAAAAACAGGAAGAAAATAACAGAAAGCAACCGTTCCGCCGGATGTGCGGTTGCAGGCATTGTGGGACCGGAAGCGGTAAGCGAGGAGCGGGAATGGAAGAAAAGTATCTCAGCAGGGATTCAGAACATTCAACAGGATGGATCGGTGAACAGACGGCCGCATGGGAATCTCCGGATTATCTCCAGAGGATCGAGGACCGGGAACAGGAAAAGTATCTCACCGAGTGGTGCAGGAAACATGAGAAGAAAGACAGGAAGAGAAGAAAAGAGAAAAGCGCAGACAGAGAATGAAAACGGCGCAGTGCGGTCCGCGGTCAAGAATTAACGTAGATTTTCCAGAGAATGCACACGGAACTTAACGTTGCTCTGCTAAAATGTGTGATACTACGGAGGAAACAGGAGGCAGAGAATACATGAAAAAAACCTATGTTCTTGACACGAATGTTCTGATCCAG
>ERZ1090868.552-NODE-552-length-20911-cov-10.861527_pt1 | contig 20911 bp, 16 predicted proteins | sample MGYA00478475_ERZ1090868 | MGnify/ENA primary metagenome ERZ1090868 (study PRJEB33644, sample SAMEA5815747) | chicken gut metagenome | biome: Chicken; feature: Gastrointestinal Tract; material: Caecum | place: Ireland | collected 2019-01-01 | study: A study of the...
AGCACGAAGTGCGGAGCAATCCGTGTCTCATGCCCATTTGTCGGGCAACTCATAAAATAAAATGGTGTAAGAAAACGGAGCAGGAAAAATCCGGGCCGTTACAAAAAGAAGACGTAAAGGATTTGAAAAGGAGGAGCAGGTATTATGGGATTTCAGGCAAAATGGATTCGGCCAAAGACAGACATGGGGGATGTCTGCCCGGTGTTCCGGAGAGTGTGGAAGAATGACGGAAAGACAGAAAAGGCGGAACTGATGATCACCGCGATCGGCGTCTATGAGGCGCGGCTGAACGGCCGGCGTGTCGGGGATTTTGTGCTTGCGCCGGGGTGGACTTCCTATGAGAAACGTCTGCAGTATCAGGTTTATGATATCACGGATCTGCTGGGAGAGGAAAACTGTCTGGAGGTCACAGTCGGAAAAGGCTGGGCGCGTTCTCCGATGCCGGGGTTTGCGGAAAATGAGGAGAAGAAGCAGCGCATGGCGCAGCCCTGTGGATTGTTTGCGGAAATCCGCCTGACGGATCAGGAGGGAGCTCAGACGGTGATCGGAACCGACGGCGGCTGGCAGTGTGCGGAGAGTCCGGTCCGGTTCAGCGAGATTTACGACGGGGAAAGCTGCGACGCGCAGTTTTGTCCGGAACAGTGGGAAAATGCTGTGGTATTTGAAAAGTCCTGTGACAATCTGATCCCGCAGGAAGGCGAGAAAATCTGCGAGAAGGAGCGGGTGCAGGCGAAGCGTGTCTTTGTGACGCCGGCCGGCGAGACCGTGGTGGATTTCGGACAGGAAGTGACCGGCTATGTGGAGTTCACGGTGGACGCCCGGGCAGGACAGAAGGTCAGGATCCTGCACGGGGAGGTGCTGGACGCAGAAGGAAATTTCTACCGCGACAATTACCGCGGAGCGAAAGCGGAACTTCAGTATGTCTGCCGGGACGGAAAGCAGACCTGGCATCCGCAGCTGACGTTTTTCGGGTTCCGTTATCTGAAGCTGGAAGAGTTTCCGGGAGAAGCGAAACCGGAGCAGTTTACGGCGATCGCGGTCTATTCGGATCTGAGACAGACCGGCCGTCTGCGCTGCGGCGTTCCGGAACTGAACCAGCTGATCTCCAATATTTTCTGGGGCCAGAGGGGAAATTTTCTGGATGTGCCCACAGACTGTCCGCAGAGGGATGAACGCCTGGGATGGACCGGAGACGCGGAAGTATTTGTAAAAACGGCAAGCTATAATTTCGATGTGGAGAAGTTTTTCACCAAATGGCTTCATGATCTGGCGGCGGATCAGTTTGAGAGCGGTGCGGTCGGCCATGTGGTGCCGGATTACCTGCAGAATCCGGAACCCAGCGCTGCCTGGGGCGACGCGGCGACGATCTGTCCGTGGCAGATCTATCAGACTTACGGAAACCGGAAGGTTCTGGAAGATCAGTTTGAAAGTATGAAAAAATGGGTGGATTATATCACCCATGCGACGACCACGCCGGATCTGTGGACCGGAGGAACGCATTACGGAGACTGGCTGGGGCTGGACGCACCGTCCGGAAGTTATAAAGGGTCCAGCAATGAGGATCTGATCGCCTCTGCATTTTATGCATGGTCCACCGAATTGGTGATCCGGGCGGGCCGCGTTCTGGGAGAGGATGTGTCGGAATACGAAACGCTCCATCGGGAGATCGTCAAAGCGTTCCGCGCGGCTTATCCCGTTTACAGGACCCAGACAGAATACACCGTGGCTGTCTGGTTTGAACTGGCGGAGCATCCGCAGCAGGCGGCAGATGAACTTGCGGAACTGGTGAAGAAAGACGGCTGCCGGCTGAAGACCGGGTTTGTGGGAACCCCGTTCCTGCTTCACGTTTTGAGCAGATATGGTCATGAAGATCTGGCCTACACACTGCTGCTGCGCAGAGAGTATCCTTCCTGGCTGTATCCGGTGACCAAAGGAGCGACGACGATCTGGGAACACTGGGACGGCATCATGGAGGACGGCGGTTTCTGGAGTGCGGATATGAATTCTTTCAACCATTATGCCTACGGTTCTGTGGCAGACTGGATTTACGAGGAGGCGGCGGGAATCCGCCCGCTGGAGCCGGGATTCGCGCGGGTACAGGTGGCGCCGAAGCCGGACCGTCGTCTCGGATGGCTGGAAGCGTCGATCGAGACGAGAAACGGTGCGGTACGTTCCAGATGGGAGTACCGGGAAAATCAGGTGCGCTATGAGATCGAGGCGGAGATGCCGGCGACAGTTGTGATCGACGGAATAGAGCATCAGGTTCCGGCAGGAAACTATATCTTCTGGGGCAAAGAAAAATAGATCGTTCAAAATGATGTGCCGAATGTTCCGGGAATTCATGGCCCGAGAGATGATGTGTTTTGCGGATGAAAACTATAGAGAAAGACCGCAGAGAGGAGGACAGAGCGGATGGGACAGTTGGAGGAGCAGAGAGAACAAAGGATCCAGATCCCGGAGAGCGTGGAGCGCTGGGGAATGCTGGAAGTGACGTGCCAGGGGCCGTCCGGAGGGAATCCCTTTACCGAACAGTGGATCCGGGGAACTTTTTCCGGAAAAAATGAGACGGTGGCTGCCGACGGATTTTATGACGGGGACGGGATCTATAAGGTAAGATTCCTGCCGTCTTTTGAAGGAACGTATACCTGCCGGGTGGAGGCCGGTTTTCTGGAACAGCCGCTGACCGGAACGTTCCGGGTTCTCCCGGCAGGGGAAGGAAATCACGGGCCGGTCCGCGTGGCGAACACGTATCATTTTGCCTATGAGGACGGAACCCCCTATTATTCCATCGGAACAACCTGCTATGTGTGGGCGCTGCAGTCAGACGAGCGGATTGCCGAGACATTGGAGGCACTGAAGAACAGCGCGTTCAACAAGATCCGGTTCTGCATTTTCCCGAAACATTATGACTACAATCTGGGGGAGCCGCGTTCCTATCCTTACGAGGGTACGCCCATGGATTCCAGCGTGCTGACCAGTGAAAATTTCTGGCAGTACCAGGGAAAGGCTGAGGGAAACCACTGGGATCTGGAACGTTTTCACCCGGAGCATTTCCGCCATTTGGAGTGGTGCGTGGAGCAGCTGCAGAAAATGGGGATCGAGGCGGATCTGATCGTGATGCATCCGTATGACCGGTGGGGATTCTCCTGTATGACGAAGGAGCAGGATGCTCTGTACTGGAAGTATGTGCTGGCAAGATTTTCCGCTTACCGCAATGTCTGGTGGTCGCTGGCCAATGAATACGATCTTCTGAGAGACAAGACAGTGGAAGACTGGGAGCGGTACGCCGGGATCATCTGCGAAAAAGATCCCTACGGTCATCTTCGGTCGATCCACAACTGCGGTCCCTTTTACGACCACAGCAGACCGTGGGTGACCCACTGCAGCATTCAGCGCCAGGACATGTACCGCACGGCGGAGTATACAGACGAATGGCGGATCCGGTGGAAAAAGCCGGTGGTTCTGGACGAGATCGCCTATGAGGGCAATATTCCCCACGGGTGGGGCAATATCACGGCGGAAGAGCTGGTGCGGCGGTTCTGGGAAGCAGCCTGCCGCGGCGGATACGCCGGACACGGAGAGACTTACCTGAATCCGGAAAATGTTTTGTGGTGGTCCCACGGAGGAAAACTTTTCGGGGAAAGCCACAAACGGTTCCGTCTTCTGCATCAGATTCTGGAGGAAACACCGGGCATCGGTCTTAAGTATGACGGGGATCATTTTGGGGAAGTGCGCGCAGTGCCGGAGGAGAGTTGGGCGGAACAGCCGGTGAAGGATTACTATCTGATCTACTACAGCTTTATGCGTCCGTCGTCGAAGGATTACTATTTTGATGATACGACAGAATTTCATGTAAAGGTCATCGATACCTGGAATATGACTGTGGAAGACCGCGGAGTCATGAAGGGAAAGATGCATATTGAGCTTCCGGGAAGACAGTATATGGCGGTGCAGCTGAGAAAAGTAACATGGTCTGCGCATTGACTGCGCAGACCTGGATCAACGGCTGCAAATCGGTTTCGATTCATAAGCTTTATTCAATCGGTTTCAGTTCATATACTTTGTCAAATCGTTTTTTCCCTTCCTCACTCAGATGATGGCTGATCAGGATTAAGGTAAGGTCAGGGTTGCCGGTCAGACTCTGTTCGACAATGTCGGCATTTTGCTGATCGAGGGCGGAGGTGCCTTCGTCGACCAGCAGAATAGAGCGGTTATGGATGAGAGCGCGTGCAATGGCAACCCGCTGTTTCTGACCGCCGGAGAGATTACTGCCGTTTTCTCCCCCTGCCGTCTCCAGCCCGTCCGGCAGGGAGGGGAGGTCATTCAGAAGAGCGCTGTTTTTCAGCGCTTTTTCTATCTGCTCTTCGGTAAAAGAATTTCCAAGAGTGATATTGTCGCGGATCGTGCTGTTAAAAAGATAAACGTCCTGTTCAATGTAGGCAATCCGGCGGTTCAGAGAATCCGGGTCAATGTCCCGGGCGTTGGTCTGGTCAAAATAAATATTGCCGGTATAATCCTGAAAATGCCCCAGGATCAGATGAAAAAGTGTACTTTTTCCACAGCCGGAAGGTCCCACCAGCGCATATTTTTTTCCTTTCATAAATTCCATGTTCAGATGCGAGAGAACCGGTTTGCCGGGATAAGAAAAAGAGACATCCTGAAAAGAGATTTTATTTTCAAGTGACGGAAGTTCCTGCAAAGCTTTGGCAGAATCCGGTGTATCTTTTTTCTCAAATTTCTTAAAATAGGGGCGGTAGCCGGAAAACTCCACGAGATAAAGGGAGAGACTTTCCAATGAGTTATTTACCGTGTTGGCAAGACTGCCGCCGCCAAAAACAGTCTGAAGTGGTATGATCCCCCAAACCCCCAGCAGGAACATCAGGATAATATTTAGTGCCTGTCCAAGCAGATTTATGCTTGTGATCCCGGCATCCGCTTTTTTCTGAACACAGCGCCCGTGATACCAGACTGCTTCCAGGTTTTTACTCGCCTGTTCCGAATCTTGGAAAAACCGGTGTAATGTTCCAAAAACTTTCAGAATTCTGAGGCCGCTGAGCAGATCTTTTATGGAACTGGTGAATACTTCCTGCGCTTTTGAAGTGGCACGGCTGCATTGTTCCAGTTTGTTCTGGAACAATTTGCTTGACAGTACCACCAAACTGCTGGTGACAACGGACAGGACAGCCAGCGACCAATGGATATATGCTATGGCGGCTACAGAAACAATTAAAAGCTTTCTGCATGAAAAATTCATGCGTCATGTGCAGAACACGAAACAAAATAAGCGCGCCATATTGCAGAGCAACGAAGAACAGCAGGCGCGGAAGATCCTGTGCTATTGCAGACCCCATGGTTTCCATCTGTGCAAAATAACTGCTTGTTTTAAAGAGAAATGCGATGATATAGAAGGAAAAACCAACAAAAAACAGTTTTTTCTGCTCCCCAAAATATCTCTTCATGTCATATCCTCCATCTTTTTCAGTAACGTTTTATCAGCTTACGCGGGAACCGTTTCCCGCCTTTGGATTTCCTGCGGTGCTGCAGCCAAATCAATTTTCCGCCCGGATTTCCGAAGCTTTTGATGCATTCATTCATATAACGTTTGAACAAGACAGAGTGTTGAAAGAAAGACAGATTTTTTTTGCCTTCGATGGTCCTGCGCTTCTATACGGCCTGCGCAGGAAATGCGCAGACCTGGCTGAAATATAAAGCAGTAACAGTTCAGCCAGCTGAACTGTTACTGCATCCAGCCATTGAGAATCGCTTCGCGATGGGCTGGATGCCTGCAGGCGCTATGTTATCATACGGCCTGCGCAGTAAATGCGTAGACCTGGTTGAACTGTAATATAAAGCATTTCATTTCCAAAGAATCTCTTTTGCAACTCCTGTGTTTTGTGTTATAATCAGAACATATATGTACAGTTCAGAAAAAGCTGTGCCGCTGAATGCCTGTGACGGGCGGCGGGGCGGACGGCCGTAAGAACTGTGACTCTGAGATCAGAAGCGAAGAAAGGACAAAAAAAATGACGGTTGACAATACATTTATGATCAAGAAACTTCAGGCGATGAAGACTCTGTATGCGATTTACTCCCCGCTGACGAAAATGCCCTATATAGAATGTGACGAGGAGACGTTTGACGATGAGGTCCATCTGTTCAGCGATCTGGACATGGCGAAGAGTTACTGCCAGGAAATGGGGAAAAATAAGATCCACCTGGCGGTCCGGAAGCTGGAAGGGGAAAAAGTGATCCTCCAGTTTTACAATGAGCTGTTTCAGGACGGAGTGAACGCTGTGCTGTACCATGACGAGGTAAATAAAACCCGTATGGAACTCGGCAGGATCATTAAGCTGCCGGAAACGGAAAATATGCCGAATGCACCGGTGCGGAATCCGCTGCTCCAGCTGACCGCCGCATACTTTTTCCAGGAAGCCCGCCGTCCGGAAATGCCGAAAGACGATCCGGAACGGAACAGACATCTCCATGAACTGGAGGAAGAGATGCTGGTCAATATCGGCCGCTCCACACTGATCCTTCCGGTGATCGAGAAACCGGTGCAGGAAGGAGAAGAGAGCAAGGGAAAACAGCTGGGAGCCGTCGTGCTGAAAAACAACAAAAATGAGATCTTCCAGCCGGTATTTACGGATCTCACCGAGATCGTGCGGATGTACCCGAAAGCGATCCAGCAGTTTCGGGCGATGAACGTGCCGTTTGCGAAGCTGCCGGCCCAGGTGCTGAAAAATTCTCAGGGATTTGTCCTGAATCCCGCGGGATTTAACCTGATCCTGAACCGGGATCTTCTGAATATGATCGCGCAGAGATTTGTACCCCAGGAAGAATCAAAGGAAGAAAAGAAACCGGAATAATTTATGAAATGAAAAACTGTTACAAAAACTGCAGCAGTTCGCCGGTTGGACTGTTACAGAATATCTGAGACAGAAAGGAAGACGAAAAGGCTATATGAAGATAGAGAACTGTCCGGCATATGAACTGATCAAAGAAGAAGAGATCCGTGATATCCATGCGAAAGGATATCTGCTCCGCCATAAAAAAAGCGGCGCGCGGGTGCTCCTGATGGAAAATGACGACGAAAACAAAGTATTTAATATTGCATTCCGCACACCGCCGGCGAACAGCACCGGAGTGGCGCATATCCTGGAACACAGTGTCCTGGAAGGATCCCGGGAATTTCCGCTGAAGGATCCGTTTGTGGAACTGGTCAAAGGTTCCCTGAACACATTTCTCAACGCGATGACCTATCCGGATAAGACCATGTACCCGGTGGCGAGCTGTAATGATACGGACTTTAAGAACCTGATGCATGTTTATCTGGACGCAGTCTTTTATCCGAACATTTACGAGCGGAAGGAAATCTTTCTCCAGGAAGGATGGAGCTATCATCTGGAAAGCGAGGACGCGCCGATCACTTATAACGGCGTCGTGTACAATGAGATGAAGGGAGCGTTCTCCTCGGCGGACGAGGTGCTGGAACGGGAAACGTTTAACAGCCTGTTTCCGGATACTCCTTACGGCGTGGAATCCGGCGGAGATCCGTTCTGCATTCCCGATCTGACCTACGAGGAATTCCTGAATTTCCACAGAAAATATTATCATCCGTCTAACAGCTATATTTATCTGTATGGAAATATGAATATGGAAGAGTATCTGACATGGATGGATGAGAAGTATCTCAGCGCGTTTGACCGGATTTCCGTGGATTCCGAGATTCCGCTGCAGAAGCCGTTTGACGCTCCGAAGGAACTGAGGATCCCGTATCCTGTGCTGGAGGATGAGGAAGAAGAAGACAACACGTATCTCTCCTGCAACATGGTGACTGGGACGACGCTGGATGTGCGGCTGTCCCTGGCGTTCTCTATCCTGGAGTATGTTCTGCTGGATGCGCCGGGCGCTCCGGTGAAACAGGCGCTTCTTGACGCCCGGATCGGAAAGGATGTATACGGCTCTTATGAGGACGGGATCCTGCAGCCGTTCTTCTCGATCGTGGCGAAGAACGCGAAGGAGGAAAACCGGGAAGAATTTTTGTCGATCATCCGCAGTACGCTGGAAGAGATCGTGAAAAACGGGATCGATCAGAAAGCTGTGGAGGCCGGGATCAATTATTTTGAATTCCGGTTCCGCGAGGCGGACTACGGTTCTTTCCCGAAGGGACTGATCTACGGGATCGATCTGTTTGACAGCTGGCTGTACAGCGAGGATCAGCCGTGGAGCTACCTGAAACAGCTGGATATTTATGAAGAACTGAAGACACTGGCCGGTCAGGGATATTTTGAAAAACTGATACAGGATTATCTGCTGGATAACCCGCACTGCGCGATCGTGACTCTGTACCCGGAACCGGGTCTTGCGTCCCGGCGGGAAGAAGAGATCGCTGAGAAACTGGCGGACTATAAAGCGGGACTGAGCAGAGAAGAGATCCAGGAACTTGTACGTCAGACGGCAGAATTGAAAGCCTATCAGGAAGAAGAGGACAGTGAGGAAGCGAAAAAGAAGATTCCGCTTCTGAAACGTTCTGATATCCGAAAAGAATCTATCCGCCTGTACAACGAGGAACATCTGGTGGACGGGATCCAGGTGATTCACCATGATCTGTTTACCAACGGGATCGGTTATCTGACGCTGCTGTTTAACACGGAACGGGTACCTAACGAGCAGATCCCGTATATGGGAATCCTGAAGTCTGTCCTCGGGTATGTGGATACAAAGCATTACAGCTACGGAGAACTGTTCCACACGATCAACGCCAACAGCGGCGGGATCAGCTGCGGTCTGCAGGTATTCGCGAAGCCGGAGGAGGAGAAGGACTGTTACCGGATGTTCGGCGTGCGGGCGAAATACCTTTATCCGAAGACCGGATTTGTCTTTTCCATGATACAGGAAATCCTGACGACCTCGAACCTGAGAGACGAAAAACGGCTGTATGAGATCCTCGCAAGCCTGAAATCCCGGCTGCAGGAGAGTCTGGCGAGCGCGGGAAACTCCACGGCGGTGATGCGTGCATCTTCTTACGATTCTGCCATGTCCTGGTTCCAGGACCGCACAGCGGGCATCAGCTTCTACAAGCTGGTGGAAGACCTGGAAGCGCATTTTGATGAGAGGAAAGAAGAACTATTCCAGACACTGGAGGATCTGGTGAAAGAGATCTTCCGTCCGGAAAACCTGATGATCTCCTTTACGGCGGACGGAGAAGGTTTGAAGGAGCTGGAGCAGGAAGTGCCGAAGCTGAAAGAGCATCTGTACACAGGACCGGCGCCGTCCGGATCGATCAGCTATGATTTTGAGCAGAAGAACGAAGCCTTCTGCACATCCGGACAGGTACAGTATGTGGCGCTGTGCGGAAATTACAGAAAAGCCGGTTTTGCGTATACCGGCGCGCTGCGGATCCTGAAAGTGATCCTCAGCTATGACTATCTGTGGAACAACATCCGCGTGAAGGGCGGCGCTTACGGCTGCTCTGCGGGATTCCAGAGAAAAGGCGGCGTCTATTTTGCCTCTTACCGGGATCCGAATCTGTCCAGGACGCTGGAGGTTTACCGGAACTGTCCGGAATACATCCGGAAGTTTGACGCGGACGAGCGGGAGATGACAAAGTATATCATCGGAACCATCAGTGAACTGGATGTGCCGATGAATCCGTCGGCGAAGGGACAGGTTTCGATGAACGCCTGGTTTACAAAGATCACGGAGGCTGATTTCCAGAAGGAGCGCGACGAGGTGCTGAACGCGACGGCGGAAGACATCCGAAAGACGGCAGACCTGGTGGAAGCGGCGCTCTCTCAGAATAATCTCTGCGTGATCGGGAGCGAGGCGGCGATCCAGAAGGAGAAGCAACTCTTCGGCGCGATTGACAGGATCTGACAACAGTTAATTAGGAGAAAATGAAATGAAGGAACAGTATAAATCCGGATTTGTGGCGCTGATCGGCCGCCCCAATGTGGGGAAGTCCACGCTGATGAACCATCTGATCGGCCAGAAGATTGCGATCACATCCAAGAAACCTCAGACGACCAGGAACCGGATCCAGACGGTATATACCTGTGAGGAAGGCCAGATCGTATTTCTGGATACGCCGGGAATCCACAAGGCGAAAAACAAGCTTGGCGAATATATGGTCCATGTGGCGGAGCGGACGGCGCGGGATGTGGACGTGGTCCTGTGGCTGGTGGAGCCGACGACCTTTATCGGCGCCGGCGAGCGCCATATCGCGGAACAGCTTGAAAAGATCTCTGTGCCGGTGATCCTGGTGATCAACAAAGTGGACACGGTGAAAAAAGAGGAGATCCTGAAATTTATCGATACCTATCGGAAACTGTACGATTTCGATGAGATCATCCCCTGCTCTGCGCTGAGAGGGATCAACACAGAGGATATCATTTCCTGTATTTTCAAGTACCTGCCTTACGGTCCACAGTTTTACGATGAGGATACGGTCACCGATCAGCCGATGCGCCAGATTGTCGCGGAGATCATCCGGGAGAAGGCTCTGCACGCCCTGGACGAGGAGATCCCCCATGGGATTGCGGTGGTCATCGATTCGATGAAAGAGCGCGGAAACGGAAAGATCACCGACATTGACGCCACGATTATCTGCGAGCGGGATTCCCACAAGGGGATCATCATCGGAAAGCAGGGAGCGATGCTGAAAAAAATCGGCAGCAATGCCCGCTATGAGATCGAACACCTTCTGGAACAGAAGGTCAACCTGAAACTTTGGGTAAAGGTGAAAAAAGACTGGCGGGACAGTGATTTTCTGATCAAGAATTTCGGTTATGACGCAAAGAAGCTGGACGAATAGATCCGGCAGAGGCTTCCGGCGGGATGTGCACGTACAGTTTCGTCCGGATACGAAAAGAGGAAGGAGAGGAGGCGAATGAGATGGGAGAAACGATGCAGGTCACAGGGATGGTCCTGTCCGCAATGCCGATCGGGGAATATGACCGGCGTCTGGTGCTTCTGACCCGGGAGAGGGGAAAGATCACGGCTTTTGCCCGCGGCGCCAGAAGGATGAACAGTCCGTTGATGGCGGCTTCCAATACATTTGCCTTCGGAACATTTACGGTCTATGAGGGCAGAAACAGTTTCAGTCTTCAGCAGGCGTCTATACGGGAATATTTTACAGGCCTGGCTGCGATGCAGCCAGGCGTTTACTATGGTTTTTATTTTATGGAACTGGCGGACTATTACGGCCGGGAGGAGAGCGACGAGACGCAGATGCTGAATCTTTTGTATGTTTCGCTCAAGACGCTGATGAAGAACCGGATTTCCCCGAGACTGATCCGGCGGATTTTTGAACTGAAGGCGATGGTGCTTAACGGAGAATATCCGGATATGTTTGCCTGTGCCGGATGCGGGGCGACAGAGCATCTGAATGTATTTTCCTGGAGACGCGACGGAATGCTCTGTGAAAAATGTGCGTCCGGTGAGAAGGGCGGACAGATCCTGTCGGACTCCGCGGTCTACACCTGCAGGTATGTGATTGCGTCTCCGATCGAAAAGCTGTATACTTTTACAGTGACAGAGGAAGTGCTGAGAGAACTGGAACATCTTCTGAATGTTCTGTCCGGGCGGTATATGGACAGAAAGATGAAGAGTCTTCAGATCCTGGAGATGGTGTCCGGCGGCACGTGATCATTCCATTACTGACGACGAAGCGAAAGGAGCGGTGTATGAAGGGAAAAAGACGGTGGCTGCCCGTGCTTGCCGCGGCGGTTGTGATCGTGGCTGCGGGAGGCGGGATCGCCTGGGCGCTGGCCGGAAGGAACAGCAGGACCGCAGCGGAAACGCTGGAAGCATACATAGAGGCGCTGAATCACGGAGAGTATGAAGCCATGTATCAGATGCTCGACGAGGAGAGCAGGAAAGAGACGGACGAGGAAACCTTCACAGAGAGAAACGGAAATATTTACGAGGGGATCGAAGCTGAAAATATCACGGTGGAGATCCTCGAAGAGGGAAAAGAGAACAAGACCAGCGGACGGACGACGCAGCGCCTGACTTACCAGATGTCCATGGATACGATAGCAGGCGAGCTGTCCTTCCGACAGACGGCGGTCTTTCACAGAGACGGCCGGGAGGATTATCTGCTGTCGTGGGATGACAGCCTGATCTTCCCCGATCTTCAGTCTACAGACCGGGTGAGAGTGGAGACTCTGCATGCCCAGAGAGGCAGTATTTACGACCGGAATGGAATCCTTCTGGCAGGGCAGGGCGTCGCCTCCTCTGTAGGACTGGTGCCGGGCAAGATGAGCGAAGATCCGGCGGAAGATCTGCAGAAACTGGCGGAACTTCTGGATACGACGGTGGAAACCATCGAAAACCGGTTATCTGCGTCCTGGGTACAGGAAGACTCCTTTGTGCCGATCCGCGAGATCAAAAAGAGCGGTCTCGACATGGAAGTCCTCGGAAAGGCTTCCCTGAATCAGCCGTCGGAAGACTCCCTGGAAGGCCAGCTTCTTGCGATCCCAGGCGTGATGATCACGGACGTGTCGGAGCGTGTATATCCGCTCAGGGAGGCTGCTGCCCATCTGATCGGATATGTGCAGAATATTACGGCGGAGGAACTGGAAGAACACGAGGGAGAGGGCTACACTGCCGACAGTGTGCTGGGAAAGAGCGGTGTGGAAAGTCTCTATGAAGAGGAACTGAGAGGTACTTCCGGTTGCCAGATCATGATCGTTGATGAGGACGGGGCGGATAAGGAACTGGTGCTGCGCAAAGAGGCGGTGGACGGAACGGATATCACCCTGACGGTGGACGCGGATCTGCAACGAAAGCTGTATGAACAGTATCAGGACGATCAGAGCGTTTCCGTGGCGATGAACCCGAAGACAGGGGAAGTGCTGGCACTGGTGAGCACACCGTCTTACGACAATAATCTGTTCCTGTTGGGAATGTCGGAAAATACCTGGAACAGTCTCAGTGAGGATGAGGCGCAGCCGATGCTGAACCGGTTCCGCGCGGCGTTTGTTCCCGGCTCCTCCTTCAAGCCGGTGATTGCCGGGATCGGGATCACTGTCGGCGTTCTGGATCCGGAGGAGGATTTCGGGGCTGCAGGGACCAGCTGGCAGAAAGACGAGAGCTGGGGCAGCTATTACGTGACGACACTTCACGCGACAAATCCGGCGAATCTTGAAAACGCCATGGTCCTTTCCGACAACATTTATTTCGCCCGCGCTGCGCTAAAAATCGGACAGGACACGCTGACAGAGCAGATGGACCGGCTGGGATTCAACGAGAGGGTGCCGTTCGACATCTGGACGACAGAGTCGTCTTACGCCAATGAGGAAGGCGAGTGGTCCGAGATCCAGCTGGCGGACACCGGTTACGGGCAGGGGCAGCTGCTGGTAAATCCCCTGCACCTTGCGGCGATCTACACTGCTTTCGCCAACGGCGGGGATATGATACAGCCGTACCTTCGTGTGACGGAAGATCAGCAGCCGGCCGTCTGGGTGGAACAGGCGTTCTCGGAGGAAGCTGCGGAGACGGTGAAAAACGATATGATCCAGGTGATCGAGGATCCGGAGGGGACGGCCCACGGATGCCGGATCGAGGGCGTTACACTGGCAGGGAAGACGGGTACTGCTGAGATCAAGGACAGTCAGGAGGATACCAGCGGCACGGAGCTGGGATGGCTTGGCATTCTGACGCCGGACAACGGAGAACAGGATGCATTCCTGCTGATGACGATGGTGGAAGACGTCAAAGACCGCGGCGGAAGCGGTTATGTAGTCTCGAAGACGATGGAGATCCTGCCGGAGCTGCTGGCGGAGTGATCCGAATACAGAAGATATGAGAGGAAAGAACATGAAGAAATGGATTGTGGCGCTGGTGTGTGCGATCGCCGCAGGAGCTGCGGCAGGCGGGATCGCCACGTGGGCGGTAAAGGAGGAAAAAACAGAGGCTCTGGAGCGAAGCGGATGTAATCTGGTGATCGGCAATGATTCCGAGGCTACGATTTATGCGATCAATGTCAGCTATCAGAAAGACAGAGAACTGCAGGAAGCAGGGATCAGCCAGTATATGAACCGGGGAACGGAAGCCTTTTTCTCAGTAGATCCTCCGGAAGACGAGGACTGCGTGGTGACCATCCAGCTGGGCAGTCATCAGGTTGTGACTGCCCGGCTGGGAGAAGAATTTGAGCAGGATGAGATGAATATTTACTGGCTGACCGGCGGCGGAGACGCGGAGTATACTCTCGAATACCGGGAAGATTAGAGAAGGTTTTACATAGTACTTCGGCGATTTGTCCGTAAATTACCGTATGCGAACGCCTTAAAACTGTCTCTTCTCCGCTTTCCTGAACTGAAACAGGGTGAGCGCCATCCAGAGTATGATACACAGCGCTGTGATGACTAAGAAGATCTGAATTGTCCCGGAGACGGAATCCAAAGGGTAAAACCAGAAAAAAACGTCAATGACGGCGCTGTAGATCGTGGACACTGTGCGGACATAGAGCATTTGCCTGGAATATTCAGGAAGATCGTGGGCCGCGGCGATGGACGCCAGGTTCGTAAAAAAATGAGATTTCCATTTTTGTTTAAACCTCCATATCGTCCAGCATTTTCCGCAGTTTTTTCCGTTCTTCTTCGGAGATCTTCGACTCCTTCAGAAAGGCAGTGATCAGGTCTCCGGCCGCGCCCTTATACACCTTTCGGAGCAGGGAAGAGCGCTCCGCTTTGGCGCAGATTTCCCGGCTGACCGCGAAAGAGTAGCGGTGAGGCAAAGATGTTTTGTCAATACGGACCATTCCTTTTTTCTCCATCCGGGTGAGATACGTATAAACCGTATTCTGTCTCCAGCCCATCGATTCGGCGAGCCGTTCGGAAATTTCCCCGAGAGTACAGGAATCCCGCTCCCACAAAACTTCCATCACAGCCCACTCGGCATCCGATAAAGTATTCATAAAAAATCCTCCCTACAACTGTAGTTTTCTGATTTCATACTACACCTGTAGGGAGGATCTGTCAAGACCGTATGTTAAATGCCAAGCGCCTCCAGTTTTTTCTTTGCATCTTCATAGCCGAAAAACTGGATCGGATGGATCCCGAAGGCGGCGGCTCCATCCACATTTTCCTTCAGATCGTCGATAAACACTGTGTGTTCCGGCACCAGACGGAACAGCTCAATCAGTTTCCGGTAAATCCGAGGTTCCGGCTTCACCATCTGATAGCGGTAAGAAAACAGAGTACCGTCCATCAGCGGAAGAAATTTCATTTTGTCTTTCGTCTTCTCAAAAAGAAATTCCGAATAATTTGAGAGGATCAGGACCCGACATCCCTTTTCCTTCAGAGACTGTACCCAGTCCACCGAATAAGGAAACAGATGAATACAGTTTTCACAGCTACCAAATGCCAGCCGGATCTCTTTTTCGTATTCAGGAGCCGTGCGGATAAAAGCCGCAAGCGCTTCCGTCTCCGTCATCGTCCCCTCGTCCAGACGCCTCCAGACAGGATTCCGGAAGACTGCCTTTACCACCGCATCCTTTGTCTCCTGGGAAAAGCCGAGAGAATCGAGATGATCCAGATAGTTCCAGTCCACCAGGACATTTCCAACATCAAATACAACCGTATCAATCATAAAAACTTACCGCTCCTTTCTATTATTTTCGTCTTCTCTGTCCCTGTCGACGCCTCTGCCGCGTAGCACTTTGGCCACAAGCATCATGATGTAAATAAACACAGGGACCACGATCGCACAGAACAGGCAGGCGCTCAGCGCCTGTTCTGCCCACGGCGCATCGATAAACGCAAAAATCATAGCTGCCACCGCGAAGCCCAGCAAAATCACGATCGCCGCGGCCGCTCCAATTCGTTTCCACTTCATTGCAGATCTTCAATCCTTTCTTTCCGTACATGATTAACCGTCCCGCCGGCTGAATGATTCCGGTACGTATTCCGTTTCGCCGGTCATTGTTCAGTGTTTTTCAAACACATAATGAGACAAGCGGCAAAAGGCCATGAATTTCATGTTTGCATGACAAGCATGACGTTTTGCCTCTGACATTACACATAATTACTCTATCACAAATTTCTCTTCAGTTCCACATTTTTCCCGCTGAGTTCAATGCGGTTACAGTTCAGCCAGGTCTGCGCATTTACTGTGCAGGAAATGCTTATAAAATGCACTCTAAAATTTTAGAAAAAATTTATTGGCAGAACATTGAATTTCCGGCATAAAAGAGATACAGTATTAGGTATAATAAAACGAAGGATGTGTAGACAATTATGAACAAACTCAGAGACTGGCTGTCAAATTTTATGTATGGCCGATATGGCATGGACCCGTTGGGGAATTTCTCCCTCTGGGCAGCGATCATACTTATGATTATCGGATTGTTCACAGGTAGCAGTCTGATTTATTTTCTGTCAATCGTACTTCTGATCTGGTGCTATTTCCGGGTGTTTTCCAGAAATCAGTCCAAACGCCTGGCAGAGAACGATAAATTTATGGAGATCAAAGACCGGATCGTCGGGGTGTTCCGCGGCGGATCACGGACCCGTAAAGATAAAAATTATGCGTATTTCCGCTGCCCTCACTGCCGGCAGAAGGTTCGGGTACCCAAGGGAAAAGGAACGATTGAGATCCGCTGCCCGAAATGTAATACGAAATTTATCAAACGTACCTGAAAGGGATTGAACACCGCATGTTTGGATATGTTACGGTCAGAAAAGAAGACCTGAAGATCAAAGACTATGAAAAATACCACGCCTATTATTGCGGAGTCTGTCAGGATTTAAAAGATTCCTACGGCCTGAAAGGCCAGGCGACTCTTACATATGATATGACGTTTCTCGCGATTCTTCTGACAGGATTGTACGAGGATAAAACGGTCCGGGAGGAGCACCGCTGTATCGTGCATCCCGGTAGAAAGCATGTATGCCTGCGCAATGAGTTTACCCGTTACGCGGCGGATATGAATGTTCTGCTTACTTATTATAATCTGTTGGATGACTGGCAGGATGAGAAGAATCATGCGGCGTTGGTGGGTGCCAAGGCGCTTCGGGGATCTTTTCTGAAGGTTGCGGAGAAATACCCGCGCCAGACACAGGCGGTAAAAAATTATCTGAAAAAAATCCATATTTGTGAAGCGGAGAATTCCAGAAATCTGGACCAGGCTGCCGGATATACTGGAGAGGTGCTGGCTGAGATTTATCAGCTGCGGAATGATATCTGGAAGGAAGAACTTGGACAGCTGGGATTTTATATCGGTAAATTTATTTATCTGATGGATGCTTACGAAGATGTGGAAAAAGACAAAAAGACGGGAAATTATAATCCTCTGATTTTTCTTCAGGAGACAGAAGGGTTTGAGGACATCGTGGAGAAGATCCTGCTGATGATGACGGCAGAGGCCTCCCGGGCGTTTGAAAAACTTCCAATACTGGAAAATGTGGACATTTTGCGAAATATATTGTATGCTGGTATCTGGACAAAATATGAAATGCTCAAACGCAAACGCGAAAGTGAAGATGAGGAGAAGAAACATTGATGACAGATCCATATCAGGTGCTGGGAGTATCCCGGGACGCGAGTACGGAGGAAATAAAAAAGGCCTATCGTAAGCTGAGCCGGAAATATCATCCCGACGCCAATATCAATAATCCGAATAAAGCAGAAGCAGAAGAAAAATTCAAGCAGGTTCAGCAGGCATATAAGCAGATCATGGATGAGAAGGAAAACGGTACCTCCTCTTATGGCTCTCAGGGCGGCGGGGCTTACGGAAACAGATATGGCGGCGCCTACGGCAGCGGCGGATATCAGGGAAATTACGGCGGCGCTCAGAGCGGAAGCAGTGAGGACGCGGAACTTCATGCGGCGGCAAACTTTTTGAATAATATGAGATATCAGGAAGCGATGCGCGTCCTGAACAATATTTCCCGGCACAATGCTCAGTGGTATTATCTCCATGCGGTTGCCAATGCAGGTCTGGGGAATAATATCAGTGCGGTGCAGGATGCTCAGACGGCGGTAAATATGGAGCCGAACAATATGCAGTACCGTCAGCTGCTCTCCCAGCTGCAGGGAGGAGGGCAGTGGTATACGGATATGGGGGAAGGCTATGGATATGAACGTACCGGAACCGATATGGGAAAGTGGTGCTGTGAATGTCTTGCAATCAATGCGCTCTGTAATTGCTGCTGCTATGGCGGCAGGGGATTTTACTGCTGCTGACTGGAGAGCATATAAAATTTTCAAAAACTGAATAAAAGATAACGGGGAGGGCATAATAGAGAATGTCCCCTGGATCCCCCTCCAGGGACATTTCACCAAAGATAACTTTGAAATACTTATCCTCCCCTTTTAAGAGGGCTGCCGGAAGTTTCCGGCAGCCCTCTCTTTTCGATTTTTTCAGTTTTCAGGTAACTGTTCCGCTATCTGAACAGTTACATTTCCGTCTTTCTGATGATCAGGCTTCGTTGACAGGATAACACAGTCCGAAGCCGGAACGGTAATAATTGCCGTCCGCGTCACAGTACGCGTAGCTTCCGCCTTTGACTTTGGACAGGATTGCCGGATCAATATACTTATCTTTGTCATATCCCGGAACATCGTTCGGGGATGCGCAGACTTCCCGGATCACTCCGTCGATCTCTTTTTCTGTGATCGCGATGACGTCGGTGGAGGACACCATAGTCAGACTCATTTTTCCGGTCGGATTATATTCTCCGGAGAGTACGTCCATCTGGGATCCCAGCGCATTGTTCATCGCAACCGGAGAAACCGTGTACTGGAAAGTAAGTCCGTCTACATATGGTTCCAGTCTGTCCAGGATCCACGGGTTATTGACTACACAGGTAGCGATGACTTTGCCGCCGGCAGCATGTACTGTTTCCGCAAGCTCAGGGATCTGTCCTACGCCGCGCAGGGTGTATACCGGAATCTGTCTGCCGGTTTTCCTCTGGCTCTTATTGACTTCGCGTTCGTCGATCAGTTCGCCGTCGACCAGCTCCAGAACGGGCATCGCTGACTGGAGGAACACGATATTGTTCTGTTTCGGCCATACGTGAAGGTATGCATAGTCGCACGCTTCCGGGGTGTCCACGACCTGATATCCTCTTGCGGTGAACATTTCCGCGATTTGTTTCCGCAGAGATTCATTGTTGGAATCGCCTGCAACGCCCGCGCCCATGGACTGTGCCAGCGCTGCGCCCGCGTCATCGCCGGAAAATACAGCGATATACACTTTTTTCCCTTTTTCCATTGGCAGTACGCCGTCATGGTTCTTTGCCAGGACTACTTCTTTCTGGCAGGCTTTATAGGCAGCTTTTTTCGCGTTCTCGAAATTTTCGGAACGGACACGGTCTGCGTCGTCCGGATCCAGATAAGGGTTGTCCACACGTTTCTGTTTGAACAGGCTCAGCAGACGGCGGTAATTCGCACGGTCCAGATCCTCTTTGGGCAGATATCCCTGTTCCACGGCCGCGACGATGTTTTCCGAGTCAGAGTTTCCGCCGATGACATCAGTGCCGGCGGAAATTGCTTTCGCGTAACGCTCCGGCAGGGAGAGGTCTTCCACCCCGTAAATCTGTACGGTGGTGATGCCGGAATCGGAATTCACATAACCGTCAAAGCCCATGACGTCCCTGGCCAGATCCGTGATCAGCTCCTTGGAATAAGCAGACGGAACCTCTTCTGCGGAGGTCAGTTTTCCTCTGTAGTACTGAGGAGTGCTGCGTCCGTCGGTGCTGATACGGGAATAGTCGGGCATGATCGCAGATGCTTTTTTGTCAAAAGCCGCCTGGAATGGCGGAAGGTGGTATTTCTCCATGGAACCGGGAGTGGGGTAAAGTCTCCACTGTCCGATCGGCAGATGCGGTTCGAAGCCATTCTCGGCAGGACCGTCGCCGGGGAAGTGTTTTACGGTCAGCACGACGGAGCCTTCATTCAGGCCGTCGGAGCCGTTCTGGTAACCTTCGACGAGAGCTTTTGTGATTCCGGCAGTGATTTCGGGGCGTTCGCCGTAGGTTCCGCTGTTCCGCGGCCAGCGGGGATCGGTAGACACGTCGACCTGCGGGCCGTACATGATGTTCAGACCGCAGGCTTTCATCATTTTCCGGTCCGTGTCCGCCATCTCATAGACCAGATCAAAATTTCCGTCGCCCAGGCATGCTGCGCCCATTCCGAGAAAATCAGGATAACCTATGTTGATGGGGTTGGTGTGCAAAGAGTAAGGGATCGCCACGCCGCCCTGGCAGGCTTCATACTCCAGCATCTGTGTTCCGATATTGTGGTACAGAGCGGTCACGCCTGCCTCTGCGTTCATCTCGCCGCGGTATACGCCGGCAGTCAGCTTTTTCTCCAGTACGTCCGAGTCGTCGCAGCGCATGGAGATACCCGGCAGCGGGGAGGTGGGTTCCGGTTCTTCCGGATCGTACCGTTTGAAAATTTTGCCCGGAACAATGTTGCCGTTCTCATCTTTGGCTCCTTCCCGCGTGAAAGAAAGAGGGGTGTTCCAAAGCGTGTTCAGAACCAGACCAGCCTGCTGGTTCAGCGTCAGATGCGCTACCATATCTCTGGCACGGGTTTCGTCATCGTTGCGCCAGTCCTCATAGGGGGACAGGACGCCATCGTTGTCCATGTCTTTGAAAAACAGGCCGTCTTTTACAATGACGCCGCAGGTGGTGACTCCGATGGTGGGACCGCCGGGATTGTGGAACAGTACGGGTTCCAGATAGAAATCGTCGATGTTTTCGCCTTCTTCCAGCTGGTAGGGCGCGGGGATGTAACCGTCGCGCGGAGGGGAATTCAGATAGTCGTCTAATACAATTTTTTTCATGTGATTCTCCTTTTCTGTGATATATTCTACTATAACACAATTTTCTTTTTAAAACAATAAGCGGACGGCCCCGGCCATGCCCTGTGCGTGTGCGCCGGGCCTTCCGGACGTTAAGTG
>ERZ1090868.553-NODE-553-length-20872-cov-9.520104_pt1 | contig 20872 bp, 17 predicted proteins | sample MGYA00478475_ERZ1090868 | MGnify/ENA primary metagenome ERZ1090868 (study PRJEB33644, sample SAMEA5815747) | chicken gut metagenome | biome: Chicken; feature: Gastrointestinal Tract; material: Caecum | place: Ireland | collected 2019-01-01 | study: A study of the...
CACTTATGCGATCGTCGGCAGCGTCAGATGTGTATAAGAGACAGGTCTGTGATATTTTTTGCAAAGCGCAAAACGCCTTTTTCTTTTTGATATTTTTTATTTTTTCTTTATATATTACAAATAATATAGTTTCAACAGGATTGCGTGGAAAACTGAAATGTGATATACTGGGTTTTATATATGGACAGTTTATCTTTTCAACAAAATGTCGGGAGTTGTTAGGAACGCATGAATTCATTTGACGAGGTTTTTGCCGCAGTAAAAGAGTACTGCAAAGAGCGCGTCGTCGGCGCGACTTACGATTTATTTATCGGGGATATTGAACCCATTTCGTTTGACGGAAACAGCGCCGAGCTTTCGGTGCGCAGCGAGTTTGTAAAAAATACGCTGGAAAACCGCTATTTAAAACTTTTAAAAGAAGGTTTTCAGGCCATTTTGGGTTTTGAGCCCGAAATTCACCTGATTGTGCCCGTCAGCGAGCCGACGCCCGCTCCCGCGGCTGCGGCGGCAACCGACAACGGCGGCAGCTATCCCTTTACCTTTGAAAACTTCATTGTCGGTTCTACCAATAAATTTGCCAATGCGGCAGCCCAGGCGGTTGCCGCGAATCCTTCGGGCGCTTACAACCCGCTGTTCATCTGGGGCGGCTCCGGCCTTGGCAAAACGCACCTTTTGAGCGCCATCCAGGTGGAAATCCGAAAAAATCATCCCGATTTTAATATTGTTTATGTCGACGGCGAAAAATTTACGAACGAAATTATCAGCGCCATCCACGACAACACCACCGCGCAGTTCCACAACAAATACCGCGCGGCAGATGTTCTTTTGGTGGACGATATTCAGTTCATCGGCGGCAAGGAATCAACGCAGGAAGAATTTTTCCACACCTTCAATACGCTGTACAACGCCGACAAGCAGATCGTGCTTGCGTCCGACCGCACGCCGCGTGAAATTAAAAGCTTGGAAGAGCGCCTGCGCACCCGCTTTGAAATGGGCCTGATTGCAGACATTCAGCCGCCTGATTTTGAAATGCGTGTGGCGATTATCCGCCGCAAGGCCGATTTGCTGAATTTGGAAATGCCGGACGAAGTGGCTGAATTTATTGCCAACCGCTTAAAAAACAACATTCGTCAGTTAGAGGGCGCGGTAAAGAAGCTGGCGGCTTACCGGCAGCTGGAGGGCATTCAGCCCGTTTTAGGCGCTGCACAAAACGCCATTAAAGATATTTTAAGCGAAGACCAGCCCGCACCCGTCACCGTAGAGAAAATTCTGGGCGAAGTAGCCCGCACCTATAACACAAGCCCCGACGTTCTGCGCGGATTGACCCGAAAGGCCAATATCTCCAGCGCTCGCCAGGTGAGCATGTTCATCGTGCGCGAAATTACCGGAATGAGCATGGAGGAAATCGGGCGCGAATTTTCCGGACGCGATCACTCCACCGTCGTTTATTCCATCAACGCCATTCAAAAGCGTTTGGACACCGACACGCGGTTAAAGGAAACCGTTGAGGACATCATTAAAAATGTACGCACTTGACGGACAGCAGTATTACAAAGCGTAATAACGAGCCCGGAGCGTTTTCCACTTTTTCTTCAACAGTTAACAAGTTTTTTCCACAGAGCGTGTGGAAAGTCTGCGAGGGGAAAAAGTTTCCACAAATTTTCAAAATGTTTTTCGGCGTGGAAAAACAGTGGAAAACCGCAGAAATAAAGGGCTTGTCCCTGTTTTCCACATTTCCACAGCCCCTACTAACACTACTACACTGAAAACTTTCTTTTACTGTTTTTTCAGTTTTCTGCACTTTTTTCACGCAATGCTCATTTAGAAACGAGGAAAGCCAATATGAAGTTTACTTGCAGCCGTTCTCTTTTAGCCGAAGCAATCAGCGGCGTATCAAAAGCCGTTTCTCCACGAAGCGGACAGCCGATTTTAGAAGGAATTTTATTCCAAGCCGAAGGATTTTCCCTCACACTGACCGGCTATGACTGCTCGATGGCGATCATCACGCAATTAGAAGCCAATATTTTAGAGCCCGGCGAAGCCGTTTTGCACGCAAAATTGCTCGGCGACATGGTGCGCCGGCTTTCCACAGAGGAAGTGGAAATCTGCGTGACCGAAAACGGAACCGCCACCATTAAAAGCGGCATCACGGAATTCAACATCCACGCCATGCCCGTGACCGACTATCCCGAACTGCCGATCCCTTCCGCGGAACCGACCCTCGACCTTTCCGCCGCGGAATTAAAGGAGATTGTGGAAACAACGCTTTATGCCGTTTCGCTGGATGAAACAAAACCGGCGCACACGGGTGAATTGTTTGAAATTACCCCCGACGCGCTCCGCGTTGTCGCATTGGACGGCTACCGTTTGGCGATTGTGGAAAAAAAGGTTGCTGCACAAAAGGAAATTTCCATCATCGTTCCGGGCAAAACTTTGTCCGATGTCATTAAATTGTTCGGCGACAGCGATGATACTGTGCACATTTCTGCCGACCGTCGCTTTGTTGTGTTCGCCAATGAGCACTATAAAGTGTTCAGCCGCCTGCTTGAGGGACAATTTTTGGACTACAAGCGCGTGATTCCCGCTGCCGGAAGCACGCGCGTAGTGGTAGATGTGCGCGATTTTATTGACGTAATTGAACGCGCCAGCCTGATTATTACCGAACGCGCAAAAAATCCGCTTCGGGTTTTGTTTGATCAAACCATTACCGTGCGATGCCAGACAGGCCTTGGCGCTGTGGTGGATGAATTGCCCGCATCGATTGAAGGCGAACCGGTGGAGGTTGGTTTCAACAATCGTTATCTGCTTGATGCGCTGCGCAACTCGCGCTGTGATAAGGTGGCAATGGAAATCAGCGGCCCGCTCTCTCCGGTTAAAGTAATGCCCGTGGACGGCGAACAGTTCTTGTTCTTGGTGCTGCCGATTCGTTTTAAAAACGACTGAGAGGGACTTTATGAATATTGCGATTCAAACGGAATTCATCAAGCTGGACGCTCTTTTGAAGTTTGCCGGCGTGTGTGAAACGGGCGGCGAAGCCAAAGCGGCGGTGCAGGACGGACAGGTGTTTGTGAACGGAGAACGCTGCACCATGCGCGGAAAAAAGATTCGTCCCGGTGACAGAGTGCAGCTGGGCGATGTATGCATCGAGGTGTGCGGCGCGTGAGGCTGACAAAGCTGGAAGCAGCCGATTACCGAAACATTGCGCACGCGGTACTGGAGCCGGGGCCCGAACTCACCGTGATATGCGGCGAAAACGGGCAGGGAAAAACAAATTTACTCGAGGCCGTTTGGCTTTTGACCGGCTCGAAAAGTTTTCGCGGCGCGAAAGACGCGGAACTGATCGGTCAGCATGCGCCTTTGGCGCGTTTGCAGGGTGAAACCGAGAGCGCGGGGATGAAAAAGCAAATCCGCATCACGGTTGCAAACGCCCAGCCCGGCATGAAAAAAGGGCGCACTGCGCAGGTGAACGGCGTGGATTATGGCCGTGCGACTGCCATTGCGGGAATTTTCACGGCGGTGGTGTTCGAGCCGGGTCATTTGACTCTCGTAAAGGGAAGCCCCGAGGGGAGAAGGCGCTTCATTGATGCTGCCTTGTGTCAGCTTTATCCCGGCTATTTAAGCGTATTTCGGCGCTATTATCGACAGCTCACTCAAAAAAACGCGCTGCTCAAGCTGTATCATAAGACAGAGGGGGCTGCTGCGCTTTTGGAGGTTTTTGATGAGGAGCTTGCGCGGCTGGGCGAGGAAATTATGCGGCGCCGGCAGGAGTATCTCGGCGTGATCTGTCCGGAAATTTACCGCACTTATCACGATATTTCCGGCGGACGCGAAACGCTGTCGGTGCAGTATCGGCCTACTTGTGAGCCGGGCGCGCTGCTGGAAACACTGCGGCAAAGCCGCAGGCGTGACGTGGCGGCGGGTTTTTGCACGGTGGGGCCGCACCGCGAGGATTTTGAGCTTTCTTTGGACGAGCGTCCGGCTAAAATTTACGCAAGCCAAGGCCAGCAGCGCAGCATTGTGCTGTCGATGAAGCTGGCGGAAGCGGCGGGCACGCGCGAAATTACGGGCGAGCATCCTGTCATGCTGCTGGACGACGTGCTTTCCGAGCTGGACGAGCACCGGCAGCGCTATCTGCTCAGCCGCATGGAGCATCGGCAGACCATCGTCACGGCTTGCGATACGGCGGCTTTTGCCCGAACGGACGGCCGCATTTACCGCATGCACGGCGGCGTGCTGACCGAAGCATAACGCTTGTGCGCTCAGAGCGGACAGTTTTTGAATAATGATACAAAGAAAATGCAAGCCGGAACTTGCTGTTTGAGGGGTACGCGCCGGGTGATTGGCCCGGCGGTGGGCAAAAGCGGCTTGCAGGATGGGAGGCGGCGCGCATGTACCTGCATTTGGGGCAGGAAGTTGTGATACACACCAAAGAAATTGTCGGGATTTTTGATCTCGACACCGCGACGCTCTCCGCACATACACGCGATTACCTGGCGCGCGCGGAAAAAAGCGGGCGCGTTATCAATGTTTCGCCCGAACTGCCCAAAAGCTTTATTGTGACGGGCGGAGAAAACGGGCGCGTTTATATCAGTCAAATTAGTGCCGCAACACTGCTCAAACGCAGTGCGGCGGCGTTCGAGGCGTGAGGCACACGCCATTCAAACGAAAAGGGTGCGTTTTGCAAAAGCCGTTTGCGAATACACAAGGCTTTGCAAAAACGCCCTGAGCAACATGGATTCGAGGTAGTAAGATGTCGGAACAAAATCAGCAGTATGACGGCAGTCAAATTCAAGTGTTGGAGGGCCTGGAGGCGGTGCGCAAGCGCCCGGGCATGTACATCGGCTCCACCGGGCCGCGCGGCCTGCACCATCTGGTGTATGAAATTGTCGACAACGCCATTGACGAGGCGCTGGCGGGCTTTTGCGACCACATTGAAGTATCCATCCTGCCGGACAACGTCATTCGCGTAGTAGACAACGGACGCGGCATTCCCGTGGACATTCAGCCGAAGCTCGGCATTCCGGCCGTGACGGTGGTATACACCATCCTGCACGCAGGCGGCAAGTTCGGCGGCGAAAACTCGGGCTATAAAGTGTCCGGCGGCCTGCACGGCGTAGGCGCTTCGGTGGTAAACGCGCTGTCCGAGTGGCTGGTGGTTGAAGTGCGCCGCGAGGGAAAAGCCTACCGCCAAAGCTTCCGCCGCGGCGTAGAGGAGGCGCCGCTCGAGTGTCTTGGCGCAACCGACTTGCCCACCGGCACGACGGTTACCTTTAAGCCTGACCCGGAAATGTTCGAAGTGCTGGAGTACGACTATGACATTTTGAACCGCCGTCTGCGCGAAGAAGCGTTCTTAAACGCCGGCGTTCGCATTACGCTGACGGACGCGCGCCCCGGCCATGAAACCGAAAACGGCGATCCGCGCCACGAAAGCATGTGCTATGAGGGCGGCATCCGAAGCTTTGTCGAATATATTCACCGCCAGAATAAGCTGGAAACGCTGCATCCTTCTGTGATTTACCTGAAAGGACAGGCGGGCGACTCCATTGCTGAGGTGGCTTTGCAGTACAACGACAGCTTTAACGAGCGCCTTTTGTCTTTTGCCAACAACGTGGAAACGCCCGACGGCGGCACCCACGAGGAGGGCTTTAAAACTGCGCTTACGCGCGTCTTTAACGATTTCGGCCGCGAAAAGGGCTATATCAAAGAAAAAGACGACAACCTTTCCGGTTCGGACGTGCGCGAGGGCTTGACGGCGGTCATCAGCGTAAAGCTGACGGAAGCACAGTTTGAAGGCCAGACGAAGGCGAAGCTGGGCAACACGGAAATCCGCGGCCTGGTTTCCGGCATGGTGTACGACAAGCTGAAAGAATTTTTTGAAGAAAACCCGGCGGTTGCCAAAGCCGTTTATGAAAAAGCGATGCAGGCCGCGCGCGCCCGTGAAGCGGCGAAGCGCGCCCGCGAGCTGGTGCGCCGCAAGTCGGCGCTGGAAACGAACCGCATGCCCGGCAAGCTGGCCGACTGCCGTGAAAAAGACCCCGGCAAAACCGAGCTGTACATCGTCGAGGGTGATTCCGCAGGCGGTTCGGCGAAGATGGGACGCGACTCTGCCATTCAGGCCATTTTGCCGCTGTGGGGCAAAATGCTGAACGTGGAAAAGGCGCGCATTGACAAAGTGTACGGAAACGACAAGCTCACCCCGGTGGTGACGGCGCTCGGCTGCGGCATCGGCGATGAGTTTGACCTGTCGAAGCTGCGCTATCACAAAGTGTTCATCATGGCCGATGCCGACGTGGACGGAAGCCATATCTGCACCTTGCTTTTGACGTTCTTCTTCCGCTTTATGCGTCCGCTGGTCGAAAACGGCCATGTGTATATTGCACAGCCGCCCCTCTTTAAGATTCAAAAGGGCAAACAGGTGAAGTATGCCTATAACGACGCGGAAATGAGCACGATTATGGCACAGATGGGCCAGGGCGCCAAAGCCAGCCGATACAAAGGCTTGGGTGAGATGAACCCCGAACAGCTTTGGGAAACCACCATGGACCCGGAAAACCGCGTAATTGTTCAGATTACGATTGAGGACGCCATGCAGGCGGACGAAACATTCAGCATTTTGATGGGCGATAAGGTGGAGCCGCGCCGCGAATTTATTGAGGCAAACGCTCCGTATGCCAACTTGGACGTATAACGGCGAAGAAAGCCGCGCAAGACATAGATTGCAACCGGAGCGCACAGGCTCCGCAGAGAAACTGGAGTAGGAAGATATGATCGAAAACAGCATCAAACCCGGCACTCGCTTAATTGTGCGCGATATCAAGGACGAGATGGAGAACGCGTTCATCGACTATTCAATGTCGGTGATTACGGCGCGCGCACTGCCGGATGTGCGCGACGGCTTGAAGCCCGTTCACCGCCGCATTTTGTACACCATGTATGAACGCGGCAACGACCCTTCGCACCCGTACCGCAAGTCTGCCGACACGGTGGGCGCGGTGCTCGGCTCGTACCATCCGCACGGCGACGCATCTGTTTATGACGCCATGGTGCGTTTGGCGCAGGATTTCTCTTTGCGCTATCCGCTGGTAGACGGCCAAGGCAACTTCGGTTCCGTGGACGGCGACCCCCCCGCCGCTTACCGTTACACCGAGGCGCGCATGAGCAAGATGGCCGTGGATTTGCTGACGGACATCGAAAAGGACACCATCGACATGGTGCCGAACTTTGACGAATCGAAAAAAGAGCCCAGTGTGCTTCCGTGCCGCGTGCCGAACCTTTTGATTAACGGCTCGAACGGCATTGCCGTCGGTATGGCAACGAACATTCCGCCGCACAACCTGTGCGAGGTGATTGATGCGCTCTCTGCGCTGATTCATCAGCCCGACATTGAGCTTGCCGAGCTGATGGAGCATGTGCACGGCCCGGATTTTCCCACGGGCGGCGTCATTATGGGACGCAGCGGCATCCGCGCCGCTTACGCCACCGGCCGCGGCAAAATTACGCTGCGCGGCCGTGCGGAAATCGTCGAGCAGAAAAACGGGCGCTTTCACATCATCATTACGGAACTGCCGTACATGGTCAACAAGGCACGCCTTTTGGAAAACATTGCGGATTTGGCAAAGGAAAAGCGCATTGAAGGCATTGCCGACCTGAACGACGAATCGAACCGCGAAGGCATGCGCGTTGTTGTGGAGCTGAAACGTGAGGCAAACCCGCAGGTGGTGCTCAATCAGCTGTACCGCTACACGCAGCTGCAGGACACCGTCGGCGTGATTATGCTGGCACTCGATAAGGGTGTGCCGAAGCTGATGAGCCTCAAGGATATGCTGCAAAAATATTTGGAGTTCCAAGAGGAAGTCGTGCGCCGCCGCACCGAGCATGATTTGAAAAAAGCGAAAGAACGCGCTCATGTTCTGGAAGGTTTGCGCCGCGCGGTGGATTTGGTGGACGAAATCATCGCCACGATCCGCGCTTGTAAGGGCGGCAAGGCGGAAGCCAAAACCGCCATTATGGAAAAATTTGAGTTTGACGATGTGCAGGCAACGGCCATTGTCAACTTCCAGCTGGGTCAGTTGGCCGGTTTGGAAATTTTAAAAATTGACAACGAGCTGGGTGAATTGCAGACGAAAATCGGAGAATGGACCGACTTGCTTTCCGACACCGCCAAGGTGCTGGCTGTCGTAGAGCAGGAGCTGATGGTGCTGCGCGACAAGTACGGCGATGCACGCCGCACGGAGATTGCGCACGTTTCCGGCGAGATGGATATTGAAGACCTGATTCCGGAAGAAGAGTGTGTCTTTACGCTGACGCATGCAGGCTACATTAAGCGCCAGCCTGCCGACACCTATCAGGCACAGCGGCGCGGCGGACGCGGCATCACGGCGCTTTCGCGCAAAGAGGAAGATTTTGTGGAAGAGCTGTTTTTGGCTTCGACCCACGATTATCTCTTGTTTGTCACCGACCAAGGCCGCATTTACCGCTTGAAAGGCTATCAGGTGTATGAAGGCAGCCGCACGTCGAAAGGCACGAATATCGTCAATTTGCTGCCGCTCCAGGGCGGCGAGCAGGTGGCCGGAATGCTTCGTGTGCCGAAAGAGCACATGCAGGCTGAAGGCGAGCAGGAAAAATACCTCGTCATTGTCACGAAAAACGGTATCATCAAGCGCACACCGCTTTCCGCTTATGCGAATATCCGAAAGTCGGGCCTCATTGCCATCAACCTCAACGAGGGCGACGCGCTGGCGTGGACACGCATTACCACCGGACACAACGAGCTTTTGGTGGCAACGCGCAACGGCATGATTATTCGCTTTGCCGAAACAGACGCCCGCACAATGGGCAGAACGGCAACGGGTGTCCGTGCGATTCGCTTGTCCGAGGGCGACAGCGTAGTGGGCTGTGCGATTCTGCGTGAGGGCGCAACGGTGCTGACGGTAACAGAAGAAGGCAAAGGACGCCGCACCAAAGAAAGCGAGTACCGTATTCAGCGCCGCGGCGGTAAGGGCATTCGCAACTACGGCACAAGCGGCCATGTCGCGGGTATTAAAGTGATGGATGAAACGGATGACATGATTCTCATCAGCTTAGAGGGCATTATCATCCGCATGCATGTAGAGGATATCAATACGCAGAGCCGCTATGGTTCCGGCGTGCGCGTGATGCGTCTTTCGGAAAATGACCGCGTTGTAACAGTGGCGCGCACGGAGCGTGACGACAGCGAAGAAACGGCAAAACCTGAGGAGGACGGCGACGGGGAGCCGACCCCGGAGGAGCTGGAAGCCATGCAGGCACAGGAAGCGGCTGATGAGGCCGACGAAGCCGAAGAGGCCGAGGAAAGTGAGGAATAAATCATGGATATGCGAAACTGGAACGTCAATCAGGGACAGCTGGAAAAACAGCAGGAAGAATTGAAAGCAAAAATGAATTTTTCCTACTTGGGTCACGGCCCGAAGGCAACGGGATTTTTGTCGAAAGAGTTTAAGCGCAAGCCCGGCCTGTATGCACGCTGCACCACCTGCGGCTACTATATGCCGCTGGATGCCAAAGGCGAAGAAACGTGCATTTGCGGCAATTTGCACCGCACGGAGCACGACTTTAAAACCGAGCTGCCCGCAAACGAAATTGAAATTTTTAAGGCAGTGCGCAAATAAGAGCCTGAAATCAGGCATAAACAAAAGTCCGTGTACCGCGCGGGCTTTTGTTGTATGAGCGCGCGGCGTTTGAAAAAAACGGTGCCAAATGCGCGCTTGATCTGCATGCAAGAAAGGAACTGAAACATGGAACAAACCATTGCAGCCGTGGCGACGCCGCCGGGCGTGGGCGGAATTGCCGTCATTCGCATTTCGGGCGAAACCGCTTACGAAGTGGCGGAAAAAGTATTTTGCCCTGTGAACAAAGAGAAAAAGCTGGCAAATGCCAGGGGTTATACTGCGATGTTCGGTTATTTTATGAATGACGGCGCAGTGGCTGATGAAGTGGTGGCGCTTTGTTTTCGCGCGCCGCACAGCTACACGGGCGAGGACGTCGTGGAGCTTTCCTGTCATGGCGGCAGCGCGGTGAGCGAGCAGCTTTTGCGCGCATGCTTTGCCGCGGGCGCAAAGCCCGCCGCCGCCGGGGAATTTACGAAACGAGCCTTTTTAAACGGGCGCATCAGCTTAACACAGGCCGAGGCCGTGATGGATTTAATCAGTGCGGGCGGCAAGCAGGGCGCGGCGGCGGCGGCCGCCTCCATGGAAGGGGCGCTCTACCGCAAAATTCAAAGCGTGCAGGACATGCTGCTTTCTCTGCAAAGCCATTTGGCGGCTTATACGGATTACCCCGAGGAGGAAGTGCCGGAACTGGAGCCGGAGGTGATGCAGGAAAGCATCGCCAAAGCACAAAGCGTTTTGCAAACGCTGATTGACGGCTATGATGTGGGCGCAGTACTGCGGCGCGGGGTGCCTGCCGCCATTGTCGGCAGCCCGAACGTGGGAAAATCCACATTGATGAATTTGCTCTCCGGCTTTGAGCGCGCCATTGTCACACCCGTGGCAGGCACGACGCGCGATGTGGTGGAACAAGACCTTTGCCTTGCCGGGGTGCAGCTGCATCTTGCCGACACAGCGGGTATTCGCCAAACGGGTGACATCGTAGAGGCGGAAGGAATCCGCCGCAGCTATGCACACTTGGAGCGTGCCGCGCTGGTTTTGGCGGTGTTTGATGCTTCGCGCGAAATTACAGAGGAAGATGTGCGCCTGGCTGAGCAGTGCCGCGGCAAGGCGGCGATTGCCATTTTAAATAAAAACGATTTGGAAAAGCGCTTTGACGAAAGCCGCATTGCCGACTGCTTTGCGGAAATTATTTCGATTTCTGCTAAGGACACGTCCTTTTTGTTCCACGTGGAACAATGTGTTAGGCGTGTGCTTGGAACGGCTCATGCAGACCCCGACGCGCTTTTGCTGGCGAATGAGCGCCAGCTTGCCGCCGCTGTGAAAGCGCGCGATGCCTTGCAGGAAGCACACAACACGCTTTCGATCGGCTTAACGCTGGATGCGGCCGGTGTTTGCGTGGAGGATGCGCTGGACGCACTGTATGAGCTGACGGGCGAACGCGCCGCCGAGCATGTGATTGACGAAGTGTTTGCGCGTTTCTGTGTCGGCAAGTAAACCATGCTTTGAAAAAGCGGGAATGAAACAGGGGCGTTTTGAACGCTCTCGCTTTTCAGAAAACCCTTAATTGCAAACAAGGAGGTTTCCATGAACCTGGAAACATTGCGTGTCACGCATTGGACACTGCCCGTCAAAAAGGCGCAGGTGCGTGCGGTTCATTTGAGCGATTTGCATTTAGATGACCGCACCTCCATCGAATGGCTCCAATTTTTGATGCGTCGCATTGCGGCAGAACAGCCCGATTTGATTCTCTTTTCCGGCGATTTCACCGCAACGCGCGCGCCGTATCGCAATCCGCAGCCGGTTCTCGATTTATTTGCGGCGCTGGATGCCCCCATGGGCAAGTTTGCCGTGCGCGGCAACCACGACCGCAGGGGTGCGGCAGGAAAAGCGGCTGACTTAATGAAACAGGCTGGATTTTGCGTTTTGGAAAATGAGGCCGTAGAGTTAAAAACGCCATCCGGTGAGCTTGTGATTGTAGGCGGTTTGGCGCCAATGGAAAAGAAAGAATATGATGTGCGCGGCGTTTTGTGGATGAAAAGCCGACCCGAAGCGCTTCGCTTTTTGCTCATTCACGAGCCGGTGCTGGCAGAAAAAGTGCCTGCCGGAACGGCAGATGTCTTGCTTGCCGGGCACACGCATCAGGGGCAGTGCCATGTGCCGCGTGCGGAGCGCTTGTGGCTGCCGAAATACACGGGGCGTTATGTACACGGCGAATATCGTGTGCATCAAATGCCGCTTTATGTGTCGGCGGGCCTTGGAGAAAGCCGCATTGCGGTGCGCTGGAATGCCCCGCGCGAGCTCGTTGTAGTCAACGCAGAAGGAAAGGAAACGGAACGTGGAACGAAATCACTTGGGAACGTATGATGTCATTGTCATCGGTGCGGGTCATGCCGGGATTGAAGCGGCAGTCGCCTCGGCAAAGCTGGGGGCAAAAACAGCACTGTTCACGATGACGCTGGACGGCGTGGCGAATTTGCCGTGCAACCCGTCTATCGGCGGAACGGCAAAAGGCCATTTGGTGCGCGAGGTGGATGCGCTGGGCGGTGTGATGGGCATTGCCGCCGACGCCACTTTTTTGCAAAGCCGTATGCTGAACTTGGGCAAAGGCCCGGCAGTGCACAGCCTGCGCGTGCAAACCGACCGCAAGCAGTATCACATGTATATGAAGCACCTCGTAGAGCAAACCGAGGGCTTGGAGCTGAAACAAGCCGAAATTACCGCGGTGTGTATTGAGAACGGCCATGTCACAGGCGTGGAAACGAATCTGCACGGCGTGTATGATGCAAAAGCCGTCGTTTTAGCAACCGGAACCAGCTTGGGCGGAAAGATTTTTGTGGGCGACGCCAGCTATGCGGGCGGCCCGGACGGCACCCATGCCGCAACGGAGCTGACCGAGTGTTTAAAACAGGCCGGGCTTTCCCTGCGCCGTTTTAAAACGGGAACGCCCGCGCGCGTGCACCGCCGCAGCATTGACTTTTCCCGCTTGGAACGTCAGCCCGGGGATGACGACATTCAGCCCTTCTCATTTTTGACAAAGGAAGAATTGCACAATAAAGTAGAGTGTCACATTGCCTTTACCAATCCCAATACACACGCGGTCATTTTGAAAAATCTGCACCGCTCTCCCCTTTACGGCGGCGGCATTGAGGGCATTGGCCCGCGCTACTGCCCATCGATTGAAGATAAGGTCGTACGCTTTGCGGAAAAAGAACGCCACCAAATTTTTGTGGAGCCGTGCGGCGAAAACACCGAGGAAATGTATTTGCAGGGGCTCTCCTCTTCCCTGCCTGAAGATGTGCAGAACGAAATGTACCGCACGATTGAGGGCTTTGAGCATCTGGAAATCATGCGCCCGGCCTACGCGATTGAGTATGACTGCATCGACCCCACCACATTAAAGCCCACGCTGGAATGCAAAGCTGTGAGCGGTTTGTACGGCGCGGGACAGTTTAACGGAACATCCGGTTATGAGGAAGCCGCGGCCCAAGGATTGCTCGCAGGCATTAACGCCGCGCGCGCTGTGCTGGGAAAAGAGCCGGTGGTTTTGGCGCGTCAGGACAGCTACTTGGGAACGCTGGTGGATGACCTAGTAACAAAGGGCGCCATGGACCCCTACCGCATGATGACCAGCCGAAGCGAGTACCGCCTGTATCTGCGGCAGGACAATGCCGACGAGCGTTTAACGCCGCTGGGCCGGGAAATCGGCTTAGTGGACGATGCGCGTTGGGAAGAATTCTGCACGCGCCGCGCAGTGAAACAAAAGGAGCTGGAACGCCTTGAAAAAACCGTTGTGTCCCCTTCTGCCGCCGCTGCGGTTCTGGAGCGGTGCGGTGAGCCGCCGCTGAAAAGCGGTGCACGCGCCGCAGAGCTTTTGCGCCGCCCCGGCCTGCATTATGACGACATTGCCGAAATGGTGGGGCGCGGCGAAGATGTAACGGCTTTGATTGCGTACTGCTTAGAGGTGGAGCTGAAATATGAAGGCTACATCAAGCGTCAGCTGGCACAGATTAAGGAAGTCAAGCGTCAAGAAGCGACACGCATTCCGCCCGATTTCGATTACAGTGCCATTCAAGGCATTTCGCTCGAAGCGCGGGAAAAAATGGCGAAGATTGGCCCGCTCAACGTGGGACAAGCGTCCCGCATTCCCGGTGTCAGCCCGGCAGACGTGGCGTGCTTGACCGTCGCGCTGGCAAAAGAACGCGCAAAACGGCAGGAGGAACAAGCATGATTGACCAAAATCGTTTGATGGAAAAAGCGGCACGGTATGAGATTGACGCGCAAAGCGTAGCGCAAAAGCTGGATGACTACGCGGCTTATCTTGTGGAGTACAACGAAAAAGTAAATTTAACCGCCATCACCGACCCCGAAGGCATTGAGGATCGTCACTTTATTGACAGCTTGCTTTTGGCAGACTGCCCCGAGGTGGCCGGACGCGTGGTAGACGTGGGAACGGGCGCGGGCTTCCCCGGCGTGGTGGCAAAGCTCTATCGGCCGGAAATTGACCTCACGCTGATGGAACCAACGGGAAAGCGCGTGGAGTTTCTGCGCCGCTTGTGTGAGCGGCTGGACATCACCGCCGACGTGGTGAAAGAACGCGCCGAGGAAGCCGCCCGCAAGCAGTGGCGTGAAACCTTTGATGTGGCAACGGCCCGCGCGGTGGCGGCACTGCCTGCGCTGGCAGAGTACTGTCTGCCCCTTGTCAAAGTGGGCGGCTGGTTCATCACCATGAAGGGCGCGAACGCCGAGGAAGAAATGGAAAGCGCGGCGGGCGCAGTGAAAAAGCTGGGCGCAGTGTTTGAAAAAGAATTGTCGTTTGTGCTCCCTGACAATTCCCTGCGCAGTTTGATTTTTTATCGCAAAGTGTCCCCTACTCCGCCCGCGTATCCGCGCAACGGCGGCAAAATTGCCAAAGCACCTTTGCGCTGAACTCTTTTCAAGAGAAAATCCGGATTGTTCCACGTGGAACAATTCGGATTTTTTATGTGTGAAACAAAAAATAATGAGAAAAATGTTCCACGTGAAACATTTTTAGCCCCTTCCCCTTTTTTATTGGCGCAAATTGTGCTATACTTAAAAGGCACGAGAAAGAGCCGTGCGGCTTGGTACGGCAAAACACAACGGCGCGCTCTGCGCGTTTTTTTCGTGCGCTCACCATACAAAAAGGAGGAAATGCCTTGGGAAAAGTGATTGCCGTTGCCAACCAAAAGGGCGGCGTGGGAAAAACAACCACCGCGGTGAATTTGGCGGCGTGCGTGGCCGCCGTGGGCAAAAAGGTGCTGCTGGTGGACCTTGACCCGCAGGGCAATACCACAAGCGGATACGGCGTAAACAAGCGCGCGGTGAATACCAGCGTTTACGAAGTGCTGACGGGCGAAGCAAAGCTGTCAGAAGCGCTGGTGCACACGAAGTATCATGTGGACGTGGTTCCCTCAAATATTCAGCTTTCCGGTGCAAGCATTGAGCTGGTTTCTCTCGAGCGCCGCGAATTTCGTTTGCGCGATGCACTGGGCGAAGTAGTGGCACAGTATGATTTTATTTTTATCGACTGTCCCCCTTCTCTCGACCTTCTCACCATCAACGGCCTTTGTGCCTGCGACACGGTGCTTGTCCCCATTCAGTGCGAGTTCTTCGCGCTGGAGGGCTTAACTGAGCTGATGAACAGCATCCGCAAAGTGAAAAAGCTGTATAACCCCTATATTGACATTGAGGGCGTTTTGCTCACCATGTTTGACGGGCGCTTAAATCTCACTCTGCAAGTGGTGCAGGAAGTCAAAAAATACTTCGGCAACAAAGTGTATAAAACCACCATTCCCCGCAACGTGCGTCTTTCGGAGGCGCCCAGCTACGGAATGCCTGTGAATTATTACGACCGCTCTTCCAGCGGCTCAGAGGCCTATATGTTCTTGGCGGCCGAAGTGATTAAGAATAATAAATAAGGAGGTGCAAAGCCATGGCGAAGAAAAAAGGCGGCTTAGGGCGCGGGCTGGATTTGCTGTTTGAGGAAACAGCGGCGTTTTCCGGCAATGAGGAAAACGGCCTGGCACAGCTTCCGCTGGCTGAAATTTCCCCCGACCCCGAACAGCCGCGCAAACGGTTTGATGAAACCGCATTGGCGGAGCTGGCCTCCAGTATTTTGGAACACGGCGTGTTACAGCCCATCGTGGTGCGTGCCACCGGGCTGGGACGCTATACCATTATTGCCGGTGAGCGCCGCTGGCGCGCTGCGCGGCTGGCGGGCTTGACGGAAATTCCCGCCGTTGTGCGTGAGCTGACCGATTCTCAGGCAATGGAAATTGCGCTCATTGAAAACCTCCAGCGTGAGGATTTAGACCCTGTCGAGGAAGCAATGGGCTACCGTCAGCTGATGGAGCGCTGCGGTTATACGCAGGAAACGGCGGCGGCGAAAATCGGAAAAAGCCGAAGCGCCGTTGCAAACAGTCTGCGCATTTTAAACCTCACCCCGCGCTGCTTGGAGCTGCTGCGAGACGGTGCGCTGAGCGCCGGACATGCCAAAGCCCTGCTTTCGCTGTCCGACCCGGCCATGCAGGACGAAGCGGCCGAATTTACCGTGCAGAACAAGCTGTCTGTGCGCCAAACGGAAGCGCTTTGCCGCAAAATGAGCAAGCCTCAGCGGGAAAAGCAGCCGATGCGCCCTCCCCTGCCCTGCGAGGTAGAGCTGAGTTTGGCGGAGTGTTTGGGCACACAGGTGAAGGTGCAGTATAAGGACGGCAAGGGCAGCTTGCAGGTGCATTTTAATTCCGACGAGCAGCTGCGCGCGTTTGCGAATCTTTTGGGAACATACGAACAAGAGTAAAAGGAGTGCTTTGCAATGTTAGATATCAAATTTTTGCGCGAAAACCCCGATGTAGTAAAAGAGAACATCAAAAAGAAATTTCAAGACGCAAAACTGTCCATGGTGGAGGAAGTGATCGCGCTGGACGCAGAGTATCGCGGCGCGATTGCCGAGGCCGAGGAGCTGCGCGCCCGCCGCAACAAGCTTTCGAAAAGCATCGGCGCGCTGATGGCGCAGGGCAAAAAAGACGAGGCCGAGGAAGTGAAAAAGCAAGTCACCGAGCAGGCCGACCGTCTGAAAGCGCTGGAAGCCAAAGAGGAAGAGTTGAGCGAGAAAATCAATAAAATTATGCTGGTGATTCCGCAGATCATCGACCCCAGCGTGCCCATCGGAAAAGATGACTCCGAAAACGTCGAAGTGCAGCGTTACGGCGAGCCGGTTGTGCCCGAGTTTGAAATCCCCTACCACACCGATATGATGGAGCGCTTCTCCGGATTGGATTTGGACAGCGCGCGCAAGGTGGCAGGCAACGGCTTTTACTATCTGATGGGTGATATTGCCCGTTTGCACTCCGCTGTTATTTCTTATGCACGCGACTTTATGATTGACCGCGGCTTCACCTACTGTGTTCCCCCGTTCATGATTCGCTCCAACGTGGTGACAGGTGTCATGAGCTTTGCCGAAATGGAAGCCATGATGTATAAGATTGAGGGCGAGGATCTCTATCTGATCGGTACGTCCGAGCACTCCATGATCGGTAAGTTCATCGACACCATTCTGGATGAGGCGGATATGCCGTACACCATGACGAGCTATTCCCCCTGCTTCCGCAAAGAGAAAGGCGCACACGGCATCGAGGAGCGCGGCGTGTACCGCATTCACCAGTTTGAAAAGCAGGAAATGATTGTCGTATGTAAGCCTGAGGAAAGCCCCATGTGGTTTGATAAGCTGTGGCAGAATACCGTCGATTTGTTCCGCAGCCTCGATATTCCCGTTCGCACCTTGGAGTGCTGCTCCGGCGACCTCGCAGACCTGAAAGTGAAGTCGGTGGACGTGGAGGCATGGAGCCCGCGCCAGAAAAAATATTTCGAGGTGGGCAGCTGCTCCAATTTGGGCGACGCACAGGCACGCCGCTTGAAAATCCGTGTCAAGGGCGAGGACGGCAAAAAATATTTGGCACATACCTTGAACAATACCGTGGTTGCTCCCCCGCGTATGCTGATTGCATTTTTGGAGAACAATTTGCAGGCCGACGGCAGTGTGCGCATTCCCGAAGCACTGCGTCCGTATATGGGCGGCAAAACAGAAATCCGCTGATATTTATTTTGGCACGCTTGCCCGTGCATGGCGCTTTCGGTGCTGTGCGCGGGCTTTTTTATGGATAAAACCGGGTTTGAAAAAAGCATGAAAAAAAGGAAAAATAAGGATAAAATTTTTTAAAGAAAAGTGTTGACAAACTGCGATAAATTGGTTATAATGATAAAGCACTTTGATGAGTGCCTTATGGCGGTATAGCTCAGTTGGCTAGAGCATTCGGTTCATACCCGAAGTGTCACCGGTTCAAATCCAGTTACCGCTACCAGTTTCAGCAGAGTTTTGCTGAATGCTGAGAGGTGTGCGCTGCAATCGCGGCGCGCGGAGGGACTTTCACAGCGTCCAGCAAAATTCTGCGAAATATGGCCCAATGGTCAAGAGGTTAAGACATCGCCCTTTCACGGCGGTAACCCGGGTTCGATTCCCGGTTGGGTCACCAGATTAAAAAAGCCGAGCTTTTGAAAAGCTCGGCTTTTTGCTTTTCTCAGTATGTTATTTTTGTACTGCGCAGGGGTTTTTCTCCCCTGCGCGGTTCTTCTTACTCATTTGAAGTTCAATTATATCATTTTTGATAAAATGATATAATTAAAGCTTGACAAGGGAATATTACGCTTGCTAGACTATCATTATAAAGTGAAACGAAACACAAGAAAGGAGCATCTATGCGCAGCTTTGATTTTGAAGCAATTTATCACACATTGCTGACACCGGATCTTGTTGCATTGATCGGGCAGATTCGGGAATATAAAGGAGAACAGACATTATTCATTGAAGCCAAAGCAGACACGCTGACAAAGCTTGTAGAAATTGCAAAAATTCAAAGCACAGAGGCTTCTAATAAAATTGAAGGGATTTATACATCAGACGAACGGCTGAAAAAAATTGTTCAGGAAAAAACCGCGCCTTGTACGCGAAGCGAGCAGGAAATCGCTGGTTATCGTGATGTTTTGGCAACCATCCATGAAAGCTATGACTTTATCCCCCCAAAACCTCCCGTTGTGTTGCAGCTTCACCGTGATTTATATAAGTTCAGCGGTGTTGGGTATGGCGGCAGCTATAAAACAAGCGATAATGTCATTTTGCAAACAGATGAGCACGGCAAGCAGACGGTGCGCTTTCAGCCGGTTTCTGCATGGGAAACGCCGAGTGCAATGGAGCAGCTATGTAGTGCTTATGAAAAAGCTCTCGCGCAGGGCGCACTTGACCCCTTGCTTTTCATTCCTGTTTTTGTGCTGGATTTTCTTTGTATCCATCCATTTAACGACGGAAACGGGCGCATGAGCCGTTTGCTTACCCTGCTTTTATTGTATCGCCAAGGGTATATTGTAGGCAAATATATCAGTATCGAAAAGCTGATTGAGCAAAGCAAAGAAACTTATTATGAAGCATTGCAGCAAAGCTCGGTTAATTGGCAGGACGGCACAAACGACTATGTGCCGTTTGTGCGTTACAGTTTGGGAGTTTTGCTTGCCGCTTACCGCGAATTTTCAAACCGGGTGCATGTGCTGACAACGGCTGCAAAAAGCAAGCCGGAACGGATTCGGGAAATTTTGAAAAATCATCTTGGAAAAATGACAAAAGCCGAGTTAATCAGCAAATGCCCGGATATCAGTATCGCTACCGTGCAGCGCACATTGGCAGAGCTGCAAAAAAACAATGAAATTATTAAGCTGGGCGGAGGACGCTATACCGCCTATGCATGGAACCATGACAAGGAGGACACCACATGCTTGACAACGAATTAAAAAATAAAATCAACAGCCTTTGGGAAACGTTTTGGACGGGCGGTATCACCAATCCGCTGGACGTGGTCGAGCAAATGACCTACCTGATGTTTATTCACGATTTGGACGCCGCCGACAACCGCCGCGCGAAAGAAAGTGTCATGCTGGGCGTGCCCCATCAGAGCATTTTCCCGCAGGAATTGGAAATCGGCGGGCGTAAACTCGCCGGAAATCAGCTGAAATGGTCGGTGTTTCACGACTTCCCTGCCGCGCAAATGTACAGCGTCATGCAGGAATGGGTGTTCCCTTTTATCAAAGGGCTGCACGGCGATAAAGACAGCGCCTATGCAAAGTACATGGGCGACGCCATTTTTAAAATTCCCACGCCGCTTATGCTGGACAAAATTGTTCATGCCATGGATGAAATTTATGAGGCATCCGAGCAGGCGCACAGCCCCGACGTGCGCGGCGACCTTTACGAATATTTGCTTTCCAAGCTGTCTACCGCAGGGGTAAACGGCCAGTTCCGCACGCCGCGCCATATTATTAAAATGATCGTGGACATGATGGCACCGCGCCCCGAGGACGTCATTTGTGACCCCGCGTGCGGCACAAGCGGCTTTTTGGTGGAGGCCGCCGCTTATTTGAAGGAACAGCATAAAAACGAAATCTTTTTTGACCGCGACAAAAAAGCCCATTACATGAACGCCATGTTCCACGGCTATGACATGGACCGCACCATGCTGCGCATCGGCGCAATGAACATGATGACGCACGGCATTGAAAACCCGTGTATCGCCTACCGCGACAGCCTTTCTGACCAAAACAGTGACCGCGAAGCCTATTCGCTCATTTTGGCGAATCCTCCGTTTAAAGGCAGCTTAGACGCGGATATTGTTTCTGCCGATGTATTGAAACTTTGCAAAACGAAAAAGACCGAGCTGTTATTTTTGGCGTTGTTTTTGCAGATGCTGAAAGTGGGCGGACGCTGTGCGTGCATCGTGCCGGATGGTGTGCTGTTTGGTTCATCGTCGGCGCATAAAGGCATCCGAAAGGAAATTGTCGAAAACCACCGCTTAGAAGCCGTGATTTCCATGCCCGGCGGCGTGTTCAAGCCCTATGCGGGCGTTTCCACGGCGGTGCTGGTGTTCACCAAAACGGAGCACGGCGGCACGGATGACGTTTGGTTTTACGACATGAGGGCAGACGGCTATTCGCTGGACGATAAACGCACGGAAATCAAAGAAAATGATATTCCCGATATTGTCGCGCGCTTTCATAACCGCGAGGCAGAGCACGAGCGCAAACGCACCGAACAGTCGTTCTTTGTGCCCAAAGCGGAGATTGCCGACAACGGCTATGACCTCTCTATCAATAAGTATAAGAAGGGGGAT